>Ga0153996_1000262_pt1 | contig 24204 bp, 33 predicted proteins | sample TSNC080MetaG_FD_104728 | JGI IMG/M metagenome (GOLD analysis project Ga0153996, IMG submission 104728) | Attine ant fungus gardens microbial communities from North Carolina, USA - TSNC080 MetaG | ecosystem: Host-associated > Fungi > Mycelium > Unclassified | place: USA: North Carolina, Lumber...
CCCCGCTTTGAGTGGAGCTGAACTCCGGGTCTTTACCAACATTGCCGAGCAAGATGGCGCGATTGATGCTCATAAGAGGCTTCCTTCATCCTTGATACGGAAAAAGCCGAGTGCGCCTCGGCAGGGGCGGAACGGTACCGGCGCGGCATCTTGTAGAACGAAGCCATAAGGACCGAAGAACCATTCGTTTTCCATGGTGGTGACACAGCCGGCGATGGTGGCTTCACCCACGATGCCACCACGCTCGAAGGCTTCCGGAATTGGGATATTCGGGAAAGTTTCTCGAACCCATTCATAGCCTTCGCGGTCGAATTTCTTCCCGGCATGGACAGAAAATTTTCCTCGGCGGCCTGTCCACCAAGTTCGGTTCTCAACTGGCTTCCAGCCATTAACTATGAGCCACGCCCACGGCTGGCGGATCGAGAGGGCTATGGTGGCATAGCCTAATTCAATGCCTGTCTTGTCACCCATGACTCACTCCCTCAAACATATCGGGAAGATTGCGGACGGCGGAAGTCTTCGGGCGAGCTTTGATCTCGGCTCGGAGCAGATCACTTGTGGCTTTCTTAGCGGCTTGGTTGGCCCTGTAGGCTCCCCGGTGCCGCCGTTGCGCCTTCTCGGCTTCGGCGAGGCGTTTTGCGCGCCTCGTCTGCAATTCGATAAGGACGGAAGTTTTCATCGCTAAACCCTCATCGGCATCAGAACGAAAAGCGTGTCCGCGCCTCCGCTGGATCGGAAGATTGTGGGGGAGCCGGAATCGGCCAGATCGATAAGTGCCTTCTCGCCGTCGATCTTGCCGAGAATGCCGGTCAGATAGTTATTGTTGAAGCCTATTTCGATTCGGTCGGCGTCAAATTCCACCTCAGTTTCCTCTGTTGCATAGCCCGTATCCGGGTGCGACATGCTGAGGGTTGCCAAGCCATCGGCAAGTGTCACCTTCACCCCCCGGCTTCGCTCCACTCCTACCGTTGCGACACGTTCGATCGCCGCTGCAAAGCTTTCTCTATCAACGGTCAGGAGCTTGTCATTGTGTAGGGGAATCACGCGCTGATAGTCAGGGAAGGTGCCGTCGATCATCTTGGAAGTGAGCACTACCGTGCCGAAGGTCAGTCGTATCTTCTGGCTAGAGAGTTCGACATGGATGTCACCTTCGCCGTCATCAAGCAATTTGCCGATCTCTGCCACTGTCTTGCGGGGAATGATGACGCCGGGCATATCCTCCGCGCCCTCCGGGAGCGGCGCGTCGAACTGCGCGAGGCGATGGCCGTCCGTGGCGACGCCGCGCAGGCAAAGGGCAGCATCGCCATTCTCGCGGGTAACGGTCGCCGCATGAAGGTAGATGCCGTTGAGGTAATAGCGTGTCTCCTCGGTGGAGATAGCGAATTCCACCTTGTCGAGCATCCGCTTCAGGTGCGCGCGCGGCACGTCGAAGGAGTGGGAAAAATCACCTGCCGCAAGGTCGGGAAATTCATCAATCGGCAGGGTTTGCAGCGTGAAGCGGGAGCGCCCGCTCTGGAGCGTCATACGGCCTTCGTCGGCAAGTGCCAGCGTGATCCGGGAACCAGCCGGAAGCTTCTTTACAATATCGGAAAACAGATGAGCCAGTACGGTGGTCGAACCGTGCTGCTCCACGTCAGCCGGAAGGGTATCAGTGGCTTCAATGTCGAGATCGGTAGCTTTGAAGCGCAATCCGTTTTCGTCGGCGAAGAGCGCGACATGAGCGAGAATCGGAATGGTGGTGCGGCGCTCGACCACACGGGACATGCGGGTCAGGGCCTTGGCGAGCGCGTCGCGGTCGAGGGTAAGTTTCATCGGTCAATCTCAGTAATGTGAAAAGGGTGCGGGTCTCTCCCCGCCGTCACGCCTTGCCGGGCGGCGTTCCCCTCCGGGTATCCCGTTATTCGGGTGCGCCCTCGAACACCGGCAGGCCGGTTTGCTTGCCAGCTTCGGCAAGATCATTCTGGATGCGCTCGCGCAGGGCGGCTTCCCAACGGTAGAGACTGTAGAGCCACTTGATGGTGCCACCTACGATCCGGTAACGGAGCCGTGCCGGGATGCGTACAGCCTCGCCGTCGATCCACGCCGGAACCGAGATCATGAATACGCCGGGAATCTCGATCTTTTCGCCCGCGCCGTTGAGGTGTTCCTCGGTAAACTCCACCGTGCGCTCGCCAGATGAGAGGCGCTCGCCGCGTTTCACCTTCGCACCGACGAAAACTTCCAGATGACGGGAAAGGTCGATGAGTTCGTTCGGAGTGGCGAACCGTTCCTTGAACAGGCGCTCATAATCCGAGCGTTCCGCATCGAAGGGAGCGGAGAGTTCAGCGGCATGATCTTCAAGGAACGCGGCAAAATCGCCCTGCTCCATCGGGATGTTGTTCCCTTCGATCCACGCGGTAAGTTCGTCGGTTACGGGGAACTGATAAAGCGCGCGATGATCGCGATGGCGTGGTGTATGGTCGATGCCGTGATAGTTAAATACGGCGGTCAGTGCGGGCTCGGGCCACGAAGTCTTCCCGAAGATGACCGAGTCATCATCCTTGTGCCGGTTGGCGAGGTCGATGAACGATTTCAGCGTGGTAGCGGTGGCCGCCCCGGCGCGGCGCTTCGGGCTTTGACGATAGGTTTCGATCTTGTCGCCGATTGCCGTCACCTGTCCGGTTTCCTGATTGAACAGGAGCGGCACTTCTTCCGGTAAACCGTCGCCGAGGCCGGTGGTGGGAACGCTAACCAGACGCGACGTGCGCGCCTTGTTGGCAAGATTGATGATGGCGTCAATGCCGCCACCGTGATCAGGAATGAGGTTATCGCCGCCGGATGCGAACAACTCAGTTTCGAGTGCGGCAGTTTCAATGTGTTCTTCGGTCTTGGACATGAAAGTCTCCGTTCAGTCTGGTGGGGTAGTGCGCGAAATCAGGCGGAGCGGGTTGCCCGCTCTTCGTCTCGGTCTGCGGCGTCGCGTGGGCCGCCGAAAATATCCATCTGGCTCGGATGCTGGACGGAAAGTCCGCCCTCGTAGGCCCAGAACGGAGTGCTTGAGAAAGCTTTCTCTTCCGGCAGTTTGGATTTTACGGAAGGTTTGATATCGAGGCGGCCACCTTCGTAATTGATGGTCACTTCGAGAGTGATCTTGGCAGTGCCCTTTTCACTCGGCAGCGCTTCCAGTGTTTCAAGGGCGCTATTGAGATGCTCATTGCATTTTTCGGAAAACCTGCCGCGATTGAGCAGGCCGAGCATTTCGGCGAAGTTTCGGATGGTACGAGACATGGGCGCTCCTTTCAGGCGTAGAGGCGAGGGCAAAGGTCGGCGAGGCGTGAGCGGAACTCGTCCGCTGCCTGCGGCCACGGCCAGATGGTGAATTTCTTGGAAAGGCGGATAAGCGGGGCCGCTTCGATCTCTTCCGACCATGGCCTCGGTGTGGAGCTGAGCAGGAACCGGCGCTCGGTGGCGAGCATCCGCAAGTCATATTCCTTTACGAGCCTGTGGAGGTCGGGTGGCAAGGGCCATTGCATCCCAACAGTTTCGTGAATAAGGCAGTCAAAGCGGCTTTCGATTTCCCGGTCCGTTTCATCCACTATTACCGCAGCGCCAATGAGGTGCGGGCGGGATAGTCGTTCAGCTTTAATTCTGCGCGCTATTTTCAATGGCGTGGCGGTATCGCCGACATAAGTCTCTTTGGCGTCATGTACGAGAAACGCCAGCGCGGCCTCAGGGCGGCGGGTTTCACGCCAGATGGCATCCGCGCCAAGCACCGAATGTTGCGCCACCGAATATGGTCCGCTGCGCACATGCCCGGTGAACCGGGCGATGCGGGCCAGCGCTTCGGGAATATCGATGTGAAAGTCGATATCCTCGATCTGCGGGTCAAGCAGGTCCACCGCGCGACCGGATGCGGTTTGAATCCACGTCATTGGCTGGCCTCTTGCATGTACGCTGCGAGGTGGCGATAATCGCTCTGAAACACGGGGAGTTTCAGGCGATGGCACCATTCGAGATAGGTGAGAAAGATTACGGCGGCATGTCCGCTCGGCTTGCGGCGCAGCTTCTTGGCGAGGCGTTCATGGATATGGCGCTGGCGCTGGAGAAAGCGGCTCCGGGCAAAGGGGCGTCTTTTATCGCCAGCCTTGAACATGAAGGCGTTCGACGGCTTAAGGAATACATCGCCATGTTCGATAGTCCTGCTTCCGCAACTATGGTCGCAAAGGATGCCGCAGCTTTTGTTCGCGAGATCACGCAGGAAGCAAAGAATAGGATCAGTGCAGCCAGCCGAGGGGATTGAAGATAACCCTGTCATTGGCGGGTGCTCCCAGCGTCGAAGATGTTGTCGAAGATCGGGGCGAAGCCATAGCCGGGGATGAGTGCGGCCAAGAGTGATTCAGCGCGGGCGCGGATATCCGGCGGGCACCATGGAACGCGGATAATTGCGTTCATCATCTCGATCAGGGCGTAACGTTGGGATTCCGCCATCTCACGCTCCCAAGGCCACAGCCCACACCATGACGGTGAGGATGAAGAGGGTGAGCACGGCAAGTTCCGCCACGTCGCGGAGGATGGATCGAATGACCGCCATCACGCAGCCCTCTCCACTTGGTTGAGGGTGCGGGCAGCAAGCGCGCGGGCGGCAACGTTGTGAGCTTTTATCTCCGCCGGGCTCCAGCCGCGCTGGATGAGATGCCCTTCCAGAACCTGCGCATCAGCGCCCAATTCTTCGGCGATATCGACGATATCCTGCGCCATCTGGCGGGCGAGGGATTTGGAGTAACCGGGTACGCGCATGGCGTCCTCCATCTGTTGATGATGGAGGGAGGATATGCATCAACATAAATCATGTCAACATAAATCATGTTGACATGATTTATGTGATAATCTTTGTCATCATCGGTCCAGAGCGGAGGACGCGATGTCATTGAAATATCAAGTTAAAGGCAGTGCTGCACAGCCATATCAGATCACGGTTCAAGGTACGGGTGCTGGCCTTCGGGTATTTTGTACCTGCCCGGCGATGCGCAAAGGTGGCATGTTTTGTAAACACGTCGCGGCATTGCTCGTAGGAGATGTTACTAATCTTGTTCACCCATCGGATGATGTTGAAGAGCTAAAGCGTCGAGCCATCGGGTCCAATCTGGTTAACAAAGCGCTCAAGCATGTCCCCTATGTCGAACAGCTTAATCCCCTACCCATCGCTCCCGGTATTGAAACAGTGGCGGATATGACTAAGCATGTTGCGCCATTATTGGATCAAGCGAATCTGCATAAAGAGTGCTGCACCGGCGAAGATGGTTCGGAAATTCTAGAAATTTACGAGAAATTTAAGAATGGCAAGCCGCGTAAAACACCGGCGTTGACCCTTTCATTTGAGCCAACCACTTACGACCTTATGGGGACTGAGAGTGGTGAAATCATCAAGGTAAATCATCGCCCGCGAGTGCGCCCTTGGGGTGTGCGCAGCAAGGAAAAGGCCAATGCTTGGAGTTCTCTTGAACGTGCTAGCCGCCCCTTCATGGAAGCATTGCAGCGGCTTATTTCTTCTCGATAAAGAGCCAACTTGCTTGCTGAAGTCAGTGGGGTCGGTTAGGCAGTTCGCGCCTTAAAAACATCTAGCGCTTTTTTCCGCGCATGTCGATTGTTAGCCCGCCAGTCTGTGGCGCGAATGACAGCGTTGACTTGACCGACCCACGACAAATGTACCCCACGGAGGGTTGGGGCATTATAGCTTTCAAGGTCAAAAGTACCAGATATTGAACCCTTCAGGACACGCTTGAGGAAACGGCGACCATCGCTGGTCCTGACCGCAGCTTCCCATCCGATAACCTCTTCTGGAGATATGGAAAATCTCCAGCAGACTACAACATCACCTGCATCGTAACGGGGCCACATGGAATCGCCCTGTACTTCAAAGGCGATAGCATCCTCTGAAATGGGAAACGGGGCCTCAATCTCAAAAAGCCCTTCCGGCGGCACTTGCTCAAACTCCGGCATAATCTCGGCTCCCGCGCCGATAAAGCCCATAACCGGTATAACGTTCTTCTGCTCTTGCGGTCCTTCGCCGGTTAGTAACCATCCGGCTGATACCTTAAAGGCTTTGGCATATTTCTTGGCAGTCTTTTCGTCGAACCTGTTTTGTCCGTTTTCATGAGCGGCATAAGTAGATGGTTGCCAATGGTACTTGATCGCGGCTGAACGTGCAGACGGGAATTTAGCCCGTTCCCTTGCTTGCCTTAATCTGTCATGCATTTCATTCATACCGCACCTATCACATATTATGTTAACATAAATCACGTTGACATCATCAACATGATGCGTGTAGATTGCCGCTATAATTACTGTGGCAGAACTCATCATGAGCAACGTGATTCCCTTCCAGCGCCGCAAGACTGCGGCACCGTTCCGGCGGATGCTCCCGGTTAAGAGTCTCTCGGCTCCCTACTTCTATTATGAGCCACAGTTCTGCTTACCCACGTCCAGCGGGGTCGGCATGGCGGTTGATGTGGGCGAGCAGGTGCCGTCCGAGCGACTGGAAATTCGCTATGGCAACCTGCGCACTTTTCTTCGCGTTGCCTTCGGCCCGCTCGTGCAGACGTTCAAGGTTATTCTCAGTGTCGGCCATCACCTGCACCGTAAACTGAGTGGGGTTGCTGATGTGGGCTGCCGTGTGGGCGAGCAACGTAGTGGTGAGAGCCTCCAGCATGGCAAGTCTGCCGCGCATCTCGATTTCAAAATCGTTCATCTTAAATCCTTTCAGGGGAACAAAGACCCGGAGGAAAAAGCGTGAGCAACGTCATTGCTTTTCCCTATCACAGGCGGTTCATTCTTATGAGTGGGCCGGACCTTTCGGCGTTGCCCGGCGCAAGGCTTCTTCGTGCAGGGCATGTTCAAGGCTCTCGCCGATACCCCGTATCGTCTCCACCGCCGCCTGCATCGCCGCTTGATCATTCTCAGGGTCTCCCGCCATCGCTGCCGCCTTTTCCTCCAACGGGCGAAGATAGGTTGCAAGAGCCGTTGGCGGGTGCTCCTGATCAAGCGCCCATCGCCAGACCAGATGAGAAATCATTGTTTCCATGGCAAACAGGCGGCCTTGCAGTTCCATCCACTGGTTCTGCCCGTTCTTGGATTCTTCGCTCATTGCAGTTCCTTTCGTCAGCCTTCCAGATGGGATGGCTCTGTGATGGTCGTTCGTCAATGTCGCCAGATCGGCAAGAGCCTGCTTCAGGCCAGCCTTCGCGGCGGCAATCCTTCTTTCTTTCGCGTTCATGGTGGTTCGTCTCTCGTTGATCTGATCCGCACTCTGACCCCTAAAAATCATTCCCGATAGGGGAAAACGACATGCGTTTTCCCCTTGACGGCGGAGCTTTACCCACATGTACCCCATATCAGATGAGTGGTTCCACCGCGTCAAGGCTGCCACGCGAGACCTTATCAAAGTCTGTGGCGGCGTTGTCCGCGCAGGCGAGATAGCCCGCGCCTCCAAAAGCGAGGTGAGCCGGTGGCAATCGGTGGGCGATGAGGGAATCATCCCTATCACCGCGATGCTCGCACTCGAACGCGATTGCGGCGAACCATTCATTACCCGGGTTCTTGCGGACCTGAACGGACGCCGCATTTCCGGGCCGGACGAAGCTCCGGAAACCTCCTTTTCCGTCATGGGCGACCACGCCGAAGTGGTGCGTGCCGCCGCCACAGTGATGGCAGCGGGCGCGACGGCGCTTGCGGACGGCAAGGTGACGCCAGCGGAGGCGGAAATGTTCGACCGCTCGGCGTCGGAACTGGAGCGCGCCGTCGCTCCCCTGCGGCGGACGCTGGCCGCTCTTAAAGCCACTCCCAATCTGGCAGTGATCAAATGAAATATACAATCGTAAAGCCGAATTACCGGCGGCGGCACACCATATGCCGCAACATGCATAAGGCTGGTAAGCCGGTCTGGTTTATTGCTTTTATTCTCCGCATTCCTAACGCCCGCGTCCGCGAAATTATCGCCGGTTCAACCGTATGGGGTGCCGCCTCGAAGCTGCTTCGGCAGGCTGTGGCGGCTGAGGAAAGGCGGGCGGCATGAGCAAGCTCATGGTGCCCCGTTCAGATTACCGCGTGATTTACGCCGATCCGGCATGGCTGTTTCAGCCGTGGTCACACAGGGGCGAAGATCGCGGCGCGGTACAGCACTACGATTGCATGACGCTGGACGATATGTGCGCCATGTCGGTTGCAGAGATCACCGCCAAGGATGCGGCGCTGTTCATGTGGGTTGTGCAGCCGATGCTGCCCGAGGCTTTGCGCCTGATCGATGCCTGGGGCTTCAAGTTCAAGACGATCGCCTATTGTTGGGTGAAGATCAAAGGCGGGCAAGATCGGCTGTTCTATGCTGGTGAAGATGTCCGCAAAGGGCTTGGCTATCACACGCGCGCCGGTATGGAACTCTGCTGGCTGGCGACACGCGGCAAAGGTTATGAGCGCTTGAGCCAAGGTGAAGCGCAGGTAGTGTTTTCGCCGTTGCGCGAACATTCCCGCAAGCCGGATGAAATCGCTGAATCCATCGTGAACCTGACCGGCGACGTGCCAAAGCTGGAAATGTTCGCCCGCACCCAACGCCCGGGTTGGGACGTGTGGGGAAATCAGATCAATAAATTTGAGAGTGCAGCATGAACGCAAGCAATCCATTTTTGAAGGCGGCCCTTTCCTATGCCGCAAGGGGCGTTTCAGTTTTCCCGTGCTCGCCGGTTAACAAGCGGCCTTTGACGCCTGCAGAATCCGCGCCCGGCGCGAAGGATGGCGGGCTATACCTTGCCACAACCGATGAAGCGCAGATCCGGGAATGGTGGCAGCGCTTTCCAAAAGCACTGATCGGTGCGCGCACCGGCCCTTCTTCCGGCACCTTCGTGGTTGATCTCGATCCGCGTGAGCATGACGTTGGTGCAATGCATGAAGCGCTCGCCGAATGGTGCGGCGGCTTTGACGGTGCGCTGGACATGGAAACCGGAGAGGTCGGCATCCCGCCGATCGTGCGGACACAATCCGGCGGATACCACCTGTGGTATGCTTATCCGGCGCTTCCCGAAGGCGAGAAGCTCGGCAACCGGGCGAATCTGTTTTCCAAGGTTGAGGAAGTGCCGGAAGAGATTGTCCGGCATGTCGATGTGCGTGGCGAAGGCGGATACGTCATTCTGCCGCCGTCGAAGATGGAGAATGGCAACACTTATGAATGGGCGCGGAAAGGCACGGGCTTCCCGCAGGCTCCGGCCCGATTGCTCGATCTCATCCTGCGGCGGGAGCCGTTTCACGCTGCGCCCTCTACCAGCGTGGCCGCGATGCCTTCCACGGAAGACGCGGTAGAGGAGGCGCGGCGGAAATATGCACTCTCAGCTCTTGAGCGGGAAACGCGCGATGTTGCGGGCTGTGCCGAAGGTGGCCGTAATGACAAGCTGAACCGGGCGGCGTTTGCGCTCGGCACTCTGGTGGGTGCCGGGGTGCTCTCCGAGAGCATGGCACAGAGCGGCCTTGAAGATGCGGCAGTACGCTGTGGCTTGGTACGGGCGGACGGGCTGAAATCCGTACAGGATACGATTCGCTCCGGCCTTGAGAGCGGCAAACGCCAGCCGCGCGACCTTTCTGCAATCGAGCAGGAGGCACGGGAGCGGGCCGAACGGCGTGGTTCGTATCGTGGTGCGGCAAGGGTACAGGCTCCGAAACCCGAAACCCGACAGGGAACAGGGAATGCCAAGTCGCAACCCTCTGCCGGTAGTGCGGATGACGAATTGGGCGATGACGGCGAGCGTCCCTCTTCGTTGGGGGTTGATGACGCTGATATGGCGATCGTCGAAGCTTGCGCAGTACTTGACCATTCGGACACGGATAATGCAGAGCGCCTGCTCCGGCATTTTGGCGATGATCTGGCCGTGCTGGCGCAGGATGGCGTCCCGGGTGGCGACTGGCTGGCATGGACGGGAACTCATTGGGATCATGCCGCCGGAGCGAGTCGTGTTCGACTGATCGCACAAAAGCTTGGTGGCCGGATCGGACTGGAAACGGCCTTTCTCGATTACACACCGGAAGAGCGCGCGGCGCTCGATCGTGCGAAAGGGCTTGGTCCTTACGACGATATCGCCGGTGCGCCGAAACCCGAACAGGCGCGGCTCAAAGCGGCGCAGGCAGCCCGCACAGCACTGGAAAAGCGCAGGCGTGCGCGGCGCGCCCATGCAGTCACCAGCAAAAACCATAGCCGGATGGAGAAGGCGCTCGAATGTGCGGCTCCCCGAATGCGCCGATCTCCGGATGCATTCAATGTCGATCGGCTGAAGATAGCCACGCAAACGCATACGCTCTCGTTTGTCCGTAAGCGTGACCTTGATTGCCCTGATCCAGATGTGGATCGTTACAACGCCGAATTGGAGGCTTTAGCTATGCATAATCGTGAAGACTGGATTACCGCCGTACTGCCGGTGGCATGGAAGGGCAAGGATGCCAAGGCCGATCGCTGGCGTAAATTTCTTGCCGAGATGCTGCCGGATGAAGCCAAGCGGCGCACGGTGCAGCAATATTCCGGCCTCGGGCTGCTTGGCATTCCGGTACAGTTTCTCATGTTCCATTACGGGCTTGGGGCCAATGGTAAATCGGTGTTTCTCGAAACGTTGACACGCATTCTCGGCCCCGGGCTTGCTGTTGGTCTGCCGCGAGAATCCATTGTCGGCGCTTCCGAGCGTTCGGCGGGTTCGGCCTCGCCTGATCTTGTGCGCCTCTATGGCAAACGCATGGTTCGTATTCTTGAGGTGAAAGCGGACGTGCCGTTGCAGGAAGACCTTATCAAGAAACTGACTGGCGGAGAGTCATTTCCTGTCCGTACCCTGTTCAAGGGCTTCTTCGAGTTCCAGAACTTCGCCACGGCCCATATGAGCGGTAACGGCTTCCCGACCATCGATGGTACCGATAACGGTATCTGGCGGCGCATGCTCGTGGTGCATTGGGATCAGACTATTCCCACCGAAAAACGTCGCGATTTCGAGGAAGTGGTGGCGGAATTCGTCAATGAGGAAGGCCCGGGCATTCTGGCGTGGCTGGTCGAAGGTGTGCTCGATTACCTCCAGCATGGCTTGGTGATTGCGCCATCGGTGCAGAAGTCCACGGACGGCTACCGAGAGGAAATGGACCCGATCGGTGAGTTTGTGACCGCCTGTGTCACCGAGAAGCAGGGCACCCGAACGCAGGCGCTGACGATATATGAGGCGTATGTCTCTTGGTCGATGGCGAACGCAAAGCGGGCGCGCAGCAACACCAAGTTTGGCCGTACACTCGCACAGCGCTTCAACAAGAGCGAAATCTGCGGGCGGCTCTATTACCTCGACTGCGAACTCCATGACGTACCGGCACGGCCAGATGACGCACGAAGCCCGTAACCCGTGTTTGAGACGGATTTCTTACCACAGGTGCCGCCAGTTTTGGCGGGAGTAGCGGCGGTCTATCGGTGGTGGGCGAGGGTTCGGGAGGGGGTGAAAGCTATGTGTATTAAAGGTTTCATATCGTGTGGCGGTAGTGGCGGGAGTATTCCACCATATAATATATATAAAAATGATATTGAATTGCAGCTTTTCTTCTATGTCATGTCACCAACTGCCGCCACTACCGCCAACCATCAATAACCCACTGAACCCAAAGGGAAATATTCATTCGATAGTTTGTTTCAAACTATCTTCAACTATCGCCAAGTATCTACTTGAAGAGGTGTTTTGAAAATGACCGTGAAGCAAGCCATTGATATTGAAGCGCTTTTGTCTTGGGCTTATCGGGAGCAGTGCGTTGACCGCATGTGCGCCGGTTTTTCGCCGAAGGGGCCGAGCGCGAGCCCGGCGAACAATCTGGCGAATTATCTGACGTTAGGGACGCGGGTTGATAGCTCGAACTTTGCTTCCCGCATTATCGGCTCCGGCAACGTGGCGGACGATGCCCTTGCCGTGCATGCTGCCGTGCTGGCGCTGGATGACGTTTTCATCGAATGGGAAACCGATAGCCGTTTGAAGCTATGGACGCATGAAACGGCTGTGGATGAGGGCTTTTCGATCTACGAGCGCAACGGCGGCAGCGGGCGTACCTATTGGAAACATAACCGCGAGATGAAAGCTGAATGCCGATTGGACTTCATTGGCGCGTCCATACTGATGATCACCCATGCGAAGGCTGGTGACCGCCCGGAATGGCATGAAGGATGGAGGCCGGTAAAGGGGCGTAAGCCGCTCCGGCGCGGCAAGATGAAAGACCGTTGGGGCCGGACGCTGAAAAGCCGGATGGTGGATGACTATAGTGTTTCGCGTGATCGTGGCATTTACCGCGTGTGGTGGTGGGCGCTGGAACTGCTCGCCGCGCAGCTTTCGGATGATCTTGAACGGTTCAATGTTACCGGCCCGGTGACGGTTGCCGAACCATGGATGAGCGATTCCCCTGTCAAAACGTCCAAAATTTTGCAAAATAGATTTGGAAATAACTCATTGAATTTGCTTACAAAAAATATCACTTGACTCGCTGCGCCACTTGCAGCATATTCGCCCACGGTAAATTAGCTTTCCAGATAGCCCCCGGCGCACCCGTTGCGACCGGGGGTTTTTCGTACGCGGAGGCGGTCATGTGACCGGATGATGATGGCGGGCGTGTCGGTAAAAACCAGCGGCACAGTCGCCGATATCCTCGCACCCGTCGAGATGCTCGCGGACAACCGGGGCAAGCAGGTTTTGTCCCGCGCCTTGAATCACTCTCTGGCAAAGACGGAAACGGCGGTAAACCGGGCGCTCGTCAAACAAACGGGCTTGAAATACGGCGATGTGAAAAAGGAAATCAGCCGGTTTTCCTCGAATGCCGGAAACCTGCAGGGTGAGATCAAGGGTAAAGGTGGGCATCACAAGCTGAAGGAATTCAAGGCGCGGCAAACCAAGAAAGGTGTCAGCGCTGCCCCGTGGGGTGATCGGATGATCTTCCGGGGAACTTTCATCATCGGCAAATATGGCGGCAATGTTTTCAAACGTATCGGAAAAGCCAGCGAGAACACATTGGACAAGCTGGCTGATTACGGCATCAAGGGAACGGGCCGCTTTCCGGTCAAAGCACTTTATGGCCCTGCCATTCCCAAAGAAATGGTGAAGGACGAGGCGCAAGCCGCCTTCGAGAAAACCATCTCAACAGCGCTCCCGCAAAGGGTAGAGCTCGAACTGGCGCGGATATTCCGACGCTGATCATTTCACGAGGACATCATGAACACAATCGAACATGCCCCGAAACCTCGGGTGGCGCAGTCACGCCTTGACGCCATATCGGCTAAACATCAGATCATGTCGCTGGCTCGCCGGGTGGAAAAGCTCACGGTCTCTCACAAGGATATGGAGCGCTTCTTCATCGACCGTTCTGAAATCGTACACGATCTGAGAAAGATGGCGTCCGCTATCAATTGACACGGATGATCGCCGGTCGGTGCATTCTGATCGCGCCATAGATCGTACCCGCCACATTCACGGGTCCTTTCTCGGCCCCCACCGGGAGCGGGCATGACATGGCTCCGGAATTTCGCTAGCAAAACCAACAAAATTTAGGGTTGACGGTGTTGACGGTCGAAGGGTTGCCGGTTGACGGTGGTGCTCCGTCAGCACCGCCTGACGGCCTATGGATGACGGTTTCCGATATCGCCCGTCGCAAGGGCGTATCCAAACAGGCGATAGCGAAGCGCGTTGATCGCTTCGCTTCGCAAGGTCTTATCGAAACGCGGTCGGGGCCGCGCGGCGCGAAGCTGGTCAATCTTGCTCAGTACGACAAGATTGCGGGCGAGGCTTCGGACGCTATCCGCGAAATGTCCGCAGGACGCGCCCCGACCGCCGCCCCGAGTGATAACAGCTTAGCGACACAGCAGGCTCGCCGCGTGGCTTATCAAGCCGACCTCGCCAAGCTCGACTTGGACGAGCGGCTTGGCAAGCTGCTCCCGGTTGCAGATGTTGAAGCGGCCATGGTTCGCTGCGCCGAGGTAATGGTTCGCACCATCGAACAGTTGCCGGGCCGGGCCGATGATCTGGCGGCGGCAGTTGCCAAGGAGGGCACAACCGGTGCCCGCTCTTTCCTGAAAACGATTGGCTTTGATCTGCGCACCGCACTGGCGCGCGAGATGACCCTTATGACCGCCGACAAAGACGGTGAGACGGAAGGAGAAGAAAAGGACGAGTAGCGATGAAGTTCAAGCATTCCGCGATTGCGGTTATCGGAGCGGCTCTTGCGTCTGTGCTGATCCCGCCTGAACCGATTCCCCCGTCCAAGTGGGCGAAAGAAAATCTCGTTGTCCCGGACGGCCCGAAGGCGGGCGAACGGTGGGACGCGGACCTCACCGCGTACATCGAAGAGCCGCTCGACATGCTCGGGCCGGACAGCGGCGTGAACGAGATCGCGGTTATGAAGTCGGCGCAGACCGGTTTTACCACGATGCTGATTGCGAAAGCCGGGCACGTGATCGACCGCGATCCGTGCAAGATGATGATCGTTCAGCCGACCGATGCAGCGCTTTCCGACTTCGTGCGCGACAAGCTGAACCCGGCGATCGAGCAAACCCCCGCCCTTGCCAAGAAAGTCCGCACACAGACTTCGCGCTCCGGTACCGGCTCGACCACCTATTCCAAGCGCTTCCCGGGCGGCTCGATCACGCTGGCGATTGCCACCTCCGCCGCTGACCTCAGTTCCAAGACCGTCAAGATTCTTCTCCGTGACGAGATCGACCGCTACCCGGATGATCTCGACGGACAAGGCGATCCCATCGAAATATCCGATGGCCGCCTCATGTCGTTTCTCGAAGCTGGGGACTGGAAGAAGGCAGATATTTCGACGCCTACGCTTAAGGGCGCGTCGAAGATCGCCGCTCGGTTCGAGGCTGGCGATCGGCGGTATATGTTCATTAAGTGCCCGGGCTGCGCAGAGCCGGTGCGTTTTGAGCGCGGCCCGAGTTTCAAGTTCGAGCCGGTCTTTCCACACAAGGCGTATTACGTCGCTCCCTGTTGCGGACAGATCATCGAAAACCATCAGAAGCGGCGCTTGGTCCGCGAGGCTGTGGCCCTGAAAAAGCAGGGCGAACCTTATGGCTGGCAGCCAACGGCGACACGGCCCGGCGCGTTCCCGAGCTACCATTTCGATACGTTCTCCTCGCCCTTCGTTCCGTGGGATGAGATCGCCAAGGCAATCGTTTCCGCTGGAGACGATCCGGCAAAGATGAAAACCCTTTGGAACCTTTGGTTCGGGTTGCCCTATGAAATGACGGGCGATGCCCCGGACCATACGCGCCTGATGGAACGGCGCGAGGATCTGAAACGGGGAACGATCCCACCTTGGGGCTTGCTGCTTGTCGGTGGCGCAGACGTGCAGATGCGTGGAATTTACTACGAGATTCTCGCTCTTGCTCCGAACCGCGAAAGTTGGGTGGTGGACGCCGGTTTCCTCGACGGTGATACCTCTCACCCCGAGGGCGGCGCTTTCGCCAAGCTTACTGAAGTTTACGATCGTTCTTACCCGGACGCCTTCGGCGGTCGCCGCCGCGTCGATGCCTTTGGCGTCGACTCCGGCTACCTGACCAACGTTGTCTACACGTGGTGCCGCCACCGTCCCGGCGCGATGGCACTGAAAGGCGCTGATGGTTGGTCGCGTCCAGCTATCGGCACCGCCACGCTGCAAGATGTTAATTTCGGCGGCAAGAAGGTCAAGAAGGGTGTCACGCTCTGGAGCGTCGGCACATGGCCGCTCAAGGCCACCTTCTATTCCGACCTGCGCAAAGAAGGGCGTAAGGCGGGACAGGAAACAGACCCGCCGGGCTATTGCCATTTCGGGACGTGGCAAGACGAAATCTACTTCAAGCAAATCACATCGGAATATCTTGCCGATGAACGGTTCAAGGGCCGTGTCCGCAAGGTTTGGACAGTCCGCATGGGTTTTGAAAACCACCTTTTGGACTGCCGAATCTACAACATGGCCTTGGCCGAATATCTCGGCCTTTCCCGAATGACGCCGGATGATTGGGCGATACTCGCCAAAGAACGCGGCGTTACGGATGAGGTGCGTATGCCTGACCTCCTCGCATCACAGCCGATGCGTCAGGCCGCTGCGCAGCCCGTCCCGTCTGTCCCGCCGGAGCCCGTCGAGGCTCCGGCGCTGGATAGTGAGGAAAGCGAACCAGCCCCAAGCGACAACTGGTTATCCGGCTACGAACTCAACTTCTAAAAGGAAATCACCATGGCAGACGCGGCATTGACGCCCGACGATGTGGCCCGGCTCAAACGCGCGCTCGTCATGGGTGAGATGGAAGTGGAGTACCAGTCCGGTACTGAACGGCGACGGGTCAAATATCGATCCGTTGCCGAGATGAAAGAAGCATTGGCCTTCGCCGAGCAAGAACTTGGCACCCGCCAGCAACCAACATCAACCTATGCGCAATTTGATCGGGCTTGATTTATGGTGGACTTGAACCTGTTGGAAATCTCGATTGCGCGCGTTGCGCCGCAATGGGGTTTGCGGAGGCTCTCCTCCAAGTTCGCCTTGGAGCAGGCCCGCGAAGCCACGCGCGGTTATGATGCCGCCCGGCGCGGTGACCGGCGCACAGCCGGGTGGAAGGCAACCGGTGGTTCGGCCAATGCCGAGATCGGCCCAGCGTTGGAAACCATTCGCCGGTACACCCGCGACATGGTGCGCAACAATGAGTGGATGGCGAACGGCAAGCGCAAGCTGGTCGCTCACATTGTAGGCACCGGCTTTACCCTTCGTCCGGCGGCGGATACCGCCAAGGCCACCAAGAAGAAGGCAGGCGAATGCTGGGCGGAGTTTGTTGAAACCTGCGACCCGGCAGGCATTGCCGATTTTAACGGCAAGCAAGCGCAAGCTATCGGTGAGGTAGTGGAAGGTGGCGCGGCCTTTATGCGCTGGTATCTACGTCCGCCAGACTGGAAAATGCGGGTGCCGCTGCAATGCGAAGTACTGGAGCATGATTATCTCGACAGCCGCAAGAACGAGGCCAATGATCAATGTATCATCATCAACGGCGTGGAATATGATCGTCATGGTCGGCGGCTCGCCTATTGGCTGTTCCCGGTCCATCCCGGCGAGATTGCAACGCACACCAAAGGGCGCTTCCGCTCCGAGCGTGTTCCGGCGACCGAGGTCGATCACATCTTCCGCATTGATCGTCCCGGGCAGGTGACAGGCATCCCTTGGTTTGCCCCCCTTCTGCTTCGCAGTCGGGATGTTGCGGATTATGAAGTCTCAGAGCAAATTCGAAAAAAACTGGAATCCTGCTTCACCGTCTTCGTCACACGCGGCGATACCGGCACCATGAATTTGGTGCAGGCCGGACAGCAGGCAAAAGATGAACAGGGCCGCAAGATCGAGAAGATCGCACCGGGCCTGATTTCCTATCTCAGTCCCGGCGATAGCATCACCACCGCCGCGCCAAATTCCAACGGCGGTTTTGCGGATTATCTCGGTGTGCAGTTGATGGCACTGGCGGCTGGCCTCGGCCTTACCGTCGCGCAGCTCACCGGCAACCTGAAAGACGTGAACTTCACCTCGTTGCGTGAAGGCAAGCTGGATTTCCATCAGGTGCTCGACCAGTGGCAATGGCTGATGGTTGCTCCGCAACTCTGCACCCCGGCATGGCGGCGCGTCATGGCGGTCTCCGCCGGGCGCGGGTTATTGCCGACCGCGCGCGTCAGGCTTGAAGCCTCACCGCCAAAGCGGCCTTGGGTTGATCCGCTGAAAGACATTAAGGCCGAGGAAATGGAAATTGCTCTCGGCTTGGAAACGTGGCGGGACAAGGTTGCCGCCCGTGGCTATGACCCGGATGAGCGCCTTGAAACGGTGAAAGTGCAAATGGCGGAACTGGCAGATGCCGGTATCCATCCCGGCAAGACCGGAAACTCTGGCAGGCCGTTACAGGAATCACAATCCAATGAAACCAAACCAAAATGACGCCGCCGGGCGTGGCGACGGCAATTCCCTGCCGATGCAAACCCGGTCGGTTGAGATCAGGAATTTTGACGAAGAAAGCCGGTCCTTCGACCTCGTGTGGACCACGGGCGCGAAGGTCCGGCGTTATGACTGGTACCGCGATGAGCCTTATGACGAAGAGCTTGTCGTCTCGTCTCAGGCGGTTGATCTGACGCGCCTGAATAGCGGCGCACCCCTTCTCGCCATGCACAATGGCTGGAATTTGGGCAGTCAGCTCGGCGTCGTGGAAAGGGCATGGATCGAGGGCGGCGAAGGTCTCGCCCGGGTCCGCTTCCCGAAAGCCGAAGACGATCCCGATGCTGACAAGGTTTTCCGCAAGATCAAAGACAAGATCATCCGCAACGTGTCGGTTGGGTATCGCATTCGCAAGGTCGAACGCAATCGTGGCAACGACGACATTACTCTCTGGCGCGTCATCGACTGGGAGCCGTTTGAAATCTCGATCGTCAGCGTCCCGGCGGATACCGGAGCCGGTATTCGCTCCGATGCTTCCGAAACCTATCCTGTAACTTTCATCAATCGGGCTGCGCCCGATCTTACCAAGGAGCCTTCGATGCCGAAGGAAGTACAGAATCCGGCCACGGCGCAGCCCGGGGCAACCGATACCCGCACCGCGCCTCCGGTTCAGCCGCCGGTTCCCACGCCGGAAACCCGAGAAGCTTCGCCGACGCCGCCTGCCTCCCCGCAAGAACGGAGCTGGTCTGTTACCGACATCTCCCGTCTTACCGCCCGCGCCGAAGCATTTGGTCTTGATGCTTCCGCCGCTGTCGAGGTGATGGCCTCGGCCCGCAGCCTTGACGAGGCTACCGACACCTTGCAGGAACGCGCAGCATCCCGCCCGGCTCCGCGCCAGACAGCGCAGTCCCGCGTCATCATCGACGAAGGTGACACCAAGCGCCGGGCGATCGAGAACGCGGTTCTTCATCGCGCCAGCCCTTCTGCCGTGCAACTGACCGAACCAGCCCGCGATTATCGTGGCATGTCGCTTCTGGAAATGGGGCGCACCTATGTGGAGGATGTTCACAATATCCGCCTGCGTGGTCTGTCCAAGATGGAACTGGCGACTGTTCTTCTCGGCCTCGACACCCGCGCCGGTATGATGTCCACTTCGGACTTCCCCAAGCTGCTCGGCAATGTCGCCTCGGCTCGCCTGCGTGATACCTACGGCGAAACGGTGCAGACGTGGAAGCCGTTCTGCCGTCAGTCGAACGCGCCGGACTTCAAGGAACGCTCCATCGTCATGATGGCTGGCATGCCGGAATTCAAGAAGGTCCGGGAAGGCGGAGAGTACACTTATGCTACGCTCTCCGAATCGAGTGAGAAATACGCGCTTGCCACCTATGGCCGGATGATCGCCATCACGCGTCAGACGCTTATCAATGATGATCTCGGTGCGTTCGACCGCCTGCCGACTCTGTTCGGTCGCGGTGCGGCCAATCTCGAAAGCGACCTCGTGTGGGGTATCCTGCTCGACAACCCAAAGATGAGCGACGGCAAGGCGCTGTTCCATACCGACCACGGCAACGAACAGGGTGCCGACGACATTACCGAGGCAGCCATTGAGAAAATGGACATTGCCATGGGCGCTCAAACGGGGGCCGATGGCAAGCCGCTCAACATTCGCCCGAAGTTCATTGCCGTATCGCGCAAACATAAAGTTCAGGCGCAGAAGCTTCTGACGGCTGTTACGGCAGCGAAGACGGGTGATGTGAATGTTTACCAAAACGCTTTCAGCCTGATCGTTGAAGATCGCCTCTACAAACCGCAGGGTTCCTGCCCGTGGTTCACCATCGCCGATCCGGCAACGTGGGATACCATCGAATACGGTTATCTCGAAGGTGAGCAGGGCCTCTATACTGAAGAGCGCGTCGGGTTCGACGTGGACGGTATCGAGATTAAGGCGCGGTTGGACTTTGCCGCCAAGGCAATCGACTTCCGTGGCTTCCAGAAGAACCCCGGCAAGTAAGCCCGCAATACCCGAGGGGAACGCCACCCGGTTCAGGCGTGACGGCGGGAGAGACCGCACTTCCTCTTTCAATCTGGAATAAAACCCATGAAGAATTTTGTCTCAAACGGCGCGACGATGAACGCGACCACCCCGGCGGGCGGCATTGTCTCGGGCGACCTGCTCATTGTCGGGCAGGTGGCAGGTGTTGCCGTCCACTCCGCACCGGAAGGCGAGATCGTCGTTCTTAATACCGAAAAGGTCTATGAACTGCCGAAAGCGGCGGCGGCCATCAGTCAAGGTGTCAAGGTGTACTGGAATGCCGCTGACAAGACTGTCGTCACCACGGCGAGCGGCAATACCTATATCGGCTCCTCTTGGGATGCTGCCGATGCCGCTGCCCCGGTGGTGCCTGTCAAGCTGAACGCCTGATCTGATGGGGTCGCCGTTCAACCGTCTTGACCAACTCGTCTCGGCTTCGGTCGAGGCGGTTTTTGCCGAGCGTGTCCGGTTCGAACCGGTCAGAGGCGGGAAATACACTCAGGGTGCGCGCGACACAGACCGGGACGGGCTGGAATTTCCGGCGCTCGTGACCGTCGATCGGGGCGTTCAGATCACCAGTGGCGATGAGATGGGCGACAAGTTCGGTGTCGGCCTTGTCGGTGCCCCGATCCGCATCAGCGTTTCTGCCGGTATATTCCCGGACCCGGACAAGGATTTACGCAAGGGTGATCGGTTTGTTGCCCTTGAGCGCACCGGCCAGCCCGTTTTCGAGGTTGTCCGCCTTGCGCCTGATAATGCGACCCGTATCGTGATTTTCTGCGTGGAGGCGACAAAATGAGCCTTGTTGCGCTGGCCTTGCGCATGGCGACCGTCAAGGCGCTAACCGGCAGAACTTACGCCGAGCAGCGTGTGTTCGACTCGGCCATTGCCGATCTTGATGTACAGGTTGAAGATGAGAAGGCACCCTTCCTTGTCGTCTACACGGATGACGAGGATATTACGCCGGATGGCAAGGATTTGGCCGCCGGAACGCGCAAGCTGACGCTCATCATTCATGCAGTGGTGGCAAGCGCCATCAAGACCAAGACAGGTGAAACCTCGATCACCATTCCGCCGACCGATGAAGGCTTGGAGGTCATTCTCGACCTGACTCGCTTCGATGCTTTACGCGAATTGCAATCCTTCGGCGGTGAATGGGGGAACCTGTGGCGCAATCTTGTGCTGAAAGTCAGCAAGATCACGACGCGGCGCGGTGCCAGTGCAAAAAAGGGCGTCCGCTTCGCGGCGCGAGAAATTGCTCTGGAGTTGGAAACGATTGCTGATTCCTATCCCGGTCTCCCGAGGGTCGGACCATGGGCGGATATCGACACCCTGTTCCGCGCCGATGGCGAGTTGGTGCATATCGCCGATCTGATTGATGAGCGTCGAGGAGCCGGAGGTGAGATGTCCTTCGCTGATCGGCTGCGCGCTACGCTTGGTCTGTCACGGCAAGCGGCGCAGGCGCTCACCTTCCGTGATGCGGAAGGCAACCCGGTGGTGTTTCAATGATCAAAGCCCTTTTGAATCTCCACCGTGAGGTAGCGGAACTGAAGCGCGTCATTGCCAATATGGTCAAAACCGGCACCGTGGCCAAGGTGGAAGAGCGCGGTTATCGGGTGAGCTTCGGGCAGGATGAGAACGGTAAGCCGATTCTCTCGCCGTGGTATCCGCATCCGGAAAATGGCGGCAAGCTGAAAACCTTCTTTCCGCTTTCCGAGGGACAGACGGTCACCACACTCAACCCGATGGGCGATGCCCGGCAGGGCACGATCCTGCGCGGTGGCGGTTTCTCGGACCAGAACCCGGCACCGGGCTTCAAAATTGATGAAAACGGCTTCACCTTCGGCGGTTATACCTTCAAGCTCAAGGGCGACGCGGTTGAAATCTCGCGTAAGGGCCAGTCCGTTGTGCTCAATCCCAACGGCGAGACGGTTATCACAGCGAGCAAAATCATTCTCGACGCGCCGGTCGAAATGCCGAAGGGGTTCACCGCTGGCTCCGGCACCGGCACCGTCGCCGTCATCGACGGTAAAATCCATTCAAATCAAGACATCACGTCCGCAACCAAGATCGCCGCTCCGATTATTCAGGGGCGCGTTATCGGATAGGATATTCCATGAAACATTACAAAGTGAAGGAAGGCGTCGAGCGCGTAAACGGCAAGCGCGTTCCGCCTGATCGTAGCGTCACGCTCTCCGATGCACAGGCCCGCTATGAGTTCGATCAGGGCAAGCTGGAAACGCTCAATCCCACCCTGCCCGACAAGCAGTCTCGGAAAACCGAGAAAAAGGAGGATTGATGGCGGGCATTTGCCGCCGCACCTTCCAGCCCCTCGACGGATGGAACCATGTGTTGCAGTCGGTCGAGATGCTTTTTACGACCAGAATCGGTGAGCGCGTCATGATGCGCCATTTCCATGGCGGCGTCGCGGAACTGCTCGGCAAATTGCTGACGCCGCCTTTGCTCTCAGCCTTCCGGTTGGTGGTCGCCATTGCGATCGATTTGTGGGAGCCGCGCCTGAAGGTGCGGCAGGTAGATTTCATCGGCTCCCCGGAAGAAATACGGCTCGGCCATGCTGGCGTGAGAATTCACGTTGATTACCGTCCACGCGGTCATCTCGGTGACGAGACCGTAGAATCCCGTCGCACGCTCCTCATTGCGAAAACCGCAAACGGATTTGTTGCCAGCTAATACGAGGCATAACCTATGACCGATATGCCAATCATTGACCGCTGGCGGCTCCCGTCGCCAGTGCTGGAGCGCGAACGCGGTTTTTGGGAGCTTTACGTCGATCGGCGCGAACAGCTTCAAGCACTCTGGCAATCGTCGCAGGCGCTGCAAAAGATTAGCCCGGACTTCGATACGTGGCTCCTTCAAACCGAGCCTGCCGTTATCCTCCTGCAGGTTGCTGCGTTTGGTGACGTTCATTTCGTCAAGGAAATGAACGATTGGGCGAGGGTGACGCTTCTTGCGCATTTTGCCAAAGGGAGTGACCTTGATGCTCATGCTGAGCGTGAAGGGCTCAGGCGCTTCCCGGGCGAGAGTGATGAGGCACTGTTAGCGCGCATCATTCTGGAACGTAAGGGCAAAAACGCTTATGGCACCGATCCGTGGTACATGCGCCATGCCCGCAACGTCGACACCCGCGTACACGAGGTCGCTATCACCGGCAACGGACGGCGCAGGGTCGAGATTGCCATTCTCTCGACGGACAATGGTGGCGTTCCATCGTTGGGCCTGCTCGACAAATTGCAAGCCATTCTCAGCGTTGCTCCGGTCAAGCGCAACAATGATATCGTTTCCGTTGTTCCGGCGATTCTGACGGCCACCGACATAGAGGCAGATTACTGGCTGGAAGATGATGCACCCCGTGAACTGCTGGATGGCATGGAAGCCACGATTGCAGAACGTTGGAATACGGGCACCCGGTTGGGACGCGATCTGACGCAATCGTGGTACCGGGCGCAGATACATGTCCCCGGCGTCTACAAGGTGGAAGGCATCACGCCAGATATCATTGTGGCGCAGAACCGGGGCGTTGCCGTTGGCAATGTAAAACTGAATTACCGGGGGAGGAATCGGTGAGCGCATCATCCCTGCTTCCCGGTAACACCACGCCGCTGGAACGCGCCTTCGCCGATGTGCTTGACACCCGTTCCCGTTATTCTGGCGTCCTCGCCGATGTTCCCGGGCTCCCGTGGAACGTCGATGCGATACCCGACGACTGGCTGCCGTGGGTCGTTCTGGACGAAGGACTGGAAGAGCTTGTGTCCTTCCTCGACCTGCGCCGGGTAATCTCCGAAGGACGGCAATGGGCGCGCGAGCGTGGATCATCTGCTGCGATCATCCGGGCGCTCGGCTGGCTCGATTTTTCCGTCACATTGCATTACGAACCGGACGCGGACGAGAACTTTTATCTGTTTCAGGTCGAGCTTGCCGATCCGGTCGGGATCGGACGCCTGCCGGATATGATCCGGCTTACCGATCTCTCGAAACCGACCACCGATATTCTCGCCCGCATCTTTTCCGGCTACGACGCGCGGCCCTTCCGCCTCGATCATTGCCGCCTCGACGGCCCGGACATGCTCGACGACTGGTCCGGTGTCCGTCTGCCGGAAACGGATCATGCCGTGATCTCGTTCGGGATCAGCAGGATCGGGGAAGCCGCGTTCGAACCGACCGTCACCGGGCAGGCGTTCATGCTGGCGCTTTGCGGCGCGACCGCA
>Ga0153996_1000263_pt1 | contig 24168 bp, 23 predicted proteins | sample TSNC080MetaG_FD_104728 | JGI IMG/M metagenome (GOLD analysis project Ga0153996, IMG submission 104728) | Attine ant fungus gardens microbial communities from North Carolina, USA - TSNC080 MetaG | ecosystem: Host-associated > Fungi > Mycelium > Unclassified | place: USA: North Carolina, Lumber...
GACAGCTACCCATAGTGCAGGGGGGTCACGGGGGCTCTCCCCCGTGGGAATTTTGGTTACTTTTGTTCCTCCAAAAGTAACTGCCCGTCGCGGCATGAGCGACATGCCAACCCGTGGCACTGCGGCACCGCATAACCCCACGGTAGTAACGCAAACCGCGCAGCGGCATCGCCAGAGCGCACAAAACAACCACCCCACCGTCTGCGGACGGCACCCCTCCAAGGAGGGGAATGAGAGTTGCACAGTGCCGCGAAGCGCCGGGACGCAACACAGCGGCAGCAGCAACCCCTAACCAAACACGATAGCAAGATTTCCAATTATAAAAAAACAACATGCGGGCGCCGGATCTCACAATCCGGCGCCCGCATTACCTGTCACACACCGGACGGTGGTGCTGATCCCCCAAAAAAGGCTGCGGGTTCCCCCATCCCCCCTTGGGGTTGCTGTGCCCCTCCCATGCGGCTGGCGGGCGGGCCGGGCAGGCTGGTGTTCAGCGGTCGGGTTCATTTTGCCGCCTCTCTGGAAAAGGTTATGAACATGCGGATCAGGTTATCCACCGTTAAGGCCATGTCGTCCCGGGAGCGGTTTCTGGCCACCTTGAAGTCAACGGCCACCCGGTTAATGCTGACGATGCCGCTTACCCCTTCCTCATACGCGCCCTGTATATTGTCACCGATGTCGCCTACTATCGCGATGACCGGCACGCCAAACATCTTGGCCCGGCGGGATACGCCGATAACGACCTTTCCCCGGAGGCTTTGCGTGTCGATTTTGCCCTCGCCGGTCAGCACAAGGCTCGCGTCCTTCACAATGTTCTCAAACCCCACAACGTCCAGCACGGTTTCAATACCCATCCGCAGGCTTGCGCCGAAAAACGCGGGCATCCCCGCGCCCATGGCTCCGGCGGCCCCGGCTCCGGGAATCCGCGAAACATCCAGCTTCAGATCCTGCCGGATCTTCCGATCCAAATGCCGCAGCCCCTGATCCAATTCCGCCACCATAGACGGATCCGCGCCCTTTTGCGGGCCGAATATCGCCGCCGCCCCGGTATCGCCGTACATCGGGTTGTCAATGTCGCACATGGCGATAATCTCAACGCCCTCCAGGCAGGGGCTTTTTTCCGCGGAATCAATCCGGTCAATATCGGCCAGGGTTCCCCCGGTTGGCACAAAGCTCCTGCCGTTGGCATCATAAAACCGGATACCGGCGGCACTGGCGGCCCCGCAGCCGCCATCGTTGGTCGCACTCCCGCCAAGGCCGACGATGATTTTTGCAACCCCCCGCTTGGCGGCGTCCACCATCATCTCCCCCACGCCGTAGGTGGTTGCGCGCTTGGGATCCGCCCGTCCCTCCACCAAGGGCAGGCCCGCACAGGCGGCCATCTCGATTACAGCCGTTTTTCCATTGTCCACAAGGCCGTAAAAGGAGCGCATGGTTTCCCCCTCAAAGGGGCCGCATACGTCCAGCTCCACCCGGTCGCCGCCCATCGCCTCCAAAAAGCAGTCCACGCTGCCTTCCCCTCCGTCGGCAACCGGAATGGACACGATGGTAGCGCCGGGATCATGAGCCGCGATTTGCGCGCGCATAATCCCGCAAATTTCCGATGAGGACATCGTCCCCTTAAAGGAATCGGGTATCAAAACGTATTTACTCATAACAGTCTCCTTTCATCTGTGCCGCCACTCTCATAGTAGTATTATAATGGGACATTCATCCTGCCGTCAATAGCTGTTTTTGCTATGAATAGGGATTGTGCAATCGCAAATGCTTATTATGATATATTCAGGGATAAATAAATAAACGCGAAAATAAAAACTGCCTGGTTTTTGTGATAACCAGGCAGTTTTGCATTTGGTACGAGTGCTCATAACGACAAACTCGGAAAGTCTCATAAAATGAAGGTTTTAGGCATCAAGCAAACGAATATTACAATCAAAAACACTTAGCTTTTTGTGAATTGGGTGCTTTTGATTTATCAGAATCTTATATAAAGCGAACCGTCAAAAGTGAACATTAAGAAACGGAGACAAACAAATGCTATTGATGAAATGAGTCCTTCTTAGTTACCGCCCAGTATTCGGATTGATTTCAGCTGCGCCGGTATCGGGAACAAGGGATAAATTATCAATTAGCCTTGCCATGACCACGAAACGATTATTGTTAGGATATTCAGTAGTTTTTGAAAAGTCCATAGTAGAAAGGGTAAGTATTTTGTCGTCCTTAGTTACAACGACATTTTCAAACGAGTGCATGGACTGATCCCGCACTTGCTGAATATACTGCTCAAAATCGCTGTCCTCCGGGTTGGGCGAGTTATAGGGCACGCTGACATCCATGATGGAAACGGCAAACACCTCCCACATCATCGTCTTTTCAGCGGTGGCAAAGTAGATGACAGAATGCTCCTGCACAAATTTCGAATCACGATAAAAATTCAATTGGCCAAACAACTTGTCATCCAGAGAAGATGAATTACCATAAATCACGGTGTTGCGGCTTAGGCTATCGGCGCCAAAAACGCAGCGGTAATCCGCAAAGTAGCTTCCGTCCATAGAATATCGTTTCTCGAAGTCACGGCGTAAATAAAACATATTCGGATCATCCGGATAATGCAGTATAACGTCATCTATTGCAGTATCTGGCACCATCAGCCAGCCAACCGTGTCGCAGTTCAGTTGTTTTTTTTCAACTACTTTAATATGTAACTCAGGCATAATTGTTTGAGCGGAAACATGTAAAGTACAAGTATATGGTGTTTTTTGAGTTGTACATATTTTCTACAATAAAGAGGTAAGTTTGACCCCATCCTCTACCATTGGCTTATCTATTAAAAGCAGGCATGCATCCCTTTGCTTACAGAAACATTGACAAGTTACGCTCGACCGTAGTATACTGGAAACAATATGGGGAGGTATTGACCATGGAGCTTGATTGGATAACGCCGCAGCAAGCTGCACTGCTTTGGGGCATATCGGAACGCCGTATTCAATCCCTTTGTTCCAAGGGACGAGTTAAGGGAGCAACAAAATTAGGCAGAGCATGGCTCATACCCAAAGATACACCCAAACCCATTGACGCCAGGACAATAGCCGCCAAGCAAGCTCCTATCGAGGAATAAATTGATGACCCAACAACAAATCGTTGCTAGTGACGACGCTCTTTTGCCTTGCGCCACGAGAACGATCAGTTACTTGACACAGCAAAACATGCCGTTGAGCTTGCGGCTGAGGAAGGCGAGGATACGGCGGAAGAATGGCCGGAATCGGGGAGAGTTACCCACAGATAAATGCTATTGATAGGCATAATTTTTATGGGATGGGGATGTGAGTTTTATGAGCAAACATTTGAACGAGATTATCGCGCGGCTCGGATACGCTAATTCCCCATGCTTGAAATATAAGAGTAATAATTACGATGCGCGGACCTTGACGGCGCATACAAATAAGGTCTTGAATGCGTTATCTCCATTTGCGGTGTATATGGTTGACGATGAACCTTTTGTTCTTTTCTTTGACGAACCGACAAATCAAGATGAGAAAAAAATTATTAACCAACGAATCTGGAATGCACAGATTCCAGTAGCAATATTTTGCGGCACATCAACTATTAAGATATATAGCGGGTGTACAATTGACGAAAAAACGCACCTTCTTCCTGAAGTGGAGAATATTTCTTTTGATGTAATTGACGAGATCAATGAAAATTCCCCGTTTTCATTTTGGGAAATTACAGACCAAAATTTTTGGGGGAACTATTCAAAACAGTTTAGCGGAAAAAAGCTTAATGATGCGTTGCTTGAGAATCTTAAATACCTAACGGAAAAACTAAAAAATGATTATAAAGTTTCGTTTGCTACAAAGCTTGTTTTGCGTCTTATATTTATACGCTACTTGATTGACCGCGGTGTTAATTTGGGTTATGATGGTTTTTCTTTTGATGTAGAGTCATCGCAGAAAGCTTTGTTGTCATTGTTGGACAGCAGAGATGCTTTGTATGCTCTTTTTACGCATTTGAAAGTAAAATTTAATGGCAATCTGTTTGAACAAGATAACGAAAAAGTTGATGAGCTGACAGAACCTGCTCTCGAAGTAATAAAAGATTTCCTGTCCGCAAACATTTCTACTCGTTCGGGACAACTGTCTCTTTTCGATTTATACGATTTTAATATTATTCCTGTTGAACTGATTAGCAACATTTATGAAATTTTGCTTGGAAAGGAAGCCCAAGAAAAGGATAACGCCTTTTATACCCCCAAATACTTGGTGGACTATGTTTTGGACAATTCTATTGATGACCATATTAAACAGAGTGGAACTTGCAGGATTCTCGACCCCTCATGCGGTTCAGGGGTTTTTTTAGTGGACAGTTACCGCCGAATGGTTGAAAAAACCTTAAACGGCGAGCAGTACACCCAAGACGATGAACTGCTTCGCAATATATTAAAGGAAAACATTTATGGCATTGACCTTAATGAAGATGCCATTAATGTAGCTATATTTTCGCTCTATCTGGCAGTGTTAGATTACAAGAACCCGCGAACCTTGACACAATTCAAATTGCCTCCCTTAAAAGAGGAAAATTTATTGGTATGCGATTTCTTTGACGTTAAAAAGTTAATATGGTTACAAGAAATTTCGTTTGACTTTATAATCGGAAATCCTCCTTGGGGAGACAAACCGGGGAAACACACAGACTATTGCAAAGAATATGGCTACAAACATCTTTTGCAGAATAACGATACCTGCCGTTGTTTTGTCTTGCGCTCAAAAGAATTTTGTGGAGATAATACGGTATGTTCTTTCGTATTAAAAGCTAAAATTCTCTATATGCGAAAAGGACCATCGAAAAGGTTTCGTGAATTTTTATTGACGGAAACAAAAGTTATGCGCGTAGTTGAGCTATCTTCCGTAAGGAAACAGATTTTTAAAGGCGCGGACGCACCCGCGATTATCTTGACGTACAAATTTTCCGACGAAGATAATACCGGAAACCGTTTTGAACACATTGCTATGAAAAAGAATGAGTTTTTTCGCTTGTTCAAAATTATTGTGGTTGAAAAAACAGACATTAAAAGCATTAAGCAGAATTTGCTAATAGAAAATGATTGGGCTTGGAAAACTTTGGTTTATGGGTTGACTGGAGATTTGGATAACTTATTCAAGTTGAAGACTCTCCCGACTTTAGAAGAGAGCATCAATGCGCAATCCCCAAAAATCGAAAAAGGCAGAGGTATGGAATACAAAGATGGTAAAATGGACGCAAGCCATCTCTTGGAGCGTGATATGCTTGTTTCAAGAAATGCGATAAGCCATTTTTTGATGTTGGGACGGACAGAAAAATTTTCAAAGTCCAGAGTATACAGAGTGTCAAATAAGGCTCTGTTTTATGCACCGTATTGTCTTGTTATGATAGGTCCTGATTTAGATAACTATACTATGAGGGCAGTTTATTCTGAAACTGATTATGTATTTCAAGCGGCTATATACGCTATAAAAGGTTCGGCGGAGCAAAAAGACTTTTTGCTTAATATAACAGGCTTACTAAACTCAAAATTATACGCCTATTTAAATCTAATGCTTGGGTCATCTCTAGGCATTGAGAGAGAGCAGCGTCTTCAGGACGAGATATTGAAGTTGCCGTTTGTTTTCAGTAAAGACATCGCAAGGCAGGTTGAGCGTATACATGAATTGAAAAAACAAGAAGGAAATTTCGCTGTAAAAGAGGACGCGTTCACTGAGATTGCCGTGCTTGACCAAACAATACTCGAAGCCTTCGGATTGTCCGACAATGAGTTTGTTGATTATTCTCTCCGCATAACAATACCGCAACTAACGGGGAAAAACGATAGCGATACTAAGCGGAAAGCGTCGATACAGGACTATAAGATCTATGGGAAGGCTTTCCATGATTACCTGTCTGAAATATTTGCGAGTGCGGGGAAGCACATACAGATAAACGCCTACCCCACCATTGCAAAACACTACAGTGCCATCGAGGTGGTTGTCCTTAACGAAAAGCCTGCTGAGTGGTTGACAGTCGTAGATGCCAATGCCGATAAGCAAAAGATAATGTTCGCAAATTTATCCGTACATAAAACGAATGAGTTGTTTTACTCAGTCAAAGATGTGCTGTATTTTGAAGAGAGCTCTTTCTATATCATTAAACCAAGCTATTACAAAAATTGGCATCCTGCGATAGCTAAACTTGATTTAATGGAAGTGACAGACCAAATCCTTTCCAGAAAGACTGGAGGGGAAGAGTAATGGGAGGTTTCAAAACCGAAGCAAATAATGTTATCTTTGAAAACTGGCATGTAAATTTTATAATTTCTCATTTGGTAAAATGTAGCAAGCAAATGAAAGCGGATTGTATGAATGATAATAACCCGCTGAAAAACCATGAAGATAAGATTACTAACAGATTGACAGCCAAGTATTTAAATATTGGGGATAATTTTTTTCGTTATGTGCCTCAATTGCAAGAACATTATGATGAAGAAACTGATTCCTACATTGGGAGGATAGACATCAATGTTATTTCTGCGGACTACTTTAAAGGCAATGCTGAAGCCTATTATATAATCGAGTGTAAGCGTATTGACGGCACAACCCCACTTAATAAAAAGTATATAACGCAGGGCGTGGAGCGTTTCTTCAGTCCCGCTCCACAGCCCAAATATTCCTCCTACTATCGGCAAAACATAATGTTTGGCTATGTGGTACAAACAGTAGTTATTCCTAATAATGCTGATGAAATTGATAGACTCCAAGGCATCTTATTAAAGGGGGCAACAGCCTCCGAATTTATATTGAAACAGAGTGATGCCCCGCAATGCTATGTTTATAAATGCGAGTATGTTTCTGCTAATATAGGGCAAGTTGAATTGAGTCATCTATTCTTTGATTTTGCTGATGTAATATGTAAGAAATAAATTCCATACCATTTGTTTGTTTTCGCGCGGGTTGTTTTTTGTTGGTTGCCTTTCAAGAAAAACACTACAGCGTCACCACATTTTGTGAGATTTATGCATGCTTACACATTCCGTGATTACTCCCCAGGTGCATTCAAAATATATGAACGCGGGAAAGAGTTAACCCCTCTCCACAATCTCGCGTTTTTGAAGCTCCACCGTAAGTTCTATGATACGGCCTTGCAATCTCCCGACTTCAGCGTTTTTGCACTTCAACAAGTCTGTGAGCATTTGATAATCATGCTGAAGTCGCTCATTTTTTATATCTCTGATTTCCATAAGTGCAACCTGTTCTTCCAACAGTTTTCGCTTATATGCGTGGATTTCTATTTCTGCTAATGGATTTTTCGCCGCAAGACATTCTGCGGAATATTCAATGTATCGCTTTAATAATTGATTATGGTTATATAACGTCGTCCGGGAACAGCCGAGCTTTTGGGCAATGGAAACCGATGCTTGCACTCCTAGTCCTTTAGGGGGGGCGGGCCGTAGCCCTCTATCCTAATGCCCGCCGCAGCGGTTGTATTGAGAGATGCCCCTATTTAAATATCGCAGATACCTATAAACTGCTACAAGATTACCAAAGACAGCTACCCATAATGCAGGGGGGGCACGGGGGCCCTCCCCCGTGGGAATTTTGGTTACTTTTGTTCCTCCAAAAGTAACTGCCCGTCGCGGCATGAGCGACATGCCATCCCGTGGCACAGCGGCTGGCAAAGCGCACAGCAGTAACGCAAAAGCACAGCGCCAACACAACAACGCATAGCAGCAGCGCCCAACTAAACAAAATGCGTTAAATCCTCCAGTTGATTTTAACCTGCTGCCGCGCGGTTTCCTTGTCCTTTTCCCCGACCTCGATGCTGTCGATAAGAAGGTCAACCAGCTCCCGGCTTACGGTTTGCATTGTAATGAGCTCGGAAACCTGCACTTGCAAAGCCGAATCATCCTTCCGCTGCCGCCCCGTATCCCCCAGCTGTTTTTCCAGAGCGGATATGCGTTTTGCCTTCAGTTGCTTGTTGGCCAATAGCCCATTGTTCATCTCCAGAAACTGCTCCGTTGTAACCAGGCCGTCTACCTTGTCCAGATAGAGGTTTTTTAGCGCCTCCTGAAGCTGCGCCTCCTGCCGCCTTAGCAAGGCGATTTCTTTTTTTGCGCGCTCATTCCGTATTTGATAGTCAGCCTCAACCCGGAAACGGCGCAGGTCGGAAAGCTCGTAAAATTCAGCGGTATAGGCGCGGATGCGCTCCTGGATAACCTCCGTCAGCTTATCCAACCGAATGGTATGCCCGGTACACCTGGGAGCCTTGCGGGTGACCGCGTACAGCTTGCATTGCAGATAGGATTTTTGGGTTCCCTTGTAAGTATGGGTCAGGCGCTGCATTGTGCTTCCGCAATCCGCGCATTTCACCTTGCCGGCCAGCATATGGGTTTTTCCGGTGCCATCGCTGCGAACGCGATTGCCAATTCTGTGCTGCACGGCATCGAAGGTTTCTCTGTCAATGACAGCTTCATGGGTTCCCTCTGCCCGGAACCATTGGTCTTTTGGCACATCCAGCAGCCTCTTGGATTTGTAGCTGGCCTTTCGTTTTTTTCCCTGCACCAGGTTGCCGTTGTAAACCTCGTTTTTTAGGATGCGCGCCACCGATGTGCCGTTCCAGCAGCCTTGGTGCCCGGTTGCGGCGTTTCCGTTAACATAGCCGGTTCCCTTGTCCTGTTTATACCGGCTGGGATTGGGAATGCCGGCCTCATTGAGCCGGTGGGCAATTGCGTGCGTCCCCATTCCGCTCAAATACAAGCCGTATATTTTCCGGACAATCTCCGCCGCTTCCTCATCCACCACAAGATGGTTGCGGTCAGCCGGATCCTTCCGGTATCCATAAGCCGGGAAGCTGCCGATATACTTCCCTGCCCTTCGCTTTTGATCCAGCACCGCCCGGACATTTTCACTGAGATCCTCCAGATACCACTCGTTGATGAGACCGTTGATCTGACGGGCTTTTTTGTTGCCCTTTACATCGGTATCCACGTTGTCCAGCAGGGCCACAAAGCGGATACCCCACATTGGGAACAGGCCGTGGATGTACTTCTCCACCATTTCCAGGTCACGGGTAAACCGGGACTGGTTCTTGCAGAGCACGATTTGGAACCTGCCCGCCTGGGCGGCCCGGAGCATTTTGTTCCACTCCGGGCGGTTCCCGTCCGCGCCGCTGTAATCGTCGTCGCAATAGATGTTGAAAATATCCCACTCCTGCTGAACGGCGTGGTTTACAAGCAGGTTCTTCTGATTCTGGATGCTCTCGCTTTCCTGTAAGGTGTTTTCATCCTCCTTGCTCAAACGACAATAAATTGCGCATGTCATATCCGGTTACACTCCCTGTGGAAGGCGCGGACGCTTACCGGGCCGGGCGGCATTAGACCAAATCCTGCTCTTTCTCGCCGGTGGGCAGATTGCCGTTTTTCAGTGCCAGCCGTATGTATTGGTCAACCGCTCGCTGCAAATTTTCCTTCCGCTGTTGTTCTGTGTCTGAAGCAAAGGCTTCCGTGATAACAAGCCGGGTTTTGTCCATTCCGGTATCCCCTGTTCCATATGTATGAAGGGGACAACCGGTGGTATTCCGGCAGCCTCCGTCTTTCAAAAATAGCTTTTTCGCACGAAACACGACAGAAAAAATTGTGAAAAACGATAAAAAATAAATTAAATATTGAAAATTCTTATCAAATAAGGTAATATATGATAAGAATTAATAATACGTATTACGTATCATCATCAACCTCGTGATATTCTTAAGGAGGAACGGAAATGGCGGAAAACAAATTTTTACAATGGATGAGCGGCAATACCCAGTCCATCTACTGGCACGACAGCGCGGTTATCTCTGAATTGGATGAGGCAATTGGCAATGGTGCCAGAGGCGTAACGACGAATCCATTTCTGGTAAACGCTACCATGCGAAGCGCGGCGCGCTATTGGGAGGAGCATCTGCCGAAGGCTGATCCGGCCATAAAGGGCGACGCAAGGGCGGAAGCTTATTGCGAGGGGGTTGCCAGGCATATTGCCGCAAAATTAGCCCCCTTTCAGAAGGAGGGATTTGGGAAGGGGTACTGCTGTGCCCAGACCAATCCCCTCCATCCGGGACAAGCGGACTACATAATGGAACAGGCCAAGCGCTATGCGTTGTGGGCACCGAATATAGTCATCAAAATGCCGGCAACCAGGGCGGGGGTCAAGGCCTACGAGGAATGCGCGGCTCTGGGATATAATGTGGCGGCAACCGTAAGCTTTACCGTCCCGCAGGTTTTGGCATTTGGAGCGGCTTTTCAGCGGGGAGCGGAGCGGGCGAAGGCGGCGGGGATTAAGCCGGGCCTTGGAATCGCGGTGCTGATGGTCGGCAGAACGGACGATTATCTGCGGGACGTTATGCTGGATACCCAGGCGGGCTGCGGCGAGGAGGATATTGTCTGGGCGGGGCTGGCCTGCATAAAGCGGGCGTATGAGATCTTCCGGGAAAGGGAATACGAATGCGTCCTGATGCCTGCGGGCTGCCGCGGAGGGCACCATATCACAGAATTGGCCGGAGCCCGGATGATAATGTCAATTGCCCCAAAGATCGCCGGAATGCTGATGGATGAGAATGACTTCAGGGAAAAAATTCAAAATCCGGTTAGTCCCGAAAAAATCAAGCGGCTGGAAACCATGCCGGAATTTGTAAAGGCGTATGAGCCGGGTGGCATGGAATTGGACGAATTTATCGCATATGGGGCGACGAACCGCACGCTGACCCAGTTTTGCGAATGCGGGTGGAATCCGCTGACAACGCTCTGACAGGCGGGGAGGATGATGGAAAACAATGAGCTTATTTCGCTATGGGGTAACATGTTCCTTAAATGAAGTGTCTGCCGCCGCGCCGATTACATTAAGCGGTTCCATTGAACAGCTCTGTGGACAGGCGAAGGAAATAGGCTACGAAGGACTGGAGATTCAGTTGGCCGACCCGCTTCAGTACGACTGGAACCATATTAAGAGGGTTGCGGAGGAGTATGGGCTGGAGATTGTGGCGTTTGCCACAGGCCGGGAGATGAGCGAAAACAATCTCTGCCTGATAAGCGAGGACGCGTCGGTTCGCAGGGCCATGGTCAACCGCATAAAGGAGCACATTGATTGCGCGAAAATTGTGGGGAGCCCGGTAATCGTGGGGTCTGTGCGATCCAAGCTGGCGGGAAGGCCGGATCCGGAGAGAGCCGAAAATTACCACCGGGAAGCCATACTGGAGCTGGCGGATTACGCCAGGGGGCAAAATGTAACCATCCTGATTGAGAACATCTTGAGCTGGATCAGTGATTACCTGAATACCATGGCGCAGGTTACGGATTTTGTGACCAGCCTTAACAGGGACAACGTCAAGGTGCACCTGGATACCTACAGCATGAACATGGAGGACAACGACATTTACGGCTCCATCCGGTACTGCGCGAAGGTTCTGGAGTATGTCCATTTTTCCGATACGGCCAGATTGTATCCCGGCGGCGGGAATATCGACTTCAAAGCGTTTATGAAGGCGCTGGCGCATATCCGTTATCCGGGGTGGATTACCATTGAGTGCGTCCCCTATCCCACGGCGTTTGATTGCGCAAAAAATGGCTACGAGTATATGAAGGCTATGGAAACGATTACTAAAATTGAGCTGGAGGCCAGGCGGTTTTAACTCCATGCTTGTAAAAGACGGAGGCGCGGAGAATGGCACTAACCGGAAAGGCGGCTATTGTTACGGGAGCCGCACAGGGCATTGGGTATACAATCGCGGAAATTCTTGCAAGTCAGGGCGCGGTGGTAGGCGCCTTCGATATCAATGAGGCGAGGGCAGTGGAAGCGGCGGAGCGGTTGTGCGGGCAAGGGTATAAGGCCGTCGGCGGATTTGTAGACGTGGCGGATACAGGCAGCCTGAAGCGCATGGTTGACAAGGTCATAGCATCCTTTGGCTATCTGGACATTCTGGTGAATAACGCGGGAATCCTTCACTCCACACCCATATTGGAGGTGACGGAGGAGGAATGGGACCGGGTTATGGCGGTCAATTTAAAAAGCGTGTTTTTTGCCGCGCAGCAGGCGATTCCCTATTTGAAACAGCGCAGGCATCCGCGCATCATTAACATCTCCTCCCTGGCGGGAAGGATGGGCGGCTATGAGACGGGCATGGCTTATACCGCCTCCAAGGGGGGCGTAATTTCCCTCACCTATGGATTGGCCCGCCAGCTGGCGCCCTTTGGCATCACGGTCAACGCGGTCTGCCCCGGCACAACCAGAACCCCCATTATCGACCAATGGACGCCGGAACAAATCGCGGAGCTTACCGGAAGGATCCCCCTGGGCAAGCTAGGAGAGCCGCGAAACATCGGCAGCGCGGTGGCGTATCTGGCAAGCGATGAGGCGGAATTTATAACGGGGTTATTGATGGATGTAAACGGCGGCATGTATTTTGGATAGATGGAGGTAAGAAAAAATAATGGCGAATACCTTTTTGGAATGGATCAATGAGGCGACTCCCACCAGATGGTGGCATGATTCGGGAAACCCGGATGAAATCACCCAGGCAAGGAAAAGAGGGGCTTTGGGCGTAACCACAAATCCGGTTCTTACCTATCGCACCTTCCAGTCACAGCCGGACTTTTGGGAGGAAAAAGTAAGCGCCGTGTCACAGGAGCTGGATTTTGAGGAGCGGGCGGAGGCCCTGCTGAAACTGGTCGCGGGGTATGCGGCGGACTATTTCCGGGATGTTTATGAGGAGACAGACGGCATGCACGGCCTGGCGCTGGGGCAGCTGAATCCGGCCCGGGCAGGGGACTGTGAGGGGATGCTGGCCCAGGCCCGGCGGGTGCACAGCTGGGCGCCCAATATCGCGGTGAAGCTCCCCACCACCAGGGCGGGCCTGGAGGTCATGGAGCAGATTGCCTCCGAGGGCATTCCCATCTGCGCCACAATCAATGTTTCGGTGGCGCAGGGCATAGCGGTGGCGGAGGCCTATGAAAAAGGAAAGAGGGCGGCCCTGAAAAACGGCGTCAAGCCGGCCCTGTGCCTGGTGGTACAGCAGGTGGGGCGCTTGGACGACTACATCCGCGATGTGGCCAAGGATATGCGGGCGGATGTATCGGAATCCGACATCATCATGTCCGGCCTTGCGGTGGCAAAGCGAACCTATCAGATATTTGAGGAGCGGGGCTACACCTCCGTCATCATGCCGGCGGGCCTGCGGGGAGCCTATCACCTGACCGAGCTGACCGGCGGAAGGATGACGTTTACCATCAGCACCCGGGTGCAGGATATGATTCTCGAGGAGAACCCGAAGCGGGAGGAACGGATCCACCTGCCGGTGGATCCGGGTGTCATCAACCGGCTGATGAAAATACCGGAGTTTGTCCGGGCCTATGAACCGGACGGCATGAAGCCGGGGGAGTTTATTACCTTTGGAGTCACGCAGAAACTGCTGTCGCAATTTATGGAAACCGGCTGGGCGCCCCTTGAGACATACGGCTCCGCCCAAAAGTCCTCCAGGTGGATTTAGGCAGGTTAAAGGCTATTATTCAGGATTATCCCTGGGTGATATATATAGACAATTATAAGGAGGAATTTATCAAGTGAAGAACAAGAGAATACTAAGTCTGTTACTGGCATTGGCAATGGGCGTTTCCCTAACCGCATGCGGAGGGGGCGGAGGCGGCAGCCCGGCAAGCGCGCCCTCTGCGGGAGGGGCCGCCGCGGATACGCCATCCCCAGCCGCGTCCGGCTCGGGAGACTATGCTTACGTTGTGGGGCATTACGGCGGCATCACCGGCGCCGTCGCCACAGCGGGATCCTCCGGCTATAACGCGATTAAGCTGTGCGTGAAGCAGTGGAATGAAAATGGAGGTGTTTTAGGCGGCCAGATCAAATTGGAGTTTTACGACGACGGCGGAACTACCGAAGGCGCTGTAAAGGGCGTTTCCTATCTCATCGACGACAGCAAGGTGGATGGTATCGTCGGTTCCCAGCTAAGCGGCAATATCCAGGCGACGGGAGATTTGGTTGAGGCGTCTAAAGTACCCGAGGTGGCAACCGGGATGAATCCCGCGTGGCTCAAGCAGGGCTGGACTTACCTGTTCCGTTCCCTGCCCAACTCCTCCGGCGGAGCCGTTCCCCTGGCGGACGCGATGGAGACTCTGGAAACCACGGAGTTAGGCTGCCTTGTGTATCAGGATGACGGAAATATTTCCGCGTTCAACCAGGTGAAGGAGGAAATCGGAAAGCGGAATACCATTACGATTGTGTCGGAAGAACAGGCTATGATCGGTGAAACCGACTGGACAGGCGCGTTATCCTCAATCATTGCGAAAAATCCCAGCGGCGTTCTGATTTTTGCCCAGGGAGAACAGGGCTGCCTTATGATTAAACAGCTTCGTTCCCTGGGATACACAGGATATATTTACGGGCCGGAGACGTTCTCGCTGCCGGATATCCGCAATGTCGCAGGAGACGGAGCGAATGGAGTTGTCTTCTTCGCGCCCCACTGTATTCCGGACAGCCCGGCGGACGCGAACTCCGACGCGGAAAAAGCATTCCTGGAGGCTTATGTTGAAGAATATGGCTCTATGCCCGCTTCGGATGTCGCCTATCGGGCCTACGACGCCACCACCATCTTATTAACCGCCGTGCAGCAGGCCGGAACAAAAGACGGTGAAGCCGTAAGGGATGTAATTAAAAATATGAAAATCCAGATTCTGGCGGGAGACGCGGATTTTTCGGCTTATGATAACGGCGAGTGCCTGAGCGGTCAGCAGATATACATTACCCATGAAGGAAAGAATATCTCCTTTGAAAAATATTTGGCGGAGCGGTGAACTCCGGCCTATCTGCAATAAAATTTAAACGACGCAGATAATTAATTAGGAATCATGGGCTGTGAAATCAGCGGAGGAAAGCATTTTGCGGCCCATTTCCGTTTTCCCGATTGGATGATGCTGCTGTGTTGATGAGGTGATTATATGAATATGTTTATTTCGGTACTAATAGGCGGCTTGGTTTTGGGCTGTACCTACGGTATGCTTTCTCTTGGATATAGCTTAATCTATCAAGCCTCGGGTTATATGAATTTTACACAGCCAAACCTGTTGATGTTCGGAGCGTTTATTGCCTGGCAGTGCCTGGAGTATGGCATGCCGTTCCCGGTAGCCTTAATGTTTGCGGTCATTATCATGTTTATCATCGGCTGGATGATGGAGCGCTTTGTTATCCGGATTCTGGTGAATAAAAAAGCCAAAAATGTTTATGTGGTTTTGACTACCCTTGCCTTGTCCATTATTCTGGAAAACGCGGCTATGCTGATCTGGGACGCGCGCCCGCATTATTTTCCGGCTATTTTCCGGAACAGCGTAATGAAAATCGGAAGCGCCACCGTATCTAAAGAGAGTATTCTATGCATCACCGTAGCGGTATGCGCTATGGTTATATTGCAGTTTTTCTTAAATAAAACCAAATTCGGAACGGCCATGCGCGCGGCGGCACAGAATAAGACGGCCGCCAGCTGTATGGGAATCAATGTGAACAAGACCATTGGCGTTACTTATGGAATCGCGGGGGCGCTGGCCTGCCTGGGAGGGGTTTTGGTTGCCCCCACCCTGTATGTCTCCTATCAGCTGGGAACCCAGCTGTCGGCCAAAAGCTTCGCGGGCGCCGTCATCGGCGGTTACGGCAATATTTACGGCGCGATTGTGGGCGCGATCCTTATCGGCTTGCTTGAAACCTTTGTCAGCGCCTATGTATCCTCCGCCTATAAGGAATTTATTGTATACGGTGTTATGATTTTATTTATGATCTTTAAGCCGTCGGGTATCTTTAACGCCAAAGTGTATGAGGTATAGAAAGGCGGAGTGAAGACAATGGAAAAGATAAAGCAGATTTTCAGTTCAAAAAGGAATTTAGTGTTCACCGCCGTAGTAGCCCTGCTTATTCTGATTCCGGTTATGATGGAGAATAATATTATTTTTAAGCAGAGCAAGTATGTTTATCTGCTGCTCTGCCTGATCGGAATCTATACGATCGCAACCAGCGGGCTGGATATCGTGTTTGGATATACCGGGCAGATTTCCTTCGGACACGCGGGCTTCTTTTGTATCGGCGCATATGGCTCCGTGCTGTTAAGCCATTCGGAATGGGGCCTGGGCAAGTATATGGGCGTTACCCTGCCGCCCTTGGCCAGCATTCTGACCGCGGCGGTTCTGGCGGCGGTCATCGGCGCGCTTTTGGCGTTTCCCGCCTCAAAGCTGGTATTTCATTTCCTGTCTCTTTTGACGATAGCCTTTAATCAATTGATGCTGTTGGTTGTCGCCAATTTTGCGGGACTGACAAACGGATATGTGGGAATTACCCGTGTTCCTCAAATCTCAATTTTTGGCTTTTCCTTTAATACCGTGTCAAGCAAATACAACTATTACTTTTTGGTGCTGTTTTTCGTGATCCTTTTTTTAATCATCAAGGAGAATATCGTACATTCCAGGATAGGGCGCGGTTTTATCGCCATACGTGAGAATGTTATGGCGGCAAACGGATGCGGCGTTAACATTAAGAGCTATAAGATCATGTCCTTTGCCATATCCGCGTTTTACGTGGGCTTTGCCGGCGGATTGTACGCCCATATGGTGGGCTTTATCAGTCCGGATACCTTTGTGCAGAATACCTCCGTTATTTTTATTACCATGCTGCTTTTCGGCGGAAGCGGAAACCTGGCTGGCCCGGTTATCGGCGCGGCGGTTATTACGGTTATTCAGGAGGGCCTGCAATCGCTGTCGGATTACAGGATGCTGGTGTACGGAATTTTCATCCTGATTATTATTTTATTCCAGCCCCAGGGAATATCCGGCTTAAGCAAGGATATTTCCGGATTTATCAGGAGAAGCGGAGGTGGAAAGCGTGCTTAAGGTGACGGATCTGACAATCAACTTTTCGGGGCTGAAGGCCGTTGACAGCTTGAATTTCGAGATTGAAAAGGGCGAGGTCTTTGGACTCATAGGCCCCAACGGCGCCGGAAAAACCACAACGTTTAACATGATCAGCGGAACGCTGAAGCCTACCTCCGGAGCCGTTGAATTAAATGGCAAACGCATTGACGGCAACTATATGTATCAGACAAACAGGCTGGGCGTAGCCAGAACCTATCAAAATATCAACCTGTTCCGCAGCATGACGGTTTTGGAAAATATTCTGGTTGGCCAGCAGTCCAGGCTGGAGTGCGGCCTGCTTGCGGCTGTGCTGCGAACGTCCAAGCAGAGAAAAGAAGAAGCCAGGGCGGTGGAAAAGGCTAGTGAGATCCTGAATTTTGTGGGGATGGAGCAAAAGGAAAATTCATATTCCAACTCCCTTTCCTATGGGGAGCAGCGGATTTTGGAGATCGCGAGGGCCCTGGCAAGCGATCCCATTCTTTTGATTCTGGATGAGCCCGCGGCGGGGATGAATCCCACCGAAAAAAACCAGCTGGCGGATCTTGTTTTGCGAATCCGAAAAAAGGGCATTACCATCCTGCTGGTAGAACATGATATGAAGTTTGTAATGGGCATTACCGACCGGATTTGCGTATTAAACTACGGAAAGCGGATTGCCCTCGGAACCCCTGCGGAGGTGCAGGCGGATCCGGCTGTCATTGAAGCATATCTTGGAGGTGGATGAATGGAACCGATTTTGTCAATTAAGGACTTAGACTTTCATTATGGAGAAATCCACGCGTTGGATAAGGTCAGCTTTGATGTGTATCCCAAAGAGATCGTGGCGATGATTGGAAGCAACGGCGCCGGGAAAACGACTCTGCTTCGGACAATATCCGGCCTGCTTGGGAAAAACACGGGTGGAAGCATAACCTTTGAGGGGACGGAAATCGCCTCCATGGCGCCCCATAAAATCTCCGCCCTCCGGCTGGGGCAGGTGCTGGAAGGGCGCTTGGTCTTCCCCCTCCTGACCGTCCACGAAAACCTGATGATGGGCGCGTACCTGCAAAAGGATAAGGCGTTTATTAAGGAACGGATAGAATACTGCTTCCAGCTGTTTCCAAGATTAAAGGAAAGGGAAAAACAGAATGCGGGAACCCTGTCCGGAGGCGAGCAGCAGATGGTGGCGGTGGCAAGGGCGCTGATGGGGAACCCGCAGCTGCTGATGATGGATGAGCCCTCCATGGGGCTTGCCCCGCTGGTCATTCAGGATATCTTTAAAACCATACAAAAAATCAATGATGACGGCGTTACGGTATTGCTGGTTGAGCAGAACGCAAACGCGGCATTAAAAATTGCCGACCGGGCGTATGTTTTGGAGATCGGCAAATTGGTGAAGGAAGGGCCGGCCAGCGAGCTGGCCAACGACGACAGTATCCGAAAGACGTATCTGGGTATTGCGTGACGCATGGCGGTGACAGAACTCACACTAGAGACCGGGAGGATAATGACGGTGAATTATAGTAAGGAATTAATTGCCCAGCTGACGGAAAAAGCCCGGCAATTGAGAAAAGACGTAATCATCAGTATGGGCGTTGGGGTAGCCGGTCACTTGGGAGGCTCCTTTTCTTCCGCTGATCTTGTAGCGGCATTGTATTTTTATAAAATGAAGCATGACCCCAAGAACCCTAAAATGGAGGATCGGGACAGATTCCTGCTGAGCAAGGGGCATGTGGCGATCCTGCAATATGCGGCGCTTGCGGAGAGCGGATATTTTCCCGCCGAGGATCTTAAGCACACAAAGGAAATCGGCTCCCACCTTCAGGGCCATCCGGATGTGCGCAAGACGCCGGGGATCGAGGCGGGAACAGGCTCCCTGGGGCAGGGGCTTTCCATTGGGCTGGGAATGGCCCTGGGCCAGAAAATAAAGAAGCTGGACAGAAAAACCTATGTACTGATAGGAGACGGAGAGCTGGCGGAGGGCCAGATCTGGGAGGCGGCCATGGCGGCGGTGTCCATGAAGGCGGACAATCTGACGGCGATTGTTGACCACAACAAGCTGCAGGCCAACGGGCCCATTGCGGATCGCTTCAATACCCTTCCGGTGATCCCCAAATGGGAGGGCTTTGGATGGAATGTAATTGAAATCGACGGACACAACATGCAGGAAATCCTTTCCGCGCTGGATGAAGCGGATACTGTGAAGGGGAAGCCGACGGTAATCGTGGCGAATACCATTAAGGGAAAGGGCGTAAGCTTTACCGAGAATGTAGTTGGCTTCCATAACGGGATGCTGACGGAAGAAACCTATAAGCAGGCATTGGAAGAATTGTCCGAGTAATCGCTGAAGGAGAATACAATGAGCTATACAAATCAGAGAATCGCTTATGGAGAAACACTGGTGCGCATCGGGGCGACAGACGACCGGATTGTTGTGCTGGATGCGGATCTCGGGGCGTCTACCATGGGGAAGCTGTTTGAAGCGGAGTATCCCGGCCGCCACATCGAAATGGGGATTGCGGAAGCGAATATGACCTCCGTAGCGGCGGGCCTTGCTCAAACCGGGTTGATTCCGTTTACCAATTCTTTTGCGGTGTTTGCGGGAGGGCGCGCCTTCGATCAGATTCGTCAGACCATTGCCATTGGAAAGCTGAATGTAAAAATTTGCGGTTCTTCTTCGGGATTGTCTGATTTTGGGGACGGAGCGTCCCATCAATGCGTGGAGGATATGGCTATCTTCCGTGCCGTACCCAATATGACCGTCCTTTGCCCGGCGGACGCCAATGAAACGGTGGAGGCGGTAAAGGCTATGGTCGAGATGGATGGCCCCTGTTACATCCGCCTCAACAGAAACGATTATGAAAACGTAACGGAGGAAGGAAAGAAGTTTGTCGTTGGAGAACCGTATGTAGTGCGGGAAGGCGCCCAGGTCGCCGTATTCGCCACCGGTATTATGGTGGGCAAGGCTCTGGAGGCCGCAAGGGCGCTGGAGGGCAAGGTGGACGTCAAGGTGGTCAATGTGCCCACCATTAAGCCGATGAACGTCCAAAAGATCCGGAGCCTGGCGGAGGGCTGCAAAGGGGTGGTGACCGCGGAGGAGCACAGTGTGGTTGGAGGCTTGGGCGGAGCAATCGCGGAAGCCCTTTGCAAAGCGTGCAAACCAATTGAATTTGTAGGAATCGAAGACCAGTTCGGCTGCAGCGGACATTCCTATGAGGACGTTATGAACTATTACAGGCTGACCGCGGAGCGTATCGCGGAGGCCGCCCGGAAAATCGCGTCAATTTAAGGAGGAGACAAACGTGAAAATTGGATTTATCGGATTGGGAATCATGGGAAGACCTATGGTAAGGAACTTATTAAAAGCCGGTCATGAGGTGGTTGCCTATGACGTAATCCGGGAAAATGTGGACGAGGCCGCCTCATATGGGGCGAAAGCCGCAGCCTCCGCAAAAGCGGTGGCGGAAGCGTGCAGGCTTATCGTCACCATGCTTCCCAACGGCCCCCATGTAAAGGCCGTTGTCATGGGGGAGGACGGAATTCTGGAGGGTGCCGCGGAGGGTACGATCCTGGTGGATATGAGCTCCATCGCGCCGCTCATTTCCCAGGAAATTTGCAAGGCGTGCGGGGAGAAGGGCGTTAAGATGCTTGACGCGCCGGTCTCCGGCGGAGAGCCGAAGGCAATCGACGGAACCATGTCCATTATGGCCGGAGGAGACAAGGCGGTATTTGACGAGGTCTATGATATCCTGATGACCATGGGCGGAAGCGCCGTGCATTGCGGGGATATCGGAGCCGGGAATACAACTAAGCTGGCAAATCAGGTTATTGTCGCTTTGAATATCGCGGCGGTGTCCGAGGCATTTATGCTGAGCACCAGAGCCGGCGTGAACCCCCAGAAGGTATTCGACGCCATAAGAGGGGGATTGGCAGGCTCGACGGTTATGAACGCAAAGGTTCCCATGATAACGGAGGGAAATTTCAAGCCGGGCTTTAAGATCGACCTCCACATCAAGGATTTAAACAACGCGCTGGAAACCGGGCACGGTGTGGGCTCCCCCCTCCCCCTGACCTCTCTGGTAATGGAAATGATGCAGACACTGCGCGCGGACGGAGAAGGACAAAGCGATCATAGCGCGCTTGCAAAATATTATGAGAAAATTTCCGGCACAAAGATCCGTCAGGAAGCGTGACCTGCTAATTTCGCAATGATTTTTTAAATCGGGATGTCGATATGAAAAGATAGCCGCCTCTAACCAGGTAGCTGTTTTTTCGTATCCGGCGTCAACATAAATATCAGGAGGAACCCGCACTATGAAAGCACTGAGGTATTTGGGAGAAAAAACGCTGGAGGTACAGGAAATAGCGGCGCCTGAACCAAAAAAGGGAGAGGTGCTGGTAAAAGTAAAGGGCTGTGGCATCTGCGGCAGTGACGTGCACGGATATCTGGGCCTGACGGGTAGAAGGCTTCCCCCCATGACGATGGGGCATGAGTTTGCCGGTGAGGTGGTAAAGCGGGGGCCGGAAGCAGAGCGGTTTGGGGTTGGGGAAAAAGTAATTGTCCAGCCCATCCATTTTTGCGGGGAATGTGAGAACTGCAAGGATGGCCTCACCATGCTGTGCCTCAACAAACGCTTTTTCGGAGTATTGACCCAGGACGGCGCTATGGCCGAATACATAGCGGTTCCGGAGAAGCTGCTGTATAAGCTCCCGGAAGACAGCAATTGTTATGTCGGGGCCTTAACCGAGCCCTATGCGGTGGCTTACGGCGCGGTGCTGAAGGCGGGGGATCTGGAAGGGAAAACAGTCCTGGTGATTGGAGCCGGAACCATTGGAGCGTGTGTGCTTCAGCTTGTTAAAACGAAAAAACCTGATAAAATAATCGTATCGGATTTAAGTGACGCGCGTCTTCGGACGACAAAGGAATTAGGGGCCGACGCGGTTATCAATCCGGCAAAAGAAGACTTTATGGAGGCGGTGGCCGAAATAACAGGCGGAGCCATGATTGATATTTCCATTGAATGCGTGGGCGTGCAGGCCACCGCCAACCAGTCGATCCAATGCCTGCGGGTAGGAGGCACGGCGGTTTGGGTGGGAATGTCGCAAAAGGAAATGACCATTAATATGCAGGATGTGGTATGCTCGGCCAGGAGGGTATTGGGCAGCTTTAACTATACCCATGAGGAATTCGGGCAGGTGGCGGAAATTGTAACCTCGGGAAAGCTGGCTACCGATAAGCTGATTACCAAGGTGATATCCCTTCAGGAGGCTGTGGAGGTATTTGACGACATTCATAAAAATCCGGATGCGTATCTAAAGGTGATTATTGATCCCACATTGTGACGGAGGAATGAGAGATGAGATTTGGATGCTGCCTGAATATGACGGCTTCAGGGCCGGATGGCACGGGAATCGAGCGTGTAGCCAGGATAGCGGAGATAGGCTATGACTATGTGGAGCTCCCGCTGGCGGAATTGACCGCCTTGCCAAAGGAGAAGTTTCAGGAGGTAAAACGGGAGCTGGCGAATTCCGGCCTGCGTTGCGAGACCTGCAACAACTTTTTCCCCGGAACCCTGCAGCTGACCGGGCCGCAGGTGGATAGCGGCCGCATTAAGAATTATGTGGAAATGGCGCTGGGCCGCGCCAATGAGCTGGGCGTGCAGTATCTGGTATTTGGAAGCGGGAAGGCTAAAAACGTTCCGGAGGGATTTTCGCTCGAGGATGGCTATCGGCAGGTGGCCGGGCTGCTGAAGGAGGTGGCTCCCGCAGCGGAGAAGAGCGGGATTACCATTGTAATTGAGCCGCTGCGAAAGGCGGAATGCAATCTGATTAATACCTTTGAGGAAGGATGCAGGCTGGCTGGGGATGTTTCCCATCCCCATGTAAAGGTGCTGGTGGATTTTTATCATCTAAGCGTGGAAAAGGAGCCGGTGGAGCATCTTGCAGCCATGGGAAAAGAGAATCTGCGGCATGTACATTTTGCCGATCCGGTGGGAAGGGTCTATCCCGAGGAGGTAAAAATGGATTACATACCGTTTTTCCAGGCGTTAAAAGAAATCGGCTATAATGAAAGAATCAGCTGTGAGGCTTATGTAACGAATTTTGATGTTCAGGCAGAAAAAGCACTGGGGTTTTTCAAAAAAATTATGTTGACTATTTAATGAAAAATGTTAAGATAACATACATTGATATTGCTTTAACATAGGACAATGGGTGGAGTAGAGGAAATGGCGATAAATAGGATAAAAGATAAAAATGTCAGCGACGCGGTTCTGGATGAGATAAAACGCCTGATTGGAAGCGGGGAATGGAAGGAGGGAAGCAAAATACCTCCTGAAAATGAATTGGCGGCCATGATGGGGGTCTCAAGAGTCTCTGTCCGAAGCGCGTTGCAAAAATTGTCCAGCCTGGGAGTAATTGAAAGCCGTCATGGAGACGGCACGTTTATATGCAAGCTGGACGGGAGCCAAGGTATCAATATGCTGATTCCGGTAGCGATTCTGACGGGGGAAAACCATAAGTATATGGTGGAATTCCGCCGGATTATTGAAAGCGAGGAGGCGTATCTTGCGGCTATCCGGGCAACCGATGAGGAAATCGCGCAGATGAAAGAAAATTATAAAAGAATGAAGCAGGTGGATCCCATGTCCGATGAATGCTCCGCGTTGGATGTGGAGTTTCATTTATTAATCGCGCAATCCTGCAAAAATCCAATGTTTATACAAACCAGCAATATTTTGCAGCCCACTATATTGGACAATATCTTATACGCCAGAAAATATACAAATGAGAACTATGCGCTTAAATACCATAATATGATTATTGAAGCCATAGAGAAGCGGGATCCGGCTGCGGCGCGGAACGCGATGTGGGATCATATGGATTTGGTATGGGATTTAATTAAAAACACTTGAGAAAAAAATGAGAACCAATGAAAGATTATCCTGGTGAGCAGCCGCGCTGTCCGCGCAAGGCCGCTCACTTTTTTTATTGAATTAAACCACTTCCCGTGGGCGGGTGTATGATTATCAAATTTATAGCAAAATTCATATTGTACAGCCACTCCCACATAGGGATTAACGGAGGTGATTTAATGGAACAAACAATTTTTGAGGTGACGCAATTTTGTCATTATAGCTGGTTAACTTAAAAACGCTAAAGCGTTTTTAAGTCGCGGCGAACGCCGCGCGCCGCCCATATGGCGGCGTTAACCTTGCTGCATAGTCAGTTGCACGCCAAAGGCGTGCCAGCGA
>Ga0153996_1000267_pt1 | contig 24044 bp, 24 predicted proteins | sample TSNC080MetaG_FD_104728 | JGI IMG/M metagenome (GOLD analysis project Ga0153996, IMG submission 104728) | Attine ant fungus gardens microbial communities from North Carolina, USA - TSNC080 MetaG | ecosystem: Host-associated > Fungi > Mycelium > Unclassified | place: USA: North Carolina, Lumber...
TAGTCTGAGGATTAGACCTCAGACTTAACAACATCTCTTGTTATTATCTAAACCTTGCTTGAACTCTCTTGAAGAACTCTTTTCTCAAATCACAAATCAAGTAAGTAACCATTTGTGATACTTCCCTTTTGTGGTTTAAATGTCTCTTTGAGATCTATAACATGATCCTAAGTTTTCCTGGTTGGCATCCTCTCTGACTCTACCTTCCCAAACACCCTTTTCCACTTCAAAACCATTCTTGGAACTATTTCTATAGTCTTCCTTCATTTCCTCTTTCTTTCCCCAGTCCTCTTTATTATCTATTGCCCATCTGACGATTTTCTCTTCCTCTTGGGTTACTACCCTTTTGACTCTCTCTTTCTTTTGACTCCTTCTGCTACACAAGGACAGGCATCTTGTCATTTTAACCTCTCCTGTTTCCCAGTTTATTTCCAGATTATGTGTTGCCAACCATGGCATCCCCAGAATCACTTCTGTCTTCCCTAGATCGCATACATCCATTCTCATTCTCTCTATGTGGCCTTTTTAATACACATTGCACTCTACTTGGTGTGTGATGGTCTCTCCACTATTATTTGTTCCATCTACATTTCTGATAGCTATTAATCTCTCTAGTTTCTATAGCTTAAACCCATGTTTGGCTGCTGTTCTTTTATCTATGAACATCCCTATTGTACCACTGTCTAAGAGCACTTTTACCATCATGCCTTCATGTATGTCTATCTTCTCCATCCCAATATTTAACCACACTTTTCTCAGCATTTTGAAGGTTCTCCTGACCTCCTTTCAACTACCCCCCTCTTTTGCTGTGCTTTCCAGTTCTCCTGACCATGCACTGCTTTGCTATGCCTTTACCTCTCTGGGCTGTACCACCTTCCCTATATACCCATACCATTTTATCTCTTCCAACTTCTTTCTAGAGATTACTCCCTGTCCCCTGTTATCTTCCACATGATACCCCTGACTTCTGCACCTTTCACAGGTTAGGTACAAAACTATTACTTCCTCTGTGCACTGCCCTAGCTCTAATAATTGCACCTCTTCTAGGATGCCTTTTCCACAGTGCTCCTCCACTCTTTTTCTCAGCTTTTCTACTAAGCTCCTTCTTCATCCTTGCTATGCTTCTTATGGCTTGGCTATGCACACTATCTTTTCTTCTTCTGTCCTCCTCAACTTTCTTTCTCCTTCCTGCACTTTTCCCTTTACAGGGTGCACCTTTTGCAGCTTTACTGCATATGCCACTCTTTCCTTCTTCTTTCATAACAGACACACTCTATACTTGTGCCCCATTTCTCCACACTTATAACACTCAACTTCCACTGCTCCTATTCTCCTTATTGTCTTCTCCTTTACTCCACACTGCATTACTCTACTCTCTAATACTTCAAATTTATTTTGGGATATTATTACTCCTTTCTCTGCCTTTTTCTGCTTTCTGCAATTTTAGGCCAGGTGTCCAAACCCTTTGCAATTAAAACACAATTTTCCCCTTCTTCTTTCTAGTTCTTCTCTCATTTTGGCGAGAGCATATCTTTCTTTGAGCATGCTACTCAGAATAGAATTATATTGTTCTTGAGACATAATGATAACATCTCAAAAGGTACAAATTTAATGGAGATTCTTGCTTATGCTACATCTACTGGGTGCAAGATCTTCACCTAGCTAGATACCTACTGCCTTACTGACTACTATCCTAATAGTACTTTGGCTATCACTCCACAGAAGAGATCCATAATCTAGACAGCCCTCTAGAGGTAACTGTCACTCTTCTGTGTGTACCACCTCACAATGGAGTTGCAGCATGAAGTTTATACTCAAAAAGGTACAAGTAAACTATTAAATACTATTTGTTTGTAAGGTCAGGTCTTGGAAATAATACCTGAGCTTGATACCACTCTTCCACTGTCAATCCATAACTGATTAACAAGTTCCCTTAAGCCAAGGGCCTATAAGGGGATGCTCTAGGATAGCTTAGGTAACCTGGTATAAGTGAGTATAATCTAGCTTGCTCTTGGATCCTCAAAGCCTGCTATCTACTAGTTCCCTTCTTTCTAGTTCTTGTTACCATAGTGATACTACATAGCCTTATTAGGTATGGTAGTTATTAGTGTTCTGATCTGTGTTCCCTTAGCAACCAGCACACAGACTAGGCTAGTCTAGTATATATAGCTAGTAGTATATAGTAGAATATCTTACCCTAACATTGATTAGAACTCCTGGACTATTCAATATTCCATCTCTAAGTGATCTCCTCACTAATGGCAAGGTTGGCACTGGGCTGCTCTAGTCCTCTTATAGGACCCAGCTATGTATGAAAATGGCTACTGATCGTGATGATCAGTGGCCAAGGGTCAATATGATGAGAGTAAAGAATAAGCAGAGTCTAAGGCGAATGGTGCTCTGAAGTGTATCGAGTTCTATGTAAGACTTTAGCTGTGACAACTTAAATCTACTCCAAGTCTGAGTTGACAAGGAGAACTCGATAAAGTTCCTATTTGATTTTCTACACAACTACCATTGTAGCTATGCACTTTACCTCCCACAGTCCTTATGTTACCTGTCATGTGACTACCCTGTTATGCATTGTGACTGTGACCAATGTCACACCTTTTGTGACTTTGTGACCATAACATGACTCCTTTCCTATGCTCTACCTTTATAGTAGTGATTCAACTAAATAAAAGAAATGAAAATAGAAAAAGAAAATGGAAAATAACTTAGCTGTTTTGTCAAGTCATAACACCACCTCTCTCTTAAGTTTCCTTGTTCCAAGGAATTTTCCTACAATTCATAATATGGGTCAACCATGTTGCCCATTTCGTCATCTTCTTCTGTCTACTCCCTTACTCCTAATTTTTCTTGTTCAATTTCTTTTTCTTCCTCAATTATTTCTAGAGTTATCCTTTTCTTCCCTGGTCGACTCTTCTTCCATTGGCTTCCTTTTCATCTTCTCCAATTTCTTTCTAACCTTTTCCAATATTCCTGGTCATATTTCTTATTTGTCCATCCAAATAATTTTTTTGCTGTAAACCTTCCTAGCAATTCTCCTCTTCTAAATGTTCATTCTTCTCTTTCCTGTTTCCTTACATCCTCTATATCTCATCTGTATTCTTTTTCAAATTCCTTAATTGCCTCCTTGGCATTTCCTAAATTTTCTCTTCCTTCCCAAGTGTCTAACTCCACTGTAAATCCTTTCCACCGTACTAGGTACTTGTCCTTTTCTCTGATCTTTCACTTATTTAATATTCTTTCTACTTCCCACTCTTCTTTTTCTTCAATTATGACTGGAACCAGTTGCTTCTTCCTCTGCCCCTCTACTTGCCCCACATAATGTTGTATTCTACTAACATTTACTACTAGATGTATTTTTACTGTACTTGGCAATTCCAGCTTTACTACATTCGATGATACTATTTTCTGTATCTTGTAAGGGCCTACAAATCTCTCTGTCAACTTTTCTGTTCTCCTCCTAACCATTTGATATTTTAGATCCTTAGTGCTAAGTATTACCAGGTCTCCTACTTTATACTTGTCAACTTCCACCCTTCTTCTGTCAGTGTACTTCTTTATATCCTCTTGTGCTTTTCCTAGCGCCGCTTTGGCTTTCTCTTGTATTTCCTTCATCTTTTTCACAAATCTTTTTGTTCTTTTGTACTTTCCCTTTTTCCTTCCTTCAAATCCCATTCTTGGATCCTGTCCATAATTTGCCTTAAAAGGTAACGTCCAAGTACTTGAGTGCACTTTATTATTGTATGCAAACTTAGCTGTTCCCAACTATTCTGGCTATTGTTTCTGCCTATAATCAATAAACATCCTCAAGTATTGCTCTAGCTCTTGCTTCACCCTCTCTGTCTGTTTGTCTATTTGAGGGTAGAACACTGAAAGGGTGCAAAAGGGAATTGCACACTGGGACAAACAAAATAATGATGTGCCAGCTCCCAATTGCATGCTAAAGGTTCGAGGAGAGATAATCAAAGTTGAAGGTTTATAAATAATTAGAAAATAGGAATTATACGCAGCTCCAATAAAATATATGTTGGTGGTTGTAAAAGGATTGTAAGATCTCTCTAGATCGTCGTCACATAGCCTCCCTAAGGTGTCAACCTTTATACATCATGACAAAAGCTCCTCTGGAAAATACAGTTAGTTGATCACTCATGGACTCTCCACACTTAGTTGCCCCCTTGTCTGCACCCCTAACACTGAACCTTACAGGTGTGATGCAATCCAAGTGTACACCTAGCCAAGCTTTCCCAGTTTGCTGTCCTCTCCAAAGTCTGCTTAATATCTCGGCCATTATTGATCGCCTCAAGACGTGACTGGCATCAAGCAAAAGGTCTTCTTGAGGGCCTTAAGCTGGCTTTAGGACCGTGGGAATCGTCGAAGAATTGGTGGAGATATGACCAAATGAAGTTTGTGACATACCCTTACTTCCTCCTTCCCCCCATGAACTCTTTAGCATACAATTGAGGACTGTCACTGCTACTTACCTTTGCTTGTTATATTTAAAGCTTTTGCCCCTTTCAATGGTGGAGTCCAATACCTGGGAAGGGAGAATTTAAAGAATACAAAAAAAGTGATTGAAGAATTTGAGAGGGAATATCGGCGAGATATGGAAGATATAGTAAGACAAGAACACAAGGAAGGAACATTTAGAAGGGGAGATTTGCCAGGGAGATTTACAGCAAGAAAATTATCTGGGTGGTTGGATAAATGGTACGACCAAGAATATTAGGGAAGGTTGGAGAGAAATTGGAAACAATAGAAGAGTAAACAACCAAGAGAAAGAAAGATGATAGAGATGATCAAAGAGAAGGAATAAATCAAGCAAGGAGACCTAGGACTAATGTAAGAGGATGTCTTATAATGTCAGCAATAGAATAGCTTAGGTATTGCCAGTACGGGTGAGCATCAACTAGCTTGCCCTATAATCCGCCAGTGCTTGCTGTTTCCACAACCCTTTCCCTTAGTTCGGGTCTTCCCCATCAGTACTGAGTAGCCTTATTAGGTAGCATAGTTATTAGTATCTTGATCTGTGTTCCCTTAGTGACTAGTGTATAGACTAGCTAGTCTAGTATATATAGCTAGTGATATACAGTAGAATACCTTACCTCAATATTGATTGGAACTCCTAGGCTATCCATTGTTCCTTCTTAAGTCTGCCCTCTTCACTAATCATCAGGTGTGGTTAGGGTTACCATTGAGTGATCTCTTACAACTAACAGAGTGGACAGAAGAAGACAACAATGAAATGGGTAATATGATTGACCTATATTACGAGCTGTAGAAAAATTCCTTGGAACAAGGAAACTTAAGAGGAGGGTAGTGTCATGACTTGGCAAAATGGCTAAGTCAATATCTATATTTCTTTTCTTTTTCTTTCTTTTAATTTCTGATTATTATTTTTTTCTTTTAATTTAATTTTCTTATCAATGGATGCACGAGAGGAAAGCGACTCATAGGGAAGTACAGGATAAAAGTAAGGGTTAGGGTTACTCTTCATGTATAAATAGTGTACAGAATCTAGTGGGAACTCTATCAAGTTCTCTTTGTTAAACACTGAACAAAGAGCAGTTGGCTTAATTCTAGCTCAAAGTTAAGCAACCTTACAATACTCCTCCTTGCTCAATGTAGTATTTATTACTCATGTAAGCATTCTTATACTGAGTAGAACACAAGGCCAAGGATTTTTCTTAAGATTGAGAATTTAGTGTAACTGAGATTTTTAGTAAACATATTAGTAGGGTTGTTGCTATCTTCAATAAAGAAGACTTTAACCTTGCCTTCATTAATACAATCTCTAATATAATGATAACAGATATCTATATGCTTTGAGAAGATTTCTTGTACCAGATTACAAGACATAAAAATTGATCCCTAGTTATCTCTAGCAAGTAGGATTGGCCCAAGGTTATATCCTAGCTCTTTCTGAAACAAAGTAGCTTGTTGGCTTCCATCAGACAGAGCCATATACTCTGCCTCTGTAGAGGATAATGCAACAGTCTTCTGTGCTCTAGATCTCTAACTGATAATGCCCTTTGCTAAAAAGAAAAAGAATCCAGTAGTAAAGCATCTTGTTGTTGGATTTGAACCCCAGTTAGCATCTGTATATCCCTCCAATCTCTGATCAACAGTGCCATCATATATTAGAGCATAATCCCTTGTTTCTACAAGATAGTAACATATATACAATGCCTTATCTAAATGCTCTTTTGAGGGATTTGCTGAGAACTACAATAAGTGAGTTACAGCATATGCTATATCAGGACATGTTCCTAACATAATATATAACAGTGAGCCAATTACAGATTGGAATCTAAATTGCTGCTCTTGGTCAATGGTTCCTTCATAAGGCATTAGCTAGTAACCTTCTAGTAGTAGAGTTGAAGCAACTTGTGTATTGAACATGTTAAATTGTTTGAGCACTTTGTCAAGGTAAACTGTTTGAGTGATGAAAATCTTATGCCATTCTCAACATATATTCATGTGCAAAAATTCTTTAATATCTCCAAGATTCTTACACTCCTAGTGGTTTATGAAGTCATTCTTTAGTTTATTGACTAGTAATTTATTCTTGCTAGTAAAGAGAGCATCGTTAATATATATGACAATAATGACTGTTTTATTATTCTTTAGATAAATGAATACACCTGCATCTACAGTGAGTCGCTTAAAACCCAATATTTTCATGGATTTAGTAAGCTATTTCCACCAGGCTAAAGCAGCCTGCTTTAGCCCATATATTGCTCAATGCAAGCAAAGCACTTTGTGCTTTAGGCCTTTAATCTTAAAGCCTTTGGGTTGCTCCATATAAATCTTCTTATCTAGTTTCCCATATAGGAAAGTGCTCTTGATGTCTAAGTCTATTATGTACCAATTCTTAAGAGTACTTAGTACAAGAATGAGTTGCACAGTCTCAAACCTTACAACAGGTGAGAAGATTTCACTGAAATTAATGCTTTCAATTTGTAAGAACCCTTTGGTCACAAGTCATGCCTTCTTTTGGCTATCTGTCTTCTGGTTAAAAACCTAGCAACATTTGATTATTTTTTGCCTTTGAGGCAAATCTACAACATCATAGACTTTGTGATCTTTAAGAGCATCAAGCTCTTCATAGCAAGCCTTCTTCCATTCCTCTTGTTTTTGCTTGGGCAAGTGTGCAATGTCTTGAAATGTTTATTCTCAGACATTATCTGGAAAATTTATCTCAGACATTATTGCCTTCGAGAGCAGGTATAAAATCAATAGTACTCCTCCTTCATGGACCAATTTCATCATTACTGATTCTTCCTAGTTAGAATTGTTATTGGGAACCTCAGAACTTGGTCTAGGAATAGACCTTTTTAATTCTGAGACTGCATGCAAAGTATCCCTAATCATATGTTTCCATTCTTTGATCTGACAAATTTCTTTTTTAATGTTAATGGGGCTCTGAGTTTTCCTATAGACATTGCCAGGGCATGTTACATGGCTTCTTACTCTGTGAGGGCTTTCCCTATACTCTGTAGGTAGTAGCACATTTTGGTGCTCTTGCTCTTCATTTAGATGTAAAGTAGATTAACAAGGGGCAGAAGACTCTTTATAAGCTGCTAGTGCATTAGTGTTATCTTTATTGTTATTATGATGATTTTTTTTGCCTTTTTTATTAATTCTTTTGAAGGAGGGTATAGTAAGTTATCATCTTCAGAAGAAATTTGTTGTATTTTATTCTTTTTAGAATTATCTCAAGCATGGTTCTCACTGATGCAAGTATAAACCCTTTGTTCAGCTTTAAGGCATTTTGGAAACATATTTTTATCAAATAATACTGTTGTCACTGTAAACTCAGTGTTATTGGCTTGTCTAATGAATTTATATCTGTCACAAACTTGATTTGGCCATATTTCCATCAATTCTTCAATGATTTTCATGGTCTTAATAGCACCTGAAAGCCCTTAAAAAGACCTTTTGATCAATAGTAGTCATATCTCAAGGTGATCAATATTAGCTGAGCTATCAGGCAGATTAACAGGTAACTACTATGGTACCATTTATTAAATCACCAATATCTCGGAAACCGCCATAATAGATGCTTCACCTTTAGGCATCAAAAAAGCCCTCTTTATTCTACTCAGAATGAGCCTGAAATAATGCCAATGCAATTAATATTTGTGGAGATATGAAGTTCTCAATGTTTGCACATGGACTTAATTAATTACTCATAGATAGTCATCTGTCCTTTTCTTAGAACAAAGGACAGCCTCCATAAGGTTAAGATATCACATTTTTAAGCATAAAGGCACTACCATATGTAGAACAATAGGTAGTAGCATGTGATGATCTGTCCTAGTGTACAGACTATTACTTTTATGTATATAAGGGCTCATAGTCTGAGGATTAGACCTCAGACTTAACAACATCTTTTGTCACTCACCTAACTTCACATTTTTGAACTCTTTAAAGTATCAAAGTACCCATCACAAACAGTAAGTGACCTTTTGTGATAATATCCTTTAATGTCTTCAGCCATTCCAACAAAGATCATCAACTTTGATTTAGATGATAAGGAATTCTTTTGGACAGTATTTGGAAGATAAAGATAAGCACTACAACTGAAAACTCACAAATGTGAAATGTCAGGCTTTTCCTCCTTTACTAATTCATAGGATATTTTCCAGTTAAGATAATGTGAAGGAGTTTAATTGTATATATGAACAGCATATGTAACTGAGTATTCCCACCATAAATCAGAAGCACAGGACTCATGATGTATGGCTTCAGCTTTGTCCATGATAGTCCTATTGAACCACTCAGCACATCTATTTTGCTATGGTATATAAGGAGTACTTCAAGGTACTATAATCCTTTTCTTCTTCATGAAGGTATCAAGTTGCTTAGAGTTGAACTCTCCCCCTCTATCAAGCATCCACTCAACAATGTTAGCCTTATATTGATTCTTGACCATTATATGAAAATTTCCAATTGTATCTGTTATATCAGATTTTCTTCACAACAAGACAATTCACCTATATAATGAGTGGTCATCATAGAAAGACACAAACCACTTATATTTGTGGTATGATAGCATTGGAAACTCTTTTAGGTCTGAATAAATCCTATCAAAAGGTTGTTTAGAATGTTTATGTAATAATGAAAAAGACTTCAAGTGCATCTTGCCTTTAGCACATCCTCTATAAAGAGGATTGTTAGCTGGAAAGACAATACTACCAGAAAATCCCCTAGTATGCTTTAAAGCTTTTCTTAATACTTCTTTTGATGGATGTCCAAGGCAATGATGCATAAGATTGTAGTCCTCTGTCTGAACAGTCCTAAGCACCTGTAAAGTCATTTTCTCTGTCCTTCAGGTTTGCAGTATATAAATAGTTTAGTTCCCTGTTTCAGGTATAAATCTGAGTCGCTGTAAATCACCTTCATACAGTCCAATGGAGTTCTGTATACCCCAGCATTTATAGCCCATTTGGTTCATTATTCCAATGGATAATAGTTGTCTGTGCAGTCCAGGTATATAGTACACTGGATAGAAACAAGATATAGTGATTGTCAACTTTCCATCTTGAGCTTTGACATAGTGCTCCATTATTACAGCACCTTGTTCAATTGCTTGGAGTCCACCTTGTGATTTCTTAGCAGTTGCAATGGAAACAAGGTTGATTGGTTTATACTCAATGAAGCCTTCAATGTCATTTGTGAAATAGATAGATACTCTTGTATTACCAATCCATTCAAGCTATTCTTTATTGTTTTTATGCATCTTTCTTGGCTTCTCACAGTTTGTACACATTGCATAACAACTTAAACACAAGACATGTGTATTGTTATTGTAGTTAGATACACAAATATCAGAAATAATTGCATTTGACTGCAAATAGTCATCAGCAAGTAGTCACAGAGAAGTATAAGGATTTGCACACAAGTTATCATTCCACTCAAAGTTACTAGTGGTGACATCCCCATTGCTGTACATATTCTCTTTCTTCTTCAATCCTGCTACAATGGCAATATCATTATCAATAGAGAGACTATGGGCTTTATTAGGGAGCAATCCAAGGCTCACTTGATCATTGTTATTAGATTCAGATGAGGTTTTTCATCACTTAATAACAGGGCCATTTTGATCACCAAGTCAATTGATAAGGCTTTTCTTGAGTAGTGCAAGTATATTTGAGATCTTAGTAAGCCTATTGCTTTTACAGACTTGCATAGCATTATGAGGCCCAAAATAGATTCAGGCCCAAAAATAAACAAATTTTGCAGTTTCACACCCCAAAACTAGGACTAAGATGGAATTACCTAATAGGTAGCAAGGAAGACATAGAGGACTTCACTGCCAAAAGCTGGCTACTTAGTTATATAGCAGTATACCCAGGGACATAAGGTCACTACTACTAACAGGCTAATCACTTGAGAACCAGTGGAGTTGAGCCTGTTGATAGGGATCAAAAGATTTAATCACAAAACAAAGGTGAAAGTGAGGTCAGAGAGGCAAAATCTCCAAGCTGCTTTATAATTGTGTGCTAACAAGTAGGCACTGGGGAGATAAATCAAATAAATAGAAAGCTTACTGAAGGTAAATGTCCAAAGAATATCCAAAACATATTTAATAGAAACCTAAGAAGAAAAGAAATGTTTTTAGTATCCACTCAAGAGAACCCTCACCGTAATAGGATCCCTAAGGTATGTGTTTATCTTGCACCATGATACTACTGCCCTTATCTAGTCTAGTAGTCTAGCTTGTCATCAATACAGCAGATCTACCTAGAACTCCTATGCTGTCATACATGTCATAACTTGGCAAAACGGCTAAGTCATTATTTATTTTTCTTTTTCTTTTCTTTTATTTTCTTATTGGACTTACAACTACAAGATGGAGCATATTGCTTCTTTTACTCGTATCACCAACACTGTTGGTAGCGCCTGAGTTTAGTTTAGCGAATAAACCTATGCATTTTAGTTCTCAATAGTCTCACTGCGAAAATGAATCTCAACACTACCTTGGCTAGGCCGGAAGATGATACCTACAACATACAACATGGATGTTCGACATCCCGCACCAGCACCAATGGACCCTGTAGCAACTCTCCCTCTCCAATGGACAACTCTTCCCCCCTTTGAAAGTCGATTATGCTAAACGTGTTGCTGCCAACTGCAACATGGACATAGAAATAACGGATCCCTCCCCTCCCTCAGGCGAAAATGTTACTTGTTTCCCTTTCTCTCTCCCAGCATCAAATCCATGTGTCTTCCTCGAGGAGGCGCCTAACTATGAAACCTCCAGTAATATCGACATCTCCACGGAACCCTCTCCCCCCAAAGTTATCCCATACAGCACGAACGTTCCAGCAGATCCCAGTTTATAGGATAGAAATTTCACAGTGACATCTTTGTTCGGCACCAACGAATTCCTCAACAGCGACATTAGTAACATCACATGCTCCCTAAAACGCATAGCCTGTTTCTTAAGATAATGAAACGTTAAAGACTAGGACGCCAACAGTATCAGGCAACTAGATCCCTTCGGCAAATCTGCTTGGGACTTTGTATCAGCCATACTTGAATCAGGATGGGATACTCTCACAACCGCTAACAAATCATCCATCAAGGACAACCTCACAAAGGAGTTTGGCAAGACTACCAAACCCTCACCAAGTGTAAATATTTGTCATGGTGCTCACATAACTAAGGTACTCCCCCCTATCCTGCCCCACCCTTCCAAGGAAATTTTGGAGAAATCAAAGGCCCACCAACAAAAAATCTCCAACAAAGGAAAATCCCCTCTGTCCTATGCTCAAATTGCGTCAAATGTTACAAATGCCCTCAAGATCAAGGAAGCCTTCCCAGCCCTACCAAACAAGAAAGTTCTCGAAATGCACAAGGTAGCTTTCAGTCAACATGCCAACAGAGTCAAGAAAGTCCAAGTCACTACTAAAGGACCTTCTAGAAAACAGGCTATTATCCCGGTACACAACGACCTTGTAGAAAGCATCATGGGCGACGCTAGCACCTATGTGTTCCAAATAAATGCTCAACTAAAAAATGTTAAATCTTTGATGCACTCCAAGTTCATCTGTCCCTGCTCTGGTGGAATTGCTATCGTTACCAACAATGTACCAAACCCCAGCGACCTTTTCATTATAGAAAAATATTTTAAATCAGTTGAAGGCATTAACAGTAACGATATTCCAAGCCCTAGACTCCCACAGTCCAAATCATACTTGAAAATTACGGGCCTTCCCTACTTGCGAGCTGATGGCAACAAAATCACTAGTGAAAATGTCACAGACTTCATGAAACATATCGACCTTTTTAAAAACATTCCCCTAGCCACTAAACCACGTATCATCAAAGCCTTGCCCAAGTCAGACATGGCTATCATATGGTTTGATATATAGGACACTCAAAACGGATCTAAAGCAAAATTGTTAATTAACCACTTTTTCAATCTAGGTTGCCATATCGCCATAGTCAGGGCTACCAACATGAACCCTGGCATCTCCCAGTGCCACAATTGCTGGAAATGGGGCCATTCAACCTTTTCATACAGGGCTCATGGTTCTCGATGCCAAAAGTGTAGTAGCCCACACAAACTCGAACATCACAGAGAGTTAGCATAGTGCTGCAAAGCCAACCCCAAGTTAAACCCCTTAACTCAAAACTGCACAAGGCCTACCTTGCCCTCATTCCTTCAAATGCATTAATTGCAAAGGCGAACACATGGCTGACAACTACAAATGCCCTTTCTGGAGAAATTGATTCAATAGGGACTGGCACTCAAAAAAAGCACAGGAAGCCCAGGAAACCAAGGCCAATTCAATTTGCCTAGCTGTAGGCAGTAAGAAACTATGATTAAGGAAACCCTAAAAATATTTTCACAGAATGTCAGGAAAAATAAAACTCTAATGAATACTATATTAGAAAACAACAAAAACAACATAGATATTATCCTAGTTCAAGAGCCACCCAAATCTCTCATTTGCTGTGTCCCAAGTCACACTGACCCCACAGGAGACCCAATATACGGCACCCCTAACCATCCTGACTAGACTCTATTCATCAGACAGGACCCAGCTCAAGAAAATTATGCACAAGTAGCAACATATGTCAACAAAAAGCTGCAAAAAATGAGATTCACTCTCAGACTTGACATAATAAATCACTGAGACATTAACGTCTTAGCCTTCCATTCAGGCCAACATATCAACTACGTTATAAATGTATACTCCGATGACAACCAGAGCGCACTACACTTCCTCAATCAAAACATCATCGACCTAAACAACACTGTAGTCATGATAGGCGATTTCAACATAAGGGATAATGACTGGGACCCCAATTACCCTCATCATTCTGCTCATACTGAAGATCTACTCACTTTAGCTGAAAGCCTAGGTCTCGACCTCTCACCACCCATTAACCCAGGTCCAACAAGGTTTGCAGATAATCCGCATGACACGAATTCTGTCATAGACTTAGCTTTCATCAACCCCAACAACTCAGGATTCGGACAACACTCCCTCCACCCTGAACTATACAGACTCTCAGACCATGTTCCCCTTATTATTGAAGTGAGTATCAATGAAACTAACATAGACAACTTCTTCTGGTTCATAAGCAAAGACAGCGAGGAAGAAAAGAACTTTATCAAAGCCATTACTGACAACATTCTTGCCCTTGATACCTCGAACATCATGTCCAAAGAAAACCTGGAAACAATCGTCCAACAATTAGCAAGCACCTTCAACGAAGCATGGTACTCTCAAGCAAAAAAGAAATGCATAACAAAACATTCTAAAGATTGGTGGAATCATGCGTGTACTGAAAGTCTAAATAGGTATTGCAACACAGGTGATATTGAATACTGGCGAGAATTTAAGTCAAACACCCAAGTAGCAAAGAGAGAGTTCTTTGACAACAAAATCCACGAAATCGCCTCCTCAAACAAAAGACCATGGGACCTTATGAATTGGATTAAGAAGAAAAATCTGCCGACCATAGAATCTATTCTACATGAAGGTCAATCATGCAACACCCTACCAGACTTGTGGCACGCCCTGCACTCGTCATACAACTCAGCTGAAAACCGACCCATAAATGCATCTTTCCTAAATGAAACCCCGCAAGCTGATCAAATTCTATGGCCCCTCTTCTCGAAACAAGAATTCAAAGATGCTATAGCTAAGTGCTCATCTTCGTCAACTCCTGGCCCAGATCACATTTCCTGGAGACATCTCAAATCACTGATCACAAATGACAGATGCTTACTAAAAATTGTTCAAATTGCTAATACGTGTATTGACTTAGAATTCTGGCCATCTCACTTCAAATCGTTCAATACAGTGGTGATACCCAAACCAAACAAAATCAACTACAACTCCCCCAAATTGTTTCAACCAATCGTCCTACTCAACACGATGGGCAAACTCATCGAGAAAGTCATCAGCAATAGGCTTCAATTTCACTTGTCAGCCAATGGCTTCCTCGACTCTCACCAATTTGGGGGTATCCGGCAACAATCCACAACAGATGCAGGAATATACCTCACCCATCTTATTAGGGCTGGCTGGCTCAGACAATGCCACACAAGTGTTCTCGCTTTTGATATTGCTCAATTCTTCCCTTCCCTTAACCACCAATTCCTCTCACTATGCCTAAAAAAAGCTGGCCTTAATACTAACATTGTTCAGTTTTTCAACAGCTATCACTCGAATCGTTCTACCTCATATTCATGGAACTCTTTCACTTCCCCCCCCTTTAATGTAAACGTCGGTGTTGGTCAAGGCTTTGCCCTCTCCCCCATCCTATCAGCCTTATATCTAGCTCCAATTATAAAAATGTTCAAAAAAAGAATAAAAAACCTCAATAAAGAAATCCCTATAGACATTCTCTCATTTGTTGATGACAGACTTTTGATTTCTCAGGAGAAGAGCTACTTCCTTTCTAACTCCTTTTTATTATGTAGTTACAACATCATATCAAAAATCCTTATCGATGCCGGCCTTGTTATGGAACACGACAAAACCAAAATCTTTCACTTCACAAGAGCACAGCACCCCCCCAACCCCTCTATCAACCTAACATCCATAGGGGGTCCCATTATCAACCCTAAATCCATCTGGAGATATCTAGGGTTCTTCTTCGACCAAAAACTCAATTTTCACTATCACACCCACTTTTATGCCACCAAATACCTTTCTATCCTTAGCACCATGAAAATGCTAGGCAACTCCTCACGTGGCATACTCCCCATGCAAAAACAACTCCTATACAGGATGTGCATCTTACCCATTGCATTGTATGGATTCAACCTCTGGTTCTTCAAAGGTGCCCCAATCGTAAGAAACATCAACGAATTAAAAAGAATACAATAAAAGGCAGCTCTTTGGATCACTGGCACCTTTCGAACATCTCCCTCTGACAGTATTGAAGCTATTGCAGGCCTCATACCAATCACTCTCCACATGCACAAACTCAATGGCAGACACCACCTCAGATACGGCTCTATCCCATCTACGCATGCTATCAACTCACTCCTTGATTCACAACATGTGAAAAATCACCCTCCACACAAAACCGCAACCTCCAAACTCACAGACAAATAACGGTCCAACCTCAAAAGTCCTATCAAGGACGTCAATGAACGTCTCAATGGTGTCAGAGAATGTTTTAATCCACTATTTCCTCTTTTTTCTCTGGGTTCAAGAGTAGTCAACCATTTCTCTAGTAGATTTAGTTTTTATTCTCCTCCCTCTTCATCTGACGAAGATCTCTACCACCACATACAAAACCTCAACCAGGCCTTCAGATCATCCCAAACAGCCCCCCACAACATCGCCATCGTAGTAGACGGAGGTATCAAGAAATCACAAGTAGCCACTGCAGTCGCACACATATGGTCAGAAAATTCCCTTGTCCAATGCCTACAAGCCAACTCGATAAACGTTACCTCAATCGAAGCTGAACTCATGGCCATATGCTTAGGCCTAATACCCGCCATGGAAGAGGAAAGCATCCACAACATAATCGTTATCACTGATTCCATTGCTGCAGCAAAGAAATTCTTTGAATCCAAAACTGATCCTCTTCAAAACATGTTTATCCCGGTCACATCGGCTATTGACTCCTTCTTCTGAAAAGATGGCAGAAACAAAATTCAATTTTGGTTCTGCCCCAGTAAGGCCAAGTGGCCCAAACATAAACTTGTGGATGACCAAGTAAAAGCCGATAAATGTGCCCCCATCTTTCCCAGCAAAGAATTGCACTTATTCAACAAGAAGAAAGAATGTAACAACATTCTCTCTGAATGGCAAGACTCCTTTATGTCAAATCCCAAAAGAGGACAACTCTTCCTCAACTTCGAGGAGGAAAACCAGAAAGTGATCAAGCCGACATATGCTAAAGGTGGTTCATGGCTCCCTTCTATAGGCTTCACCAACTCACTCTGCGCCTGTTTCACTCGCATGACTACCGGCCATGCTCCCATTGGGGAGTATAGACAAAGATTCCTCCCTCACCTCCCCATCAGCTGCCTGTGCAGTGAAGCTGAAGTCCAAACACAAGAACATATCGTCATGGAGTGTGATACATATGACCTATCCACACGTCCATGCAATATCATCATAAATAGCTTTGTCCACTTCCTTGCAGACAACCCTAGCGCATTCAGTTTTGACAATAGTTGAGATATTGTCACGGTGCAACTCCTCTGAGTAAAAGCGCAGCACTTTTCCATTCACCTCTTTCCTTTTCCTTTCTTGCTACCTCTCTCTTCCTCTGTATTTAAGTAGGTACCTTGTACTTGCCATGGTCTGCCATTGCGCCCCATGTAATAAATTGATGATTTAAAAAAAAAAAAAAAAACTACAAGATGGAGCATGGGAAAGTATCACGTGACTTTGTCACAATGTCACAATGGTGTGATGGATGGTCACAGATGGTCAGGTCACAGGTCACAGTCACAATGTGTCACATAACTAGAGTAACATGAGAACCATGGGAGAGCAAGCACATAGCCACAGTAGTAAAATGTATAAGTAGTAGAGAATTAAGTGAGAACTCCATCGAGTTCTTTTTGTCAAACTCTGAACAAAGAGACAGTTGGCTTAATTCCGGTCATCGGACTTTAGATGCTGACAATACAGGCTCTACTTCAGCTGACCATACAATCAGAAGCCTACTCCAAAAACATGTAATAAGTAGTTAGCTCCTAGCGTAAGTAAATGCCTGAGTCCATTGAGGCTTGAGTATCTCTTCGAGGAAAGTTTTATAGAGTTTTCATAAAGTAGACACAAAAGAACACCTTAATCACTCAAATAGCCTTTCAGCTCTAGAGCAACAGAGGGAAATATAAGGGAACACCTCTATTTCCACCCCTAAACTATACAGCAACACTCTGGAGCAACCTAAGCCTGTTCAAGTATTACTAAAGTAATACTTAAACACACTAGTATAGCTCCAATCACATGGACCTTGACACTTAAGAATGTAAACCTAGTATATAGTATAGAAGATCCCTTCAGGAGCCTTATCCTAATCTCTAAGGATTCTCCTGGAGGTGAGTTGTATCATAATCATAAACTGTAATATTAACTGAGGATTCTCCTGGAGTCTTGTGCCCTAGTCACCCTTATAGGAGAGATGATGGGGGAAAGTATTCTTGTTCCTTTTGTGCTCTAGAGTATTTTATTAGGATTACAAAGCAATGATACAACAAAAGAAAAGAAACAAAGAAAACTTCCAAATTCCCAAAAATAGTAAGAGTAAAATGATAAGATGGCATCTCTCCTAATCACTTGGCTACCACTCCCCACTTCTTTAATCCTACTCCTGGGGTTCTTCTCTGAACAATAGATAGCTCTTGAGCCTTTGATAGGCCATAGAGAGAGGCAGTGATCTTGAGTTATCTTGTTCTCAAGTATGTTGTCTTCATCAAACCTCTTCTTCTATCTCTCTATCTGACCTCTGCCTGACCTCTCTAGTCCTTCTACTACTTCTCTATTCCTTATCACATTTTCAAGCCTCATTCTTCTTCTGTTAGGTTTGCAATGCAGCCCTCGAGAGGACTTGTCTTGCTAGTTCTTGCTATAATTAGCTATCAGTGATAATGGCTCTGATCTAATGGTAACCTAGACATTATAAATAAGTGACTACTGCCAAGATATGACATCATCTTTATAGAAAACATCTTCTAAGGTTCTTTCTGCTCTTGAGAGCACTCTAGAGGGGAGTTCTGTTATAGATTTGTTATGAAATTCTCTGGACAATCCTTATGAGGTCTCTGTAGTGGTGGTCACAGCCACTACTCTGCTACTCAAGTGATATGCTCGAGTCTATGACTGGACATTTAATGGTTATTTCTGGAGAACTGAACTTGTCTCTTAAGCTAGTTATTCTTGTTATTATAGTGAAAAATATCATTTTTATTGCCTAAATAGCTGTCCAGTGTAACATTGTGGCCCCACAGCATCATCACTGAGAATAACAGCTTAGTCAGAAGAAAGAAGCCTCATGTAAAAAAATACCTATTAAAGAAATAGGACTGGTGGCCCAGCAGAAAATAAAAATAGCCATGGCATCACTTGATCAGTGATGACTAAGAATAGAAGTGCATCAAAACTGATTTACTACAATTAGAAACAAAGGAATAACAAAGAGCCTTAGGGAGCTGTGGAAACAACACCTAAGACTCCTTAGGCAAGAAAGAAAAAGAACAAGTTCTGAGTTGCTGAGATAAGCCAAAGAAAGAGGAGATTGTCATGGGGTTGGTAGTAGGCAACCTGGTAACTCAACAAGGGCAGAGCTATCACAGAAAAGTGACTACTAAATAGTATCATGGAGGTATAGCAAAATACCTGTTCAAATAAACTACATAAATAGCTGGACCCTCATTAGCAAGTAGCCTTGCTAACATCACCCTTTTGGTGTAGTAGTAAACCATACAGTATGTGACTACTGGTCCATAGCACAACTATGACAATACTATCACAAATGGTCACTTACTATTTGTGATGGGTGCTTTGATACTTTAAAGAGTTCAAAAATGCAAAGTTAGACAAGTGACAAAAGATGTTGTTAAGTCTGATGTCTAATCCTTAGACAAGAAGTCCTTATATATAGAATTGTGATGGTCTGTGTACTAGAACAGATCATCACATGCTACTATCTATTGTTCTACATATGGTAGTGCCTTTGTGCTAGAAATAGTGATAACTTAACCATATGGAGGTTGTCCTTTGTTCTAAAAAAAGGACAGATGACTATCTATGGGTAATTAATGAAGTCCATGTGCAAATATTGAGGTCTTCATATCTCCACTAATATTAATTGCCTTGATATTGTTTTAGGCTCATTCTAAGTGGTATGAAGAGGACTTCCCTGATGCCTAAAAGCAAAGCTTATATCATGGTGGTTTTTGAGATATTGGCAATTTGATATGTGGTACCATAGTGGTTACCTACTGATTGCTCAATAGCTCAGCCAATATTGATTGCCTCAAGATGTGATTGGTATTTATCAAAAGGTTTTTTCAAGGGCTTTTGGGTGCCATTGAGACCATGAGAATCATCAAAGAATTGATGGAGATATGGCCAAATAAAGTTTGTGACAGAAGCAAATCTGGCAAAACTAATATGAAATAATTGAGAAAAGACAAGGAGGTGCAGGATTCCCTATCACTACCAGAACAATCATTGTAATAATAGATTTATGACTGGGTTTTATTATTTTCTCTATTTTTTGTATATTTCTTTTGTATTTCTCTAAACCTATAAAAACTCCCCATTTAGTAGAAAGAAGGCAAGTAATCTTAGTCATCTCTTTTCTCTATTTGGGTTTTCAAAGTGAAAATCTAATTTTAGAGTGATCAGATCAGTGATTAAGTTGCTTTGACTCAAGACTGGGTCAAAACAAAGTGACTACAGGACAAAGTGACTTAGTTGCAGAAGCGATATCATAGGAGCTTTAAAACAGAGTTTGACATTGCTAGGGAGCTGAGTTATACAGGGAGGATTCAAAGTCTCATATCTGATTACATAGTCAAGAGTACTACTGTGAAGATAGTCTGATTACATAGCCAGAGAGTACTACTATGAGGATAACTTTGAAACAGGAAGTTAGAATAACACCAAATAGGCAGGACTCAGTAATAGGGCAAGAACAGTAGTCTAGAATCAAGAATTGGATTTTGAACATTACTGCCACTACAGTACATTGGCAGAACTTATTTTTAAACAACTTCTTTTCAACTTCAACTTTTGAATTCATTTTTCCATAAATTTACATAAGGAACACTATACTAATACACAATGTTATCTAGGGTGCTTTCTCAGGAGACCACATACTTTATTTATTAAAAAATCTTTATATTCACTGCTACTTAGACAGTAGTTGAGGAACTTTAATTTAAAAAGAAAACAGGAAAATCCCTAGCATAAACAGCTTCTTCAGCATACTTGAAAGAGGAGTATATAGGCTTTTCTCATTTCTGTGGATTATCTGTTGAAAGGGTATAAAAGGAAATTGCACACTGGGACAAACAACAATATGTGGTACCAGCTCCCAATTGCATGCTAAAAGTTTAAGGAAAGATAACTAAAGTAAAGGTTTTAAATAAAAGTAGAAACTAAATATTATATGTAGCTTTTAAATAAAATAAATTAAGTTTGCTGTTGAAAGGAGAGTAAGATCTCTCTAGATTGTCATTGCATAGCCTCCCTAAGGTGTTAACCTTTATACATCATAACAAAAGCTCTTCTGGAAAATACAGTTAGTTAATCACTTATGGACCCTCCACACTCAGTTGCCCCCTTGTCTGTACCCCCAACACCAAACCTTACAGGTGTGATGCAATCCAAGTATACACCTAGTCAAGCTTTCCCAGCCTGCTGTCCTCTCTGAAGCCTGCTAGAGTTGCATCTGCTATTCCTCTTTAGATTGAGTTCTGGGTATATTCTGTGTTCTACTCAAGACATCCTACTGACTCTGAACTCTTACACTCAATAGTTTCACATTTCACGATTCCAGAGGCAGTGGTAATAGAGGTAAGTGCCAAGTGTTATGACTTGGCAAAACGGCTAAGTCATTTTCTATTTTCTTTTTCTATTTCCTCTTCTTTTATTTAGTTGAATTACTACTATAAAGGTGAAGTGTGGGAAAAGAGTCACATCACAGTCACAAAGTCACAAAAGGTGTGACATCAGTCACAGAATGTCACATCACTGGTCACAGTCACAAACACATGACAGGGTAATCACATGATGGGCAACATAAGGACTGTGGGAGGTAAAGTGCATAGCCATGATAGTAGTTGTATATATAGTATAGAAAATCAAATGGGAACTCTATCGAGTTCTCCTTGTCAACTCTAACTTGAAGTGAACTTAAGTCATCATGGCTAGAGTCTTATACCAAGAGGTTCTCTTCTTCTTCTCCCTGTCCTAAATACTATATTAAAGTTATTACAAATGGTTGAAACTCAAAGAATAAAATATAAAAAGGAAAACTATTACTACTTTTAGAACTCCCTCAATTCTTTCTTACTCTAAGTCCTCCCAAAGCCCTATAGATTATGCGTCCCTCTTCTGACTCCTTTCCATCAATGACTCCTTCCCATTACCATTTTCTTTTAGAATCTTTATCCTTTGCTGTTCTTCTCTCTGTTGTTGGCTTGTAATTTAGAACCCCTTAGTTACCTGTCAAGTATTAGTAAGCTCCAACCACTGTCCAAATTCTCTAAGTCATATCTGTAAGACTTTAGCTAAGATGACTTAAATCCACTCTAAGTCTGAGTTGACAAGGAGAACTCAATAGTAATATGGTTAGACTATCACCTCATGGGGAGGATCCCTAATCTAGATGGCTCCTCAAGAGATGACCATCACTCTTCTGTGTGTACCTAGTCACAATGGATAGCAGCACAAGGTTTATACCAAGAAAGGATAAGTATTCTACTAAACACCACTCGTTTATGAGGTCAGGTCTTAGAAATGATACCCAAGTTTGGTATCACTCTTCTACTGTCAATCCCTAACTGATTGACAAGTTCCCTTAAACCAAGGGCTCGGCTATGTATGAAGGTGGCTAGTGATTACAATGATCACTGGCTAAGGGTTGATTTTAGGTGAGATAAAAGATGAGCAAGGTCCAAGGCAAACAGTGCTCTAGAAGTGGAATTGAGTTCTGGTATAAGGACTTAGTTGTAATAACTTAATTCTACTTCTTATCCGAGTTAACAAGGAGAACTTAATGGAGTTCCCATTATTTTCTATACACTACTTATACAACTACTACATGGTCTGTGCACTACTTTCCCACACTCCTTCCTGTGTAGTAAGTCCAAAAAGAAAAAGAAAAGTAAATATAAATAATAACTTAGCTGTTTTGCCAAGTCATGACAGTCTATATCATAGTGAGCAATATTGTATATCAGGTTGCTCTGCTCCCTCCCTACACTGGTAGTTTGCACTGTTGTCATATGACAGAAAATAATCATTTAATAATATAATTTATTTTATATTTTATATTATTACTAAATTCTGCTCTTGAACTCCTGTTGTTTACTTCTATAGGATTATGATGTAGACTAGTTACTTGTACTCCTCCTATTCCAGACTTAGTATAAGTACTTCATTAGTTATATCCTAGTTCCTTAGTTCGTAGATTAACATCTATAATATCTATAATATCTTTTACATGTTCTATCCTCACTTCTATCAATCTATATACTACTCTTCTCCTAAACTCCTGGCAACAATTCAGTCCTCCTGAAATATGCAACCACATACATGACAGAAGATCAAGGTTGTTCCCTACTTTTGTTGTCAACTCCCTTCTACTCCAGAGTAACTCCACTTTACTCTGGGTCACTCTGTTCCTGCTCCGCACATTCCTGACAACTGTTGTGAGTCAGGTTGCTCTACTTCCTCTCTACAACAGTAAGACCACAGTTGGCCTGCTTTGCTCATTGCCTGTTCCAATTTTATTCTAATTTATCCCAGTTTATTTGAATTTCTTCTGAATTTGTTTGAATTTTGTAGAGGTTTTTCAGTGGAAAGAGAGGGTATAGGAATGCTTAGGTACAATTAATTAGCAGGCATCACTCCCATGTTTGGTGTAGCATATATACTAGACAAGGTTTTTATCTAGGCCTTTGGTCCTTCTTGAACCCTCTACTAATTCTGTGTTATTAAGTTTGTGTTGAAGTCAGTCTGCTACACTCTCTTCCTACAACAGTCTATGTAGTAGCAGATAGTGTTATTCATCAGGTTGCTTTGCTTCCTTCCAACAACAGTCTGTGTTACAGTAAGCAATATTGTATGTCAGGTCGCTGTGCTCCCTTCCAACAATGGTCTGTGCAGTAGTAAACAGTGTTGTTCATCAGGTCACTTTGCTTCCTTTCAACAATAGTCTACATCATAGTGAGAAATATTGTATATTAGGTTGCTCTGCTCTGTCACAAACTTCATTCGGCCATATCTCCATCAATTCTTCAACAATTCTTATGGCCTTGATAGCACCCAAAAGCCCTTAAAAAGACCTTTCAATCAATACCAGTCATGTCTCGAAGCAATCAATAATGGCTGAGATATTAGGCAGATCAACTAGTAACCACTATAGTACCATTCATTAAATTGCCAATATCTCGGGAACCGCCATGATCTATATTTTGATTTTAGGCATCAGAGAAGCCCTTTCTATATTGCTCAGAATGAGCTTAAAATGGCACTGAGGCAATTAGTATTAGTGGAGATATGAAGGCCTTAATGTTTGTATATGAACTTCATTAATTATCCATAGATAGTCATTTGTTCTTTTCTTAGAACAAAGAACAGCCTCCATAAGGTTAAGTCATTGTATTTTCAAGTACAAAGGCATTACCATATATAGAACAATAAATAGTAGCATATAATGCTCTGTCCTAGTACATAAACCATCACTTTTTTGTATTTAAGAACTCATAGTCTGAGGATTAGACCTCAGACTTAACAACATCTTTTGTCACTTGTCTAACTTTGCATTTTTGAACTCTTTAAAGTATCAAAGCACCCATCACA
>Ga0153996_1000268_pt1 | contig 24035 bp, 23 predicted proteins | sample TSNC080MetaG_FD_104728 | JGI IMG/M metagenome (GOLD analysis project Ga0153996, IMG submission 104728) | Attine ant fungus gardens microbial communities from North Carolina, USA - TSNC080 MetaG | ecosystem: Host-associated > Fungi > Mycelium > Unclassified | place: USA: North Carolina, Lumber...
GAACCCGCGATCTTCGCAGTGACAGTGCGACATGTTAACCACTACACTACCGGACCAATTTGGTTGCGGGGGGAGGATTTGAACCTCCGACCTCCGGGTTATGAGCCCGGCGAGCTGCCAGACTGCTCCACCCCGCGATATATTTCGTATATAATAGATAGTAATATTACATAACGCAAATAATATTATACCATACATTTGATAAAATACAAGAAAATTATCATTTTACATTGAAAGATAATTTACACCCATGCTATATATTAAGTAATAATTGTTGATTTAATTACATAAAGCTACTTGTTGATACTATAATAAATTTTTTTTGATATCGCTTGAATTTATTGTATTCCAGCATTTCACCCATTCTTATAAAAAGTGTCACAACTAACTAACATCAAATGGCGGGCATTACCGTGTGTGGTCAATAATTAGCTCATTATATATTTCTTCTGGGTCTGTTTGGCATAGATATTTCATAAAAAACTCATTTGAATTATAATCAGTCACAAGTTCTCCAATCTGCACATTATCTACCAGCAGTTTTGGCTCTTCCCATTGTTGTGCTATAATCGCAAGGTTGCATATGTCCTGGTATTCCTTTCTGATTTTCAATATCCATGTTGCGTTTCCGCCTGAGATGTGTGGGAAAACCTCTATAGATTTTTCAATCAACCCTTTTTCCGTATAGGTTTTTTCTACTGGTAATTTCAAAAAATATAATATAAAATCTTTAAGTTTCAGTTTTTTATTCACATCAATTGCTTTTTTATGTGAAAAACAATCGTCTGCCATGCAAACACTGTCACGGTCTAAGATAATACTAATTGCTTCCATAAAACGTATAACATCCTCCCATGATAAATTATCAAGCCGCGTACATTATAACACAACACAGTAGACAATAAAAGTTATCCGTTCACTTCGGCCCTATTTGGCCCGAAGTTGATTTTAGTGGGAAAGTGGAGTATACTGGATTTATATAATTTATATTTTATGGGGGGGAAGTTATGGATGGCAATATCGTTTGGACGGTAAATGATTATTTCGACGGCTGCAAAATCGGTGTTGCTGACTATGAAAATATTCATTGCATCTATGAGCGTATTTTTAATGAAGAAAAAGATGATTGGACTAACAATTACTTTTTAACCCCTATATCGCAATCAGACTTTAGTTTGATAATAAGTGATTGGGAACGATGGAAAGAATGGCGCAAAAATTTTGACAATGGCAAACAACAAGATACTTTCGTGAGCAAAGTCAATTTAGAAAGTATATCTTTATCATCAAATGAATACAGAAAAAAGATTTGTCGGGGGACATTTTCAAGTGGAAATTGGGCGTATTGTGATAATATGAAAGTTAAATGGAGCAATCCTACTAAATAAGCACTTCTGGGAGTTGACATACTTTGTGTCAACTCTTATTTTTATACCTTTCGCTAAATAGAAGCAGGGCAAGTGTGGTCACACTTGCATATTTTCAAAATGCTGTGCTACCCAATGATGTGGAATTGGACGCTGCACTTATGGGCAAGCACACGAAAAAATGTAAAATATGTGGGAAAGGTTTTCTGCCAAATGGAAAACAAACATATTGCTCTGAAAAGTGCCAAATAACAGGCAAGCGGAAGGCAACTGCCGCAAGAGTGAAAAGACACCGTATATCAAAGCATGGTATGTAACGCTTTTGCTCTCTGAAACCCTTATAGACAGCGTGTTTCAGAGGTCATTTTTTAGAAAGAAGTGATTTTATATTAACAAGATTGAAAAGGTGGTTTGGTCGATTATTCATGGTGAAAAACAAAAACTATGGCACAGGAATACCTAAACATGAAATTGAGGGGTTGGCAAGGTGCTTGCTCCCAAGAATACAGGCGTTTCTTGAAAGTGAAAAGGGTAAAAAAGAATTTGAGGAGTGGAAAAAAGAACAGGAAAAATTAAAAAACAAACCTAATCCATAAACGTAAATCCCCTATAACGGCATTTGTCGTTATAGGGGATTTTCTCTTTTGCTTGTTTTAGATTGGTATTTAATATCAAACGGTTCTCCGACTACAAAAAAAGAGTTCGGATTTGTTGCTAATGGCGGAGGTTGAGGGATTCGAACCCCCGCGGGACTTTCATCCCCTGTCGGTTTTCAAGACCGATCCCTTCAGCCAGGCTTGGGTAAACCTCCAATGATCACAAAAATGGTAGCGGCGAAGGGATTTGAACCCCCGACCTGCCGGGTATGAACCGATTGCTCTAGCCAACTGAGCTACACCGCCAACAATATAAATAAATAAAAAGATGGAGCTTAGTGAGTCGAACTGCTAACTACCTGCGTTGTAAAGCAGGTTCTCTAAATCCCATTCAAATGGTCGGGAAGACAGGATTTGAACCTGCGACCCCCTGGTCCCAAACCAGGTGCACTACCAAGCTGTGCTACTTCCCATAATCCGAAATAATAGTAGCATTTATTGTCATAAAAGTCAACTAAACATGGAGTAGAATGATAATAAAAAGAATAGGAAATTATTTTCCTATCCCATTATCGAAAAACGTTAAATTACCAACAACTTCTCCAATAATATGGTAATCTTCTTCTAATATTATATTGGTATTTGTTATTTTAAATTTTAGTTTATTATCAATTTCAATTGCTTTACTAATAAAGTTTAATGAATCAAAATCTATTAAGAAATATCTATTAAAAATAGGTGAATTACTTTTTGTATTAATTAACACAACATCATCCTTTTTTAAATATGGTAATAATCCATCATCAGAAACTATCGTTGCTAAATTATATGTTTTATCAATATGTGATAATTTTGGCCAATTTATTTTCAATTCACCATATATTTTACCATCATTATAAGATATATTTTGCAATACAGGAATAATTTCATAGTCCTCAATATTGTTTGCTAATGCAAATGATGATGTGTATAATTGTTTATTGCCGATTAACCAATCGACACTTACTTCTAAAATTTCACTTAATGCTTTTAAACCATCTAAGCTTGGTTCATATCTTCCTTTTTCGTAATGATTATAATTTTGAGATGAAACATTAATTTGCTTAGCAAGTTGTTTTTGTTTGATACCTTTTCTCTTTCTAGCAATGTGAAGTCTTTCGCTAAATATAGACATACTATCCCTCCCAATATCTAAATAATATCACTTTAGAATTAAATACTCTACATTATTTTAATAAGTATATAAAAACGAGAGAAAAACCGATAATTTTGCAGAAAATATAGAAAAATTTAGAAATATTAAAACAACTTTTATTGATTAGACTTAGTTTATTTGATTTACCAACAATCTGATGATTGCATCTCTATATAAAAGATATCATTATTGAAATATTATTTCAACTAGAATTAATTTTACTATTTTTAGTAATAATTATATAGTTGCTTGTTATTTATGCAATTTGTAAAAGAAAGTCATAAGAATAATTGTATATTAATTAAATAAAATGTATAATCAATATATAAGAGAGTGGAGATGAAAAAAATGAAATATATTATTTTTGGAGTTGTAGCAATATTTGTAATTATTCTTATTTATGTTATTAGTACGTATAATTCTTTAGTCAAAGAAAAAAACAAAGTCAGAACTAACTGGTCTCAAATTGATGTTGTATTGAAAAGAAGAAGTGATTTAATACCAAATCTATTAGAAACAGTAAAAGGCTATACGACACATGAGAAAGAAACGTTGGAAGCAACAATTAGTGCAAGAAATAAATATTTAAGTGCAAATACCTCTGCTGAAAAGATAGAAGCAAATACAGAGTTATCCGCTGCAGTTAATCGAGTAATGTTGTTGGCAGAAGCGTATCCAGAATTAAAAGCCGATACTTCTTTTGTTGAATTACAAAAAAGTTTAAAAGAGTCAGAAGATAAAATACAATTTGCACGACAATTTTATAATGATTCTGTTTATACTTATACAAATCGTTTGGAATCTTTTCCATCATCAATAATTGCCAACATGTTTAATTTTGAGCATTATGAATTATACTTAATTGAGGATTTTGAGAAAGAAACACCAAAGGTAAAGTTTTAACATGAAATTTAAAGGATTAGTACTTATCCTATGTTTATTCACTGCATCCTTATTTTCATTTGTTCCAGTTTATGCAAGTGCAAATGATTTAAGCAATATTACGATGGATGTATATCTAAATGAAGATGGTAGTGCTAGAATTGTAGAAACTTGGGAAATCTATGTAACAGAGGGAACCGAGATATATAAAGAGATGAAAAATATGTCTGGTAGTGAAATCTATGATTTTAGTGTATCAGAAGGAGAAACTAATTTTACTGCCTTATCTTCTTGGGATATTAATGCATCTCGTCAAGAAAAAAAGTATAAGTCTGGTATTATCCAAAACGGAAATAGCTATGAGCTTTGCTTTGGGGTAGGTGATTATGGTCAACATACGTTTACTTTTCAATATACAATTAGTAATTTTGTTGATCAGTATTCAGATATTTATGGTATGAATTATCGCTTAATTAATGAAATGAATACTATGCCTGATTGGTTTGTCATAACGATTCACTCATCTTTGTTTACTAATGAAACTAAAGTATATGCATTTGGGTTTGAAGGTACTATTTATTTAAAAGAAAATAATGGTGAATATTATATTGAAGCGACGAATGTGTTGGATGAGGGAGAATATGGTGGAATTCAATATGCTAATATTTTATCTGGATTTTATGGTGCTTCCTTTACTTCTGCAAATCCAAAGCATAGTAGTCGAAGTTTTCAAGATATGGTAGATGAAGCAATGGAAGGTAGTGATTATCAAAAACCTACCAACGATCAAGATTATTATAATGGTGGTGAAAGCTATTATTATAATGAAACTAGTAATTTTTTTGCTGTCTCATTTGGATCTGAGTTTCGTTATTTTAGTATGGCTATTATATATTTTATAGCAATGGGTCTTATGTTCTTTTTATTAATTAAGAATAGAGGGCAAAAGAATTCTTCTGGTCTTAAATTTACAGATAATCAAAATGAGTTAATAAAGAAAGCTGATGTTAATTATTTTAGAGATATTCCTTGTCATAAGAATCTATATGTTTTTTATTATATTTGCTTAAAAATAAACTTAATCAATGAACAAGAAGCAAAATCAGGCATGTTGTCTGCTATTTTACTTTCATGGATTCGTAGTGGAATCATAACTTTTGAAAAAAGAACAAAACAAGGACTCTTTTCAAAAAAAGACATCTATGCCATTGATTTTTCAAAAAATGTTGAATTCGAAGTTAAAAATGAACAAGAATTATATAATTATTTTCGTTTAGCAGCTGGCAATGATGGCATTTTAGAAAATAAAGGATTTGAAAAATGGTGTAAGAAAAACTATACAAAAATTGACGCTTGGTTTTTAACGCTAGAGGTATATTGCGAATCACTTGTTAAAGAACTAGGATATATGGAAACTCATGTTGTTGAAAGCAAAGTATTATTCTTTCCTCAAAAAAGGAAAATTAACCTATATACACCTGAGTTTAGAGAAGAAATATATCATGTAATTGGTTTTCAAAAATTCTTAAAAGAATTTTCTAGTTTAAATGAAAAACAAGTATTAGAAGTAATGCTTTGGGAAGATTATTTAATTTTTGCTTCTATCTTAGGATTGGCAGAAAAGATTGAAAAAGAAATTGGACAACTATATCCAGAGTTTGTAGAACATTCGAATCTTGATATCTATTATGTTACGATGGCTACTAGAATGTTTGCTTATAATGGAATAACAAGTGCCACTAGAGCTAGTAAAGCAGCATCCAATGATAGCTTTCATGGAGGTGGAGGCTCTAGTTCATTTGGAGGTGGAGGCGGAAGCTTCTCTGGTGGAGGCGGAGGCGGAGTTCGCTAGAAAGGAAATAATAAAATATGATAGAAAACTATTTCGCTTATCCGACATTGGATACTATTAAAACTGCATTATTTATTCAACCGCATCCAGATGATAATGAAATCGGTGCTGGTGGGACCATGGCTTTGTTAAGTAAACGTGGTGTAAAAGTGTATGGATTAACTGTTTCTTTAGGAAAAGGTGGTTCTGATACAATTACTCCAGATGAATTGGCTGAAATAAGAAAAATAGAAGCGAAAGAAGCAATGGATGTTACTGGAGCTATTAATTTAGGAAACTTAGGTTATTATGAAATTGATGAAACGACACACTATAGCTTAGTGAAAGATTTAGTAAAGGTCATAAGAGACATAAAACCTGATGCTATTTTTAGCGTTGATCCTAATTTAGAGAATGAAATACATCCTATGCATATATTAGTTGGAAATGCGTTTAAAGAGTCGTTTCATCGTTCTGGTGCTAAGTATTATCCAAATGCTAAAACTCCAGATAGTGAAGCTTTTACACCTAAAATACTAGGTTTCTATTTCACAGATAGTGATAATACGATAGTCGACATTAGTGAAACGTATGAATTGAAATTAGAAGCGATGGCAAAGCATAAATCACAATTATCTAAAGAGTATATAGCAATGTTAGATCAATATTTTGCATTTATTGCTTCTGATACATTGTATCATCGAGTAGAACGCTTCAAATTGTTAAGTTCAGTTCATACTCATTGTTTTGCAATACCAAAGAGTTTAAAACAAAAGTAGCTACGGCTACTTTTTATTTGTGAGCTTTTTCTCTATGTATTCTTATTAATTACTAGATTATATTTCTTTTAAAGACAGCATTAAAATATGTTACAAATTATTTATTTTTCATTCAGGTTAAGTTATGATAGAAGTAGAGTAGTGGTAGGCTTCATTAGGAGGGATTTAATGGATATTATTTTTGAATTCATATTTGAAGTAGTATTTGAAGGATTCGTCGCACTTTTCTTTTATCGTAAAGTCCCACTGTGGATACGTATTCTTATTGGTATAGGATTAGCAATTTTTTATCTGTTCATTTTTATTGGATTAACGAGTCTAGGAGTATTACTAGTAACGAGAAAAGAATTCCTTGGTGCTTTATTTATAGTAGGCATAGACTTATTTCTTATTATTGGTTCTATTATTCAAATTAGAAAGAGAGTAATCACTCATTTAATAGCAAAAAACACTGATAGGCTATCTCAAGCTCCAAGTAAAATAGACAAATAGAAAAACTCATTAGAAAGAAGAAAGGTATAAATTTCTAAATTCAATAGGAGTTATACCATCTGGGTAAAGAATACAAATAGTTGTAGAATTCCAATTGTCATTAAATACCATATCCAAAACCTAATTATGCTTGCAGACATTGTCTATTAATTGAATACTATAGAATGAAGGAAAGAAAAAGGCTAACCATAAATACTTCAAAGTTAAAGCTTCTTTAACAACTTAAAGTATTCACCATATTCATCTTCACCATCAAAAATAATGGTATTAAATCCTTTCTTTTCATATAAATGTCTCGCCTTTTTGTTATCTTTATTAACACCTAGGGATATTTCATTATATCCTATCTGTTTAGCATGGTTAATTAAAAAATCCAGGATAATGCCTCCGATACCTCGATTTTGATATTCGGATTTTACTATTATACGTGACAAATAAATTCGTTGACCATCGATTGTGTATTCAGGGTCGTCATTGTTAAAAACCAATGCTCCTTCTCCAATGAATTCATCATTTTGTGTATAAATAAAAACAATCCTATTTCCAGAAACAATTTCATCATACCATTTTTGTGTCATTGCAGGATCTTTTTCCATATCCCATATATTACTACACTTATAGTAATCTTCTGGTCTTAGTTTATTTATCAAATAATTCATATTCTTGCTCCTTCTAATTTAAATAATTTTCATTTCTTATTATTATACTAATTAGATATTTCTGATTTAATAAATATATTAAAATCATATCCTTCAACTTGAATATCATGGAAAGTTTTCAAAATATTTATATTATCTAAAATTACATTTTTTCTTTCTTCAGCTGATAATTTATACCAAGTTTCATATAATGTTTTACCATATACTCTTTGCATCACTTCATAATAATAAGGAATTACAATTTTTGTTATGTCACCAACATATAAATTAGGAACATTATCGTTATCCTCATTTTTATTATAAAAGTCTATTTCATTTTTAAATCTATTCTCATTATCACTATTTAGTGCAAATTCTTATTATATAGTCTTCAACACAATAAATTGTATTATTAAATCCAACAGTTATAAGTTGATATTCTTTACCTTTTAAAATATCATTACCATCTATAATTTTTCAAATTATAGACTCATATTATTTAGATTCTGGAACAGTGAGACTATGAATAATATCATACATAGTTCCAATCAATTCTAAATATCTATTTATTTCATTCATTGTTTTCGAAACTTCATTTTCTGCTAAATTCATCTCTTCTTCATCGTTAGAAATAATACCTAAACTTCTTTCAACATTATATTTTAGCCAACCAAATCTATCAACTAAATTACCATATATAACAGAATACCAATCAACATTTTTAATAGCTCTATTTTTAGCATATTCTTGAAATACTGCAACAAACTTTACTTCTGTAAAACTATCACTTAAAAAACCTGACCAACACAAAGCATCTTCTAACAACTCTTGATATGGATTTGCAAGTGATGCAGATTCCCAATCTATAACAATTGGATTACCATCACTCCACATAACATTCTTAGGATCCATATCTCTATGGCATAAAGTAAATATCTTATTTGTCTCATTAAATCTTTCATTTGCTCTTTTTAAAATTGAATTATATTTTTTGTAATTATTCAAATATTCTTCTCTATAAGGCATTTGAGAAAAATTTGAATTTAATGAATAACCTTCCCAATCATAAAATCTTTTATATGCTACAGCATCATCTTCTAATCCTAGCTTAGAATAATCTAGAGAATGAATTTGAGATAATATTCTACCAATTTTTTTACAATGTTCTACTGTTATTGCATCATCAGATAATATATTGCCATCTACAAAATCGAAAATCATATAATATATATCATTAAATTTAGTTAGATAATCGCCATTAATGTTTAAAGCACTTGATACTACAATTCCATTATCTTTTGCTAAATTTGAAATAGTTTCAGAAATAACTAAATTATTATACGCTTCACTTCTAGACATAACTTCTGGATTTAGTATTTTTATTGCATATAACCCCTTATCTGTTTCAACTTTAAACATTTTATGCATAAGTCCACCAAATAACCTTGTTATATTTAAAACATTGCCAAAATTATTATTCATGCAAAATTCTTCTATTTTCATTTTTAACACCTACTATTTCAAGTTTCTATATACAATTATACCATTTCTATCACTTTTTTCCTATCTTTCAAAATCATCTTTAGCTATTTGTTTATTGCCTTTAAAGTTTTTGTAAATTTTAAGACTTCACACACTACGGATTTATTTAATTTATCATGAAGTTCTTCGATTGCTACTTCAAGTTTTTTTCGTTCTTCATTATATTTGACTAGATTAAATATTTCATTAATATAGGCTTCTTCACTTGAAACTCTTGTATAGAGCCCACATATTTTCTTTTGTCTTACTATATTAATCATATACACCAACCTTTCTCGGCAATGATTTTTTCATAAAGAAAAAACCAATCCTAAGATTGATTTCTATATATCAATGTTCTAAAAAGTTAGAACAAATTCGCCAATGGTGCGGGTGACAGGAATCGAACCTGCACGGTTGCCCGCTAGATCCTAAGTCTAGTGCGTCTGCCAGTTCCGCCACACCCGCTTATACAATTTATAACTGGTGACCCGCAGGCGACTCGAACGCCTGACCCTCTGATTAAAAGTCAGATGCTCTACCTACTGAGCTAGCGGGTCAAAATGGCTGGGGCACCTGGATTCGAACCAGGGGGATGACAGAGTCAAAGTCTGTTGCCTTACCGCTTGGCTATGCCCCAATAAATGGTGGAGAGGAGTGGATTCGAACCACCGAACCCGAAGGAACTGAGTTACAGTCAGTCGCGTTTAGCCTCTTCGCTACCTCTCCATAAAAATGGTGCCGGCTAAAGGACTTGAACCCTCAACCTACTGATTACAAGTCAGTTGCTCTACCAATTGAGCTAAGCCGGCTAAATGGTGGAGGCTAACGGGCTCGAACCGCTGACCCTCTGCTTGTAAGGCAGATGCTCTCCCAACTGAGCTAAGCCTCCATTTAGTACCAAAATACTTTACAATAATAACATAACTCATATAAACAGTCAATCAATTAATTTCTATTTTTTTACAATAAATAGTATTATCAGATGTTTATATTTTATACTATGCTTCACAAAAAAATGGAGCGGGTGATGGGAATCGAACCCACGTAGTCAGCTTGGAAGGCTGAAGTTCTACCATTGAACTACACCCGCATTAATTTTTTAGTGCAAAAATAGTATAGCATTTATGTAAATTCAATGCAAGTATTTTTGATATTTTTTATTTGGCACTAGTTACTATTCACCGAAAAGAAAGAAATAAAATAAAGAAGGTATCCTAAGTAGAAGAAAGGATACCTTCGATTGTTTCTAATGCATTTTTATTTTGTAATGTACAAGTTTGATTAATTGTCAGTATCGCTGCATAATCATTTGCTCTATCTGTAGAATAGCTTTGTCCAGATATTTTTTTCTTTGCTTTTACTACTCTCGCCATTCGTTCTGCTGCATTATTATCAAATGGTACATCAAACTGCTTGATAAACAGTAAGTGCTCATCAAGATGTTTCTTTAATCGTTTCATTAAGGCTACATACTCTGGTTTATATTTCGCTTTCATATTTGGATTGTTTTTCTCAAATTCTGAAAGTGTTGAATCTATGATTTCTAGATACTCTGTTTCATATTCTTTTATCTTTGCTTCTTCCATCTCTACCATTCCATCTCGAATTAATTGTTTTTTGTCATGAAGCATTTCTCGAAACAACTTCTGTAATTTCATACATCCTATATTTTCTTCATAGTCGATTCCTGATTGTAAGTAGCGTAGTATATGAGCGTTACACTCTACATGGATACATTCTTCTAATCGATAATACGATTTGAAATGATCATGCACTAGATATCCTATGAATTCTTCCAGTTTCTTTAATGGTCCTTCGTCTTCATCAGAACGTTGTTTTGTCACCACAAAATAAGCTCCCTCTTGACAACACATGACATGAAACCATGAGGGCTTTCCATTTATCTTCCACCCAGTTTCATCGACATGTACCACTTTCGATTGTAACACTGTTTCTAATATCTGGTTTCGCTCAGTTTCACTTTTTTTAGTTAACTCTTTTTGCCAGTTTATGATAGTGGAGGGCTGTAAACAAAGTTTACCTCTACTTATTTCCTTGAGTATTTGACACAATCGTTCTAAGGCTATGGTTCCTTTACTATTAAAATACAGTACCATTGCTTTGCATTCATTACTATAGGTCACTGGATTAATCGCATACTTTTTCTTTTCTGCTTCTTCTAATTCTATCCCTTTTTCTGTTATGTAATATCTTGTTTCTACTATATTTGTTGTTAGTTCTGTACTAATTTCTTGAGTCACATAATACTCTGTTTCACCTTCCATGCTGACCACTTTGATGGCTCCTGTTGGTGCTTGTTTTACGTACTTTATTTCGATCTTATCTGGTGTTGCACTTAGCTTTGAACGATGTAGTTGATGTCCTACTTGTCCTCCTCGTTTACGATTTGTTTTTTCTCTTAGATTCGTTCTTCTTCCCTTATCTGTAGAAGGTGGCAAACTAGAATTCGTTGAATCTTTCGTTCTTGTTGTTGTTTCCTGTAATTTCAGTTGCTTTCTTAGTAATTCATTCTCTTTTTTTAATTTCTCTAGTTCATCAAATAATTCTTCATTGATCGTATAGGCATCTTCTAGCTCTCCTTCAATTCGATCGCCAATCTTCTTAATTTCATGTTCTAATTCGTTTTTGATTTCATCAATTTCTTGGTCGGAACGCTTTAACTTCCAATTAAGATTTGATGTGATCACTTTTAAATCTTGTTTTTGCCAACGCAATGTTTTGATTGTCATCTGTTGTCTCACTATTTTGGTATGTAAAAGATCATTAGTATCTTCTAATTTACTAACTCGCTTTTGGTAGGATTCAAGAACCGTAATGAGTTTATCATCAAAATAGTCTTTATTTTTTAAATAGAAATCAGCTCGATTGGTATTGATCATATGAATGGTTGATGTCATAATTGGATCACCTCTAAGCTTAGTAAACACTATAATGGAAAGTCTGTCAATCCCATAGATTTGTGGATAACTTTGCCACTGATGATAAATTAAAAAACAGACTTCATAACTAAAATAACTAGCTAGATGGCTTTATTATTGCTTCTTTGACGGATACTAAAAAATTCCATATTCTGTCTCCTAGTTATTTTTATTTTTAACTGGACTCTTCTATGGAACGTTTTATTTTCTTAAACTTGTGGATAACTTTTTCTACTTCCCGGTGAATAGTAACTGGCACTAGGTTACTATTCACCGAAAAGAAAGAAATAAAATAAAGAAGGTATCCTAAGTAGAAGAAAGGATACTTTCGTTTTTTTTAATGTGCTAATTTCTTGAGTCACATACTGTAATCCCAGTTGCTTTCTTAGGAATTCATTCTCTTTTTTTATTTTCTCTAGTTCATCAAGTAATTCTTCATTAGTCGTATAGGCATCGTTGATGGCATAATTGGATCACCTCTAAGCTTAGTAAACACTATAATGATTAAATTCCCTCCAATCTAGTTTTTTATTATTGCTTGTTACCTGCTTATAACTAGCAAATGTAAAAAGGTCGTTACTTTTCACATAAAATTAGAAAAAGTTGTCCACAGACCTATGGGATAGACAAACTTTCAAAAAATAAAATTCTATAAAAAAATGACAAAGCAGGATTACTTAAAAATCATACTTTGTCAATAGGTTGAAACTACATTTAGTATCTAGTTTCTATACACCTGGTTTTCCAAGCAATTTAAACATATTCTTTTTATATACCTCTACTCCTGGTTGATCAAAAGGATTAATATCTGATAAATATACAGAAATAGCACAAGCTTTTTCAAAGAAATACACTATATATCCAAATGAATAAGCATCCATTGAATCTAATGTAAGTACAATATTAGGAACCTTTCCAATAGTTGCATGTGCATCTATCGTTCCTTCAGCTGCTTTTTTATTGACATAATCAACACTTTTACCAGTTAAATAATTTAGATTATCTAGATTATCTTGATCATTAGGAATTAACAAATCGGATATAGGATTTTTAATTTGTAATACAGTTTCAAATAAAACTTTACTTCCTTCTTGAATAAATTGACCTAATGAATGCAAATCAGTTGAAAAAGTAGCACTAGTTGGTAAAATACCTTTTTCTTCTTTTCCTTCTGATTCACCATATAATTGCTTCCACCATTCTGCAAGCATTGCTAATTGTAATTCATAAGTAACAAACATTTCAGCACTGTAACCTTGTTTACCTAATAGCCAACGTGCAAGTGCGTATTGATAACAATTATTATTAGCTATATCATTGATGGCATAATCTTCTCTAGCTTTTGTAGCTCCATTTAACATGTCAACAACATTAATATCAGCCATAGCAATAGGAAATAAACCAACTGCAGTTAATATTGAGAAACGCCCACCAATATCGTCAGGAATAACAAATGTTTCATATCCTTCTTTGTTGGCTAATGTTTTCAAAGCTCCATTTGCTTTATCTGTTGTCGCAATAATACGAGTTTTGGCTTTTTCTTTACCGTATCTTTCTTCAGCAATTGTTTTAAAAATTCTAAATGCAATTGATGTTTCAGTGGTTGTACCAGATTTTGATATACAATTAACTGCAAATTCTTTATCTTTTATATAGTCTATGACCTGATTTAAATAATTCGATGAGAATGTATTTCCAACATATATTATTTCTACTTTCTTATTAGGATATAAACCATTGATTGCTTCAATAGCTGCTCTAGCTCCTAAATAAGAGCCACCAATTCCACAGACCAATAAAACATCAATTTCATTTTTTAAATTTTTGCTTATTTTTAAAATGCGATCAAGTTCTTCTTTATCATAGTTAACAGGCCAATCTAGCCATCCTAAAAAATCATTACCTTTACCAGTTTTGTTTTCTAACATTTCAGCAACAGCTTTTACTTTATCAGAGTACTTGTTTAAATCTTCTTTTAATAAAGCATGAGACAAATCTAAATTAATCATACAAATCCTCCTATTTCATTTTATAATTTGCTATCCATTTGGGAAGCATTTCTTTTAGGGAAGAAAATCTTTTTGGAGTTTCGATAATTGGACGCCTAGTAGTTTTATACAGCATCCTTTTCTCTTTTCTTTTTCTAGTAGTGTCAATTGCTTTTAGACTCAGCTTCGATTGTTTTATTTCATTATCAATATCAATAATTTTAACATTAATCGTATCACCAACAGCTACAAATTGTTCAACATTTCGTACATAATCATTAGAAATTTCTGAAATGTGGATTAAACCACTCGTATTGTTTGGCAATGAAGCAAATGCTCCATATGGCTGTATACCTGTAATTGTAACACTAACTATATCTCCAACTTTATAATCTTCTAACATAGACATCACCCTAACGAAAATATTATAGCATTTTCTTTCATAAAGATACAATACCTGTGATATAATAATGTTTGAAAAATAAATTGTACATTATATGACATTTTACAATAAAGGGGTAAGATTTATGGAAGAAAATATGGAAGCGATTGAGACAGAAGTTATCAATGTGCTAGAGAAATTAAGAAAGTATTTACAACGTGATGGTGGCGATATAAAGTATGTTGGATTTAAAGATGGTGTTGTTTATGTTCAAATGCTAGGAGCTTGTATTGGATGTTCTTTAATTGATGTTACAATTAAAGAAGGAGTTGAACAAATTCTAATTGAAGAAGTTCCTGGGGTTATTGAAGTTCAAGTGATATAGGAGATATAAATGACCATGAATAAACGTTCACAGTTAATGGATTTATTAACTAATATTATTAATTATGTTGAAGTGATACAAGAGGAATATATAAGGGTACATTTAAAATCAGAATTATCAAGTTCTGAAATCCATGTAATTGAAGCAATTGAATTAGAAAATGAATCGACGATGAGTAATGTTGCAAGAAGATTAATGGTAACTACTGGTACATTAACAACATCAACAAATAAAATTATTCAAAAGGGTTATATTGAAAAAATACAATCACACTTGGACAAAAGAGTTACTTTATTAGTATTAACAGACAAAGGTCATCAAGCGTTTGATATACATAAAAAGTTTCATGAAAAAATGGAGGAAGTGATTGTAAAAGAAGTAAGTTCAGAAGAATATTCTTATTTTTTTGGAATTGTAAGAAATATTTATAGCAGTTTAATAACTCAAAATTGGGATGAAATCTGATTTTTAGTTAAACAGTAAAGCATTGTGGTTGCGAAACAATAAATTTAATGATATTATTTATTCAGTATTTAAATCTTTGTAGAATAATGTCTTTTTTTTGTTACATACTAATATTGGTGATATTGGTATGCATGAAAGAAAGAAAAAACAAATAAAAATAGCAGAAATACTTTTCGAATTAGGTTTAGATACGAAAGTAATTGAAACTATTACAGATGTTTCAATTGATGAATTAAATAAAATTAACTAAATAATTAAGTTCTCTTATTAAGAACCACGAGATGAGGATCTATGAAGTGGTGGCAACCCTTATATTTAAAGAAGGTGCCGTACCGAAGCAAATAAAAGTTTTATTTGAACAATAAGAGGAAGCTATCAATTGCTTTCCTCTTGGGAGGCTTTTTTATTTTTCGAAAGGGGAATGAAAAATGGAAAACAAAATTTTATTTACATCAGAATCTGTATCAGAAGGACACCCAGATAAGGTGTGTGATATGATATCAGATGCAATCTTAGATGCTTGTTTAGCACAAGATAAAAACTCAAGGGTTGCATGTGAATGTTTTATTACTACAAATCTATTGGTGATTGGTGGAGAAATTACAACCAACGCAGTTGTTAATTACGAACAAGTAGCTAGAGATGTATTGATAGAAATTGGTTATACCAGTCAAGAATTAGGAATGGATGGCTATCATTGTGAAATTAAAGTAGTTTTAGATCAACAATCCAGTGACATTGCTTTAGGAACAAATAATCAAGTTGGTGGTGCAGGAGATCAAGGAATTATGTTTGGTTATGCAGTAAATGAAACCAAAGGATATATGCCATTAGCGTTATCATTAGCTCATCAATTAGTTAGAGTAGCTACTGAAAAAAGGAAATCTGGGGAATTTGCATACGCAAGGCCAGATATGAAATCACAAGTAACGATTGATTATTCAAATCCAAATCAACCAAAAATTGATACTATTTTAATGAGTATTCAACACGATCCAGACAGTAATGATACAGAATTCAAACGATATATAAAAGAAGAAATCATGGATTATGTGGTAAATAAGTATGGATTGAACACTGATTATAAAATATTAATTAATCCAACTGGACGGTTTGTCATAGGGGGACCTCATGGTGATACTGGTTTGACGGGAAGAAAAATTATAGTTGATACATATGGCGGAACTGCTAGACATGGTGGGGGGGCTTTTAGTGGAAAAGATCCAACAAAAGTTGATAGAAGTGCAGCCTATATGGCAAGATACATAGCAAAAAATATTGTAGCAGCTGGATTATGTGACAAATTAGAAATTCAATTATCCTATGCGATTGGGATTAAAGAGCCAACAAGTGTGTATGTAGAAACATTTGGAAGTGAAAAGATAAGCATAAAAACTATTAAAAAGGCAATTGAAGAATTATTTGATTTAACACCTCAAGGGATAATTGATGCATTAGAATTAAGGCAACCATTATATGCAAAAACAGCAAGTTATGGTCATTTTGGTAGAGGCGATATTAATTTACCTTGGGAGAAATTAGACAAAGTAGAGGAATTAAAAAAATATGTAAAGGCAAGGGCATGAATTTATTTCATGCCTTGCTATTGATAAAGCACTTTTTTATGTAAAGTTGGCTTTGTCAATTTTTTATGTATATGTTGTCATGTATTTTTCTATGTGAGTATATTGTTTTATAATTGGATTAAAATAAATATAGATAGGTATAAAAATTATATTTTATTAATAGTATTAGATGATTTAATTAATAAATAATAGTATAATAAAAACATAAGGAGGGTTATTATGAAAATTAAATTCAGAGGTAAGAACACATGGATTACTGATGCAATGGAGTTTCAAATCACAAAGAAATTATCTAAATTGGATAAATACTTTATTGTAGGTGATAATGTAGAAGCTAAGGTATTAGTAAAAGTGTATCCAAAAGGACAGAAATTGGAGGTTACCATCCCAACTGAGTATGTTTTATTAAGAGCAGAGGCAGTCGATGAAGACTTGTATTCCGCAGTCGACTTAATAGTAGAGAAATTAGAAAGGCAAATTAGAAAGTATAAGACTCGATTATCGAGAGCTAGTAAGGATAACAAATTGGCTTTTAATGTAACAGCTCTTCTTGAAGTAGAAGAAGATTCGAAGCAAGATGAAATTGTTAAGACAAAAGTAATTGATCCAAAACCGATGGATTTTGAAGAAGCTATTATGCAAATGGAACTAATTGGACATACATTCTTTGTTTACAAAGATATTGAAAATGATTCTGTTAGTGTTGTTTATAAAAGACATGATGGCGGTTATGGATTAATCGAAACTGAATAATAAAAGATAATCTGTATATTGTAGGTTTAATTTCTACGTATACAGATTTTTTATTAGTGATTTACAAATAATTATTTCAGAATTATATCATTGAATGATTATTTTATCATCCAAGTACGTTATTTATCTTAATTCCTTGCATTGAATCTCTTCTTTCTAATTCTTTATCTATGTCATTTAATATGGTAACTTTCTTGATTGACCAGCTAGGTTCAATTAAATCATCAATTTTTGCATCACCGGTTAATCTTTGAATCACTACTTGTTGGGGAATATATTCAATTTGATCAACAACAAGTTGAATATATTCATCTCTTGATAAAATAGTAAATCGTTTTTGTTTATATAATTTATGTAAAGTGGTGTCTTTCAAAATATAGAGCATATGAATTTTAATAAATTGAATATCTAATTGTGCTATCACTTGAATTGTCTCTAACATCTCTTCTTTACTTTCATATGGTAATCCATTGATAACATGAACACATACATCAATATTTCTAGAACGAAGGTAGTTTAATGCTGTTTTAAAACATTCAAAGTCATATGCTCGGTTAATAAGTTTTGCTGTTCTTTCATGAATAGTTTGTAAGCCTAATTCCACTGTTACATTTGTTCTTTGATTGACATCAGCTAAATAATCTACGATTTCTTGATTTAAACAATCAGGTCTTGTCGCTATATCAATACCTACAACATCATTCTTATTTATGAATGGTTCAAAACATTCTTTTAACTTTTCTATTGTACCATATGTATTGCTATTGGCTTGAAAATAGGCGATTAACTTACAGTTTGGCCATTTTGCATACATTAATTCTTTGACAGTATCAAATTGAATCAATAAATTATCAGTAACATTTCCTGCAAAATCACCAGAACCAGAGTCACTACAAAAGATACAACCACCCTTAGACTTACTTCCATCACGATTTGGACAAGTAAATCCTGCGTTTAAACTTACTTTAGCTACTTTCGATTGATATTTATTTCTTAGATAATAATTAAATGTATGATAACGTTTGTTATCATTTGAATAAATAAAAGGATTCATAGTTATCACCATAACAATATTGTTCCTTCCTTTCATTATTTTCTTTACAGCATTTTGGTTATTTTTTCTTTAAATATTGTATCATACCAGCTCATAAATTTCATCTTTTAAACGTTTTTCAGTGGGATGAATATAGTATAGAAGTATTATCGTTAGATACATGTTTTTCAAAGTTATCTCCTTTTTACTATTGGTGGATGATGAAGAAATAAGTTTATGTTATATTGTAAGGCTCCCATTGATATAGTTATTATATGAAGTATCTATCATTACTGTTGGATTTACATCACCTCAATACTAAAAAGGGAGTTTAAACCCAAGACTATTTAACAGCTCTCATCTTAATATAGGTAAGAATAGATAACACTTTTTTTTAGATTGCTTAAATTCTTTTAGCTTGCATATTGATTTTGTTATGTTATAATGAATGAGAAGAAATTCTGTGATTAGGAGTAGTAATTTCGATGATTTTAATAGAGAGCTTATGGTTGGTGGAAATAAGTAAAACTAGAAATGAACTCGCCTGTGAGAAGTAAAGATGAACGTAAGTAGTCTTTATCGTGAGTCTGCGTTAATGAATCAAGTGCACATATTTTTGATATGTGAACTAAGGTGGTACCGCGAGCAAATCGTCCTTAGCATGGACGTTTTTTTATTTTTAGGAGGGAAAAAGATGTTTGATCACAAAAAAATTGAAAGTAAATGGCAGAAGTATTGGAAAGATAATGATATCTTTAAAACTGATATATGGGATTTTTCTAAGCCCAAGTTTTATGCTTTGGATATGTTCCCATATCCTTCAGGACAAGGATTACACGTAGGACATCCAGAAGGCTACACAGCAACAGATATTATTTCTCGTATGAAAAAAATGCAAGGATATAACGTATTACATCCTATGGGATTTGATTCTTTTGGTTTGCCTGCAGAGCAATATGCTATTAGTACAGGAAATCATCCCGATGGATTTACAAAAGCAAATATCGCTATCTTTAAAGAACAATTAGAAATTTTAGGTTTATCATATGATTGGAATAGAGAAATTTCTACATGTGATCCTGCATTTTATAAATGGACACAATGGATTTTTAAAGAGTTATATAAAGATGGTTTAGTCAAGTACATTGATATGCCAGTTAACTGGTGCGAAGAATTAGGAACTGTATTAGCTAATGATGAAGTGATTGATGGTAAGAGTGAACGTGGTGGGTATCCTGTTGTTAGGAAGAATATGAAACAATGGGTAATTGATATACCAGTTTATGCAGAACGTTTATTAGAAGGATTAGAAACAATAGATTGGCCTGAATCAACAAAAGAAATGCAGCGTCATTGGATTGGTAAAAGTGTTGGGGCACACGTTGACTTTAAAGTAGCAGATAATGATGCATCATTTACTGTTTTTACAACAAGACCAGATACATTATTTGGAGCGACATATTGTGTGTTAGCACCAGAACATGAATTGGTTGATTTAATTACATTAGAAGATAAAAAAGAAGAAGTGCAAGCATATAAGAAAGCTTGTGCTACGAAATCTGATTTAGAACGAACAGAATTAAACAAAGATAAAACTGGTGTATTTATAGGTGCGTATGCTATAAATCCAGTAAATAACAAAAAAATTCCAATTTGGATATCAGATTATGTATTATCAACATATGGTACTGGATCCATCATGGCAGTTCCTGCTCATGATGAAAGAGATTATGAATTTGCAAAAAAATTCAATCTTGAAATTATTGAAGTATTGCAAGGCGGAAATATTGAAGAGGCTGCTTTTATTGGTGATGGTCAACATGTCAATTCAGGATTCATTGATGGATTAGGAAAACAAGAAGCTATTGATAAAGTGATTGAATGGTTAGAAGAAAAGCATTATGGAAGAAAGCATATCAATTATCGTTTACGAGAATGGATTTTTGCAAGACAAAGATATTGGGGGGAGCCAATTCCAATAGTACATATGGAAGATGGCAAGATTCTGGTATTAGAAGATGAACAGTTACCGGTGGTTTTACCTGATTTAGAGGATTATAGTCCTACTAAAACTGGAGCTTCTCCTTTGGAAAAAGCATCTAACTGGGTAAATGTCGAAATTAATGGTGAAAAAGGAAAAAGAGAAACTAGTACAATGCCAGGAAGTGCTGGATCTAGTTGGTATTTCTTACGTTATATTGATCCTCATAATGATAAAGAATTGGTCAATAAAGAGTTAGCAGATCATTGGTTACCTGTTGACTTATATGTTGGTGGACCTGAACATGCAGTAGGGCACTTGTTATATTCAAGAATGTGGAATAATTATTTATATGATAAGGGATACGTTAGTGTTAAGGAACCATTTCAAAAATTAATTCATCAAGGAATGATCTTAGGTGAAAACGGAATTAAAATGGGGAAACGATTCCCTGAATTCGTAGTAAATCCAAATGATATAGTTGAACATTATGGTGCTGATTCTATGCGTTTATATGAAATGTTTATGGGTCCTTTAGAAGCGGATAAACCATGGAGTAATAGTGGTATTGAAGGCTCAAGACGTTTCATTGAGCGAGTTTATAGACTATACATCGAAGAAAATAAAATTCAAGATTTAGAAAACAAAAATTTAGAAAAAGTCTATCATAAGACTATTCAAAAAGTAACGAATGATTTCGAAACATTAAATTTTAATACAGCAATAAGTCAGATGATGATATTTATCAATGCTGTTTATAAAGAAACAATATTCTCAAAAGAATATGCAGAAGGATTTTTGAAATTATTAAACCCTATTGCACCACATATAACAGAAGAACTATGGAATGGAGTTTTAGGGAATACTAGCACAATAGCCAATGAAGCTTGGCCAACATTTGATGAATCAAAAATTGTTGATGAAACATTTGAAATGGTGATTCAAGTCAATGGAAAAGTTCGTGGTAAAATGGTAGTGCCAACGGATAGTTCTCAAGAAGAGATGGAAAATTTAGCGTTTGAAATAGAAAATGTGAAAACTCATGTAGAAGGAAAAACAATTGTTAAAGTAATCGTTGTTAAGAATAAAATAGTGAATATCGTTGTTAAATAAAAGCAATAATTTATGGATTCACTAAAAATCTAAGAGAATGCTGAAAAGTGAAAGTATTCTCTTTTTCTACGCTTTTTTACAATTGTTGTATTTTCCTTTTGTTATTATATAAAATAAGGTATAATACAATAGAATTGTCAGGAGTGAGTAAAATGAAAGTAATGTCACTAAATTTAAATTCTTATCAAGAAGAAAATCAATCAGAAAAATTTGAGAAAATAGCAGATACAATCGTTGAAAAAGGTATTGATGTTGCTGTTTTCTGCGAAGCAAGTCAACGCATTTCGACAGAAACATTTAATAATTATGTACGAGTTGATAATGCGATTAAACTTATTTGTGATTTAGTTAATCAACAGTCGGATGATCGATATGAATTTGCTTGGGATTTTTCACATTATGGATTTAAAATATATGAAGAAGGAATTGGTATTTTAACAAAATTACCAATTAAAGAAGTAGTAACTAAATATGTGTCAAAAACACATGATATATTCACTTTTAAAAGTAGAAAAATAATGAGAACTATTATTGATTACTATGGAGAAGATATTGCCTTCTATTCTGTTCAATTAGGTTGGCTTGATGATGGCTATGAACCATTTCTTAATCAATTTGAAAATTTAAATAATTGGGTACAGGAGTTAGACTGTGTTTCAATTTTAGCTGGTGATTTTGGTAATGATGTTATGACTAAGGCATATCAAAAAATTATTGATGCTAATTATATTGATCAATATGTTTTACATAAAAATGATGGAATGCATGATGAAACATTTATTAACCCAGTATGTTGGGATGATTATCAAGATTATAAACCATTACGTCTAGATTATATTTTTACTAATAGTTTAAAATATAAAGCAATTGATGCACAATTACTATTCCCAAATGAAGAAAGAGTTTCTGATCATAAAGCAGTCTATATTGAATTAAAAAAAGTAGAAGAATAACATAAAAAATAAGACAAACTATTAACATTTGATAGTTTGTCTTATAATTAATTTCACTTCTTTATTAGAATAAATAATGAGGTGTTTTTTTATTACGTGTCAGTAGTAGCAAGTTTTAGTTCTATACCTAACATTGATATTCCGTATAAGTGGATGTAAAAAACACTAGAATTGTATTTCTAGTGTTTCTCTTTTGAATTATCCTAAACGGTTATAGTACTCAACAATTAATTGTTCGCTGATTTCTTGATTTAATTCAGATCTTTCAGGTAATCTTACATACTTGCCTTCTAATTTTTCATTATCAACATCAACAAATCCAACAACATGGTTTCTACCATCTATACTTGACTTAATTATTTCTAAGTTTCTAGATTTTTCTCTTACTGCAATCGTATCTCCAATTTTGACTTGATAAGAAGGGATATCGACTTTTTTACCATTTACTAAGAAGTGTCCATGATTTACTAATTGTCTTGCTTGTCTACGAGTAGTAGCAAACCCTAAACGATAAACAATGTTATCTAATCTGGATTCAAGTAAGCAAAAGAAGTTATATCCAGCAATACCAGACATTTTTACCGCTCTTTTATACGTGTTACGAAATTGCTTTTCATTTAATCCATACATATGTCTTACTTTTTGCTTTTCAGCTAATTGCAATCCATATTCTGTTTGTTTTTTTCTTTTTTGTCCATGTTGCCCTGGAGCATATGGTCTTTTGTTTAATTCTTTTCCATTCTCTAAAATTGAGAATCCTAAACGTCTAGATATTTTCCAGACTGGTCCTGTGTTACGTGCCATTAAAATTTCCTCCTACTATTGTTTTGTCTTTAACAATAACAATCATATCTCAATCATGAAGTGTTTATACTAAGCATTTCTCTTTGCAGCAAGATACTTTACAAACGTTCATTTGTTATAAACACAAGTGCATAATTAAATATGTGCTGCTATTATTTATCGCACCATAAAATTATATAGAATTATGCTGATAATGTCAAGGAAATTCAATTATTTTAGCATTTTATTCTGATTCAAATATGATAATGTCCTAATGTATCGAAAATGATTATGTCTTAATCTTTATCTTTAATCTTTATTTTTATCTTTGTTTTATCTGTTATACTTAACCTCCGAGGGGGTTAAAAAA
>Ga0153996_1000269_pt1 | contig 23973 bp, 12 predicted proteins | sample TSNC080MetaG_FD_104728 | JGI IMG/M metagenome (GOLD analysis project Ga0153996, IMG submission 104728) | Attine ant fungus gardens microbial communities from North Carolina, USA - TSNC080 MetaG | ecosystem: Host-associated > Fungi > Mycelium > Unclassified | place: USA: North Carolina, Lumber...
ATGAGTCTTTAGTTACAGAGAGACGCGGGGTCGACTTTAGGCGGCCCATCCACGGTCCTTTAATTAGATATAAATTTTAATCTTTCTTCACTGATATGAGGAGCTTGAGGCGGGGGTTCTTTAGCCTGTTGATCTTTAAAAAATAATTAAATATTAAATATAGGGTTAGCATGATCACTGTTTCGAGCCTCTGCAGCACATTAAATAAAAAACATGAAAGGTTATTATCAAACCTATTGCGGTAAGCTAAGTTATCACTCTTTCCTATCCGTCTTAGGCTTAGTATAATAATAATAATAAAATAATACTTAAATACCAGCTAGAAACCAAATAGATCTTAAAGTCGAAAACATTTCTTTAATTTAATAATATCCTCATTTTATGAAAAACTCTAAGGCACTTCTTTGTTTATCCTCGGGTGTATGCTAAAATAACTTAATATATTAAATATCTTGCATGAGTAAAAATACCAAATAACGTTAAAACTGTACCAATATTAAATACTTAATTTAAACAGTTCCAATACTAGTAAGATAATAAATATCAAAACATACATATCAAAGATAAGTAACCTATAATGAGATAAAATAAGCAATTTCCACCTAATGGTAAGGTCTATAGATATATAGAAAATGCAAGTGGTGGGACTTGAACCCTCAAACAATAAAATACTAATAGCTAAAATTAGCTCGGTTACCAATTTCGACACACTGACTAAAATAATAAAGGGTCATATAAAAATACTTAAATAAAGACAGAGGGTTCTTAGTTTAATGGTTAAAACAAGTCTCTTCTAAGGACTCAATAAAGGTACTATAGAGGATACTAGAGGATAAGTATAAATAAATAATAATAATTATAACAATACTAAATTAATTTTACCCTATATATGAACAAAGTATATAAATGTTAAGCCTACATTAGATAAATAAAGATCTAAAACAGTAGTAAATAAATAACAATAACAACTATAATAATTATATTTTACCCTATAAAAAGTATATAAATAGGTCATCATATGTTAGCTAAATTTTAATAAAAGGGAATTAATTTAAAACAGATTAGTCTTAACCCAGCAATATACGCTTAGATAGAGGAAGAGCAAGAGCACGTCCACGAAATGCCATTATATAATTGCTCCTTCAAAAGGGTTATATGTTAGAGGATAACTAATTAGTCATAAAATCCAAAGGGTATGAATATATTACCAACTATTACAAGAAGTCTATGTATTCCTCTACTAAAATAGAATGCATAAGATACCTTGACATACAAAAATGTAAATAGTACAGCAAATACTAGTGTAAAATTAGACCTATAATAGCATATTTTCTATTTTTACCAATTAGAGCGTGATGAGCATATGTAACACTAGCATCACTACTTAGGAGAAGTACAGTATTAATAAGAGGTAGTTCACATGGATTAAAACTAACAATACTTACAGGAGGCCAATGATAACCTATTTCAACAACATGAGTAAGACTACTATGAAAGAAAGCACATAAAATACTTACAAAGAAAAATACTTAACTAAATAGTGCAATACCCATAGTAATACCTTTTTGTAATACAAATTTTCTTGTATGATCAACTAGAAAAGTACCTTCTGTTGTAACATCTCTAAACCATATAATTATAGAAAATACAGTAGTAATAAAACCAAGTGATAGTAGTGTAATAGAAGTAGCATATACTGGGACTGATTAACCATTAAAGAATATAACAGCACCAACAGTAAGAATAAGTAGATCAAAAGATGAGAGTAGTGGACAAGGACTTGGTGAAAGAAGATGAAAGGTTGAGTCTGATATAGAGTTTTTATCAAATTGACTCGTAATTTGTGTATTCATAATTTTAATTAAATTTAACTCTAATAATATAAGGTATAGCTGGTCTATAATAGGGTAATCCATATATAATTATTTATTAAAGTAGTTGTATTCTACGTAATTTACTTACATGGATAAACTATAGCTTATCAGCGGACTCATAGATATTCGAACTCTTGGTAATAAATTACTTTTAGTTTCAAGGTAAACACTATAAACCAGGCTCAGTCATACGTCCTATATATATGTTATTATATAATAACAGTTGCAGATCAGGGGGTCGAACCCAGTATAGCTATTGCTTTTACAGAGCAACTCTAAACCAGTAGAGAATATCTGCATTTAGTATTAAAATTAGTGCCTCGACCTGGCATCGAACCTAGTTCTTGTAAACTTCACTTACACGCTCTAACCCTTTAAGCTATCAAGGCATAATATAAGTATCCCTCAGGGTGAAAATCTACCTTTAATATAAGAAAATAAGAATATAATAAAATAGTATAACGGTATTACAGTGATCTCCAAAATCAAATCTGATTTTCAATTCCAGCTAATCTATAAATAAATATGTTGAGATATAGGTTAATGAATATATTCGTGTATAATATGCTTTCAGATATCGTTTATAAATTAGTGTTAACTAAAATACTTTGAAATAAAAGTAAAATCAGCACATTGATGTTCAATATAATAAAATAATATGCTTGCTGCTGCTAAATATATTGGTTCAGGACTAACCGCAATTGGACTAGCTGGAGCTGGAGTTGGAATTGGAGTAGTATTTGGAGCTCTAATTAAAGGGGTATCTCGAAATCCTTCTCTTCGTGGGCAACTATTTACATATGCTATACTAGGTTTTATCTATCTGAAGGTTTGCCCTAAGTTTTCTGCTGCTGTACTCAGAATATTGAAAATAGAGATTACCAAGATTATTAGGTTATGGGAGTTTAGATTTAATTAGGAATTAGGTAACTAACCCTAAAGTAAAATTTACCATTACTTAAAAGCCTCAAACTTTTTATAGGGAGCATCAATTAATGTACTTTATTCAAACTTGTCAACTTATGACATATATATATTAGTTAAGAGTTAATATCTCGTTGCTACTAAAGCTATTTGTTGTTTATATTAATAATTATTATCTAAGTTAAAATGGAAAATACATCACCTGAATCTCTTCAAAGAATTAAGAAAGCTCAGTATAGAGCAGATAAGGATAGAGTGTATAGAACCCATAAACGTCGGATATAACTACTTTCGGAAAATCCGGGAAATATCGTCATCTCGGCAGATCTTATAAATAATATCCTAAATACTGATGTTGTAACAGCTTCAACAATGTGAAAATATCGTAAATAGAGGTAAACATATAATCTTCCTTGGAGAAAGGATATCTCGGGTTACTCTCAATACGCTGAGGATAACGGCGGAATATGATCAGAAAAAACAAAAAACAAGAGGTGACGCACAACGCAATGTGGTGTATTTCATTAAGGCACCGGATAATAAACATACATATATTGGGCAATCTAAATATGTAGGGTCTAGAGTTAAACACCATATTAGGAAAAATAGTAAAGTATAGCATTCCTTCAATAGGTAGCCAACGAGTAGGGAAGTGTAACAACTTTCATCATTACTGAGAGTGACCTTATGGGTATTTTATAGATATGTATAATAATATTATTTAACAATATTGTTTCCTTCGTTTTCGACCTAATGAAAACCGCCTTATGGTTTTTTAAAAAAGGTGGTAACACTGATTATGGTAAAACAAAGCCAATTCATCCTTTTGCTTTTAATTGTTATGCTCTTCATAATAATTCTGTTATCTTTCATACGGATACTGGTAGTCATATGGCTAAAGTTAAGGGTAGAAATATATCGTTCTTTATACAGCTTCTCAAAAGTGACTATATCGTTAATGATGTAACTATTAGTAAAGTTAATTACGGCATACCTTTATGCCTCAGGACAAAAGCTTCAATTATGGCTTCTCGTATAGAAGCTAAATTTGTTAACAAAGCAACTCAGGTTGTTATGATTAATGCTGAAACTGGGGAACAATATGACCCCTTTGAGTATAAGATAGCAACCGCAATTCATCTTACTAATAATTAAAATAGTTATAAAGCTATTTATCAAAACCGAAGAAAAACCATTTAAGGCTTAAATTTCCGAGTATGTTGACGAATAATTTGAAAGGTTATGTAATATAATACACTATATTCCTATCTATGGGTTATTATTACCCCTTTACCCGTTACACATTATCTTATCTTATCTTAATATATAAATATATAAAGTCTAGGTATAATCATTAAGAAACTATTATAAATTTTATATAAAATACATAAAGAAATAAAAACCTAAAGTATGTAAATATATAAAGCAACAGTATGCAATAACTTAATATTAAAGTAGTCTAAATATTTTAATAAAGTATACCGTATAATCTAATAATAGCTATAATTTATATATAAATAAAAATAAATTTAATAATTAAACAAGATAAATAAACGATAAAATGTTTTTAACCTAAATTCTTAACTAAATTAACACCAACTTTATGAAAAATATGTTATAAATCTTTCTAATATTAGTTGTAACCTTTTATTTAAATTAATATAAAATTATGCAGTTCTTTGTAGTAAAGGGTATTAGATTAAATTAATCTCTAAGTAATAGATTTTATCTATAAGATTATACATATTTTTAAAATATCTAACAATCTTGATTCTTATCATTTTATCTCTAAATTAAAACCCTATAATTATAGGTTGAACGAACTATTTATATTTAGTAAAATTATCTCATTATAGCAAAAGTGTTAAAAATGCTATTTATCATCTAGTCTGAAAAGAAAAAACATAAAGTGTTTAGTAAATAAGCTAATAGCTAAAAACTACCATTTAATACATATCTAATAAATAAAGAAAATGTCTAATAAAATTATGTATAACAAAAAAATTAAAAATTAAATGAATTAAAAATAGTATTGCCAAATAGGCATATAAAATGTATGTAAAATAAAGTAGATATTAGAATATTTTTATTTACAAAACATTATATAATACCTAATTATTGACTTAAACTAAAGTAAGGGCATATAAACCAGACTAATTTCAATTAATTGATAAAAATACTAAAAATAAATTTAAAAGGTAAGGGTCTTATTCATATAATAAACGAGTATTAAAGGGTAATTTTATAAAGAAATCATTGTTTTAACCCTCTAAGATAATATGTTAATTGTCTTTCTATACCTTCACAAGATTAAATAGTTAACCACTACATTTCAAATTCAAAACTGCCTTTAGTAATGGAAAAGCCTTTTAGTTAAAATTTCAATCCTTCAATATTGCAGTGGAAAATATCTTAAAATGATTAAGAAATATAAAATAAGCAATAACCCAAGAAGTTAAATATCTTTTATTACATGATATGTATAGCAAAGGACATAGAGCAGATCGATTACCCATTATAAAATAATTAACCAAAACTGTAAAAATACCATAACATCTTTATTGCTAAATAAAAAATGGAAAGAACAGAAAAGCGTAATAGAACTCCAAAGTTACTATCATAAAATATGAATGATTATATATCCTACACGATAAACACGGCAAAAGAGTCATTAGAACGGATAAAACTAGATTAATTACTCGATATTCCTATTTTTAGGAGAGTCTTAAGTTTAAATAATACAAATAAAATGAAAAGTGTCAAAGAGAAAGATAGATAAACAGATAGAGCAAAAGATAGACCAAAATAAAATACCTTGATAAAATATCAGCCTAGGTTATTAAGTAATATGCTATTTCTACTAATAATTAGAATAAAAGTTATAAATCTCCTTAGACTTTTCATAATCCTTTTCAAAATAAAATTTTATCTTTAATTGAAATTATAAAATAATCCTGGAAAGTTTTTAAAAATTTAACACAAAGAATGTGTATTAAAAAAGGCTTTCTGAAAAATACTTTTCTAAGGTATTTAAACTCTTAGTAGTAAGTTTACTTTTAAACTGATAGTTTTTTATTATCTAGATGATTTTTATTTTCTTGTTTTGTTATACTTACATATTTACTTTGTACTTTAACTAGCTTTTTCATAACCTTTAACATTATCACTAAAAAGTTTTTCAACATTATCATAAGAAACCACCTCAACATTAATAAAATTTATTTTTAATAAAAAGCTTTTTGTTTTTTTTTATGAGCACCTTTTGGCAACGCTAGTGGATTATGTATAGGCTAAGCCGGGATATAATTATAGGAATGAGGAAAATAATTAGGCATATAAAATACAAATAAAGATAGAACTAGTAGGTATGCAGAAAAACAGTTACAAGATCTTTAAATCAAAGTAACGATGGAATACAAGACGAAGGTTAATACCTAGAGTGTTATAAATTCCGTGTTCATGTAGAGCAATTAAATGGGTAACAACTAGAGCTGCTAAAACAAAAGGTAGTAGATAATGTAGTGAAAAAAATCGTGTTAGCGTATAATTATTAAGTGGGTATCCACCTCAAGCAACTAAAAATTTAATTAAAAGAAAATTTTCTTTATTTACATAAAGTATAGACTATGTTATCATCTATTTACTTAAGATGTAGGTGTTCGAATATTATCGTTTAGTCCTTTAAATATTTTGATTCATTTTTAATAATTAGCTGCAAATTTACTAATAAAAGTATTTTTGCATAAAACCCTTTTTTCTATAGAAATTTTACCAACTTTATTTATTTTATTATTTGAAATATCAAATTGAAACAGTTTACCAATTCATGGAATAGCACTTAAAACATTCGTAATTACTGTTGCCAAGTGTTTAATCATATATAGGAGCCTGCTCCTTGCTCCTTGCTCCTTGCTCCTTGCTCCTTGCTCCTTGCTCCTTGCTCCTTGCGGGGTTATAACCTTTTATAAAAAATAAGGCTTAAACATAAGAAGGTATGATTTGGCCTTCTGTTAGTATTAAACTAAACTAAAAGCACTCCGACTGTACATTAACCATTTTATTAAAATTCATACCCAGCGATGGACCAGTCTGTAGCGATCCTGAATAGCTTAATTTTATAAATAATTGTTGACCGTTTTCATCTGTGTTGTGTTATAATAACAGAGTTTGCAATAAAAATTTAGTATACCTATAAGGCAATTTAAATTATTTACATCATATAGACATTTATCGTAAGGGCCACATGCAGTTACTCTTATTAGAATTAGAAAAAGAACACCAATTGATCACAGTATTACACGAGGAAATTTATATGCTTAACTAACTACACCTCTTGTGCAACATGTAGAAATATTAAAAATAACTTTATTTATTATTCTATGTGGGTTAGAAAATGAAGAAGAAGATATCGGAATAGTAAAACTAGCGCACTATCGTATGATAATTTTTGTTTAAAAAATGATAAATCAACAATACATGTATACTGCAACGGTAGATACACTCCAGTTAGAATTTTGCATTCCAAGACTGCCCTTATAACTGTACAGGATACTTTCCATTATACAGCTCGCACCCGAAATATATTAAAAAAATATTATTCATAAGAATTTTATTTCAAAATCTTACCTGTGTATTGATTGAATTCTAGAGTTCACGATGTTAAAATAGGATTAACTGAGTAAATAACAAAATCCCTAATAAGTTTAAGGTTTTATTTTATTTAGTGAATTTACTGATTTCTTTTAAGTCAGATGCAGATAGTTTACCATTATGCTAAAGATGGTGATGATTTGAGCATAAAGGAATTTGGCTACCTTCAATTCATTCAGCATAAGTAGAGTTTCCAGTTCTCATATAACATATTTGACTGACCGTAGTTGATGCATTTAAATTTGATTTGATGAACCCTTCCGAAAATACTTTTTGCAGATCATGTTATCCCACCTAAATAAGTAAATTTAGGAATATTAGTTTTATTTTTATAATCATGCTTTACTTTCATGGTTTTGGCTCAAGTTAATTGTATTTATGTATTAGGGTCTTTGATTCGTTTTCCAAATTGAAACAAAAAAGATTTAGCGAAATTAATCAATTTGTATTTTCGTGACAATGTATATGCACACGACATTTGTATTAAATATAAAACGTATCTTAGACTGTTAGAATTTGATGCGAAAGAATAAAAATTTAATAAACCGTTTATTTTTGAGTTATAGAAAGTAATTATTTGGTAATGACTAAGATTAGTTAATTTAGTATAGGGTTGATATTTACCTAATTTATCTTGTCTTATAAAACCATTTTTCTTTAATGTCTCTAAATTGTTATCCATTTATTTAAAAAGTCTAGGGTTTTGTTGACGCCATAATTCACTTTATGTAACAATGTTTTTTAGTTTCACTATTCCGCCTCCTAAAAACTTATTATCACTTAAATTAGTACAAAGAGTTTTATCTAAATTAAGAGTTAAAAATTTTGTAATAAGAAAGATTTGATTAAGTTTATATGAGATATGGCATCATCTTTTGATCCTTATATTAATAACAAAAAGTCATCAGCATATCTAATAAACATCATTCGTTTTTTATTAGGTGTTAGACCTTAAGCTATAATTCTTATTGTAAGTTTCATAGGTAATTGTTAATTTTTTTATATTTTTTTTCGCTTCATTAACTGCTACTATTTGTACTATCAGCACTAGTACCTATACATCTACTTACATTGCTTGAACATGGGAATACTAATTTAATAGGTTTGACAGGAAATATAGGTAGACTGTCATTTCATCCTTTTTCTAAAAAGATCTAGTATTTCTATTTTTACTTGGACTCTGTTTAGTTTTTAAATTGCTCTAGGACATTAATATGTTCCAGCAAATTTTATGCCTCAATTGTTACATACTGAGAGATTATACCATTCTATGTAAATATAACTTATATTACCATTAAAGTAAAGGAAGTAGTATAAATACTAGGAAATCTTAGAATTCTTCTAATTAGACCTTTTTTTCGTCGCATTGCGACTACGTGAAGTCAATTTCGTCTATTTATTAGATTAAGTTTTGTCAATTTAGTGATATATATTGGTAGTAAGCATGTATACTCACAGTATATTGAACTAGCTGCAGTAGCAAATGTATTTATCCGCTTGATAGTAGTAGTACCAATAGTTGTAATTATTGAATAGAATATATAAGTATTACTCCCTTTAAACTTAGGCATAAACCTACAATAATTAAATATAACAGGATATAAGCCATATCTATAATATATTTTATTTATAGTTTATACATAATGAGGATTATAATTTATACTAAATACTTTCATAACTAAATAGTTACAATAATGTAAACTTTAAAAATAGAAAAGTAAAATATGTTATTTCAATACCTTTTAACTCTATAGTTTATTAATATTAGCAAATATAATTAGAAAAAATCAAATCAAATAAATAATTAAATAAATAACAAACAACGTTAAATAATTATCGAACTACGTAAAGAAATAATATGAAAATTATAAAAATATGAAAAAAAGAACAAATCTGGAAAAGATAAAAATCTGGGAAATCGAAATAAACTCTGCATAATCTAACATAATAATATTTTAAGAAATTTTAGAAAAATAATTTAATAAAAATTATGAAACTTTACAATTTAGACTTTTATTGAATCCATTTATATCTTTATTTTTAACCTTCATTACTTAAAAATCTTATTTAGAATGCTAATATTAAATCTACTATATCTTATATCTAGTATACTTATTAATTAGATATTTATATATACTATTCATTTTAAACCTATAGTTTATATCTTACTTAGTGAAATAAAGTATTATAATACTATTTAGTAGTAAATTGGGAAATATTTGGATTAATTAACCATAGATTTCAATTAAGATAATTATTTATATTACTTGTTTATTTATAGTTAGTGTAATAGGACCGATAATAGATAGAATAATAGTAACTATTACTAAAATACTTTGATAAGTGTAAAGATTATCTCCAATACTTTCAATTTAAATTACTATCAGCATTTCCACTTTAAGTAAATATTACAAGAATATCAGATATTTTATTACTTTTTCTCTGATCATACAAATAGATTATTAACTCTATTAAGTATTCCTACAAATATACTATATATTGCTATATTAACATCAATTATATCACCAACTATATTATTTTAATTAAATCTATTAAATTAATTGGTAGAGTTATTAATACTTCAAATAGAAGTAATGACCCTACTATTATACCTAAACCTAGATTTGATTCTGTTCTTTACCTACATCACTTACTTCAGATAGTTGTAGATTCAGTATTATATTTACAAATAGAATTGCTCCAATATATACATTTATACAATTAATTACAAACTCTAGATAACCTTAGATATTAATAAATACTTATTTCAGAAATAGTAATGAGATAACAGGAATTTGACTATTGTAAATACAAGACTACAAGAAATAATTGCACTAAGTGATATAAAATCCAGTAGATAATTATTCATTATTTAATAAGTTTATTACACTAGACTCACTCTTATTTAATAAATTAGTTATACTTACTTATCTCATTGTAATTATAGAAACTTTATATCAACCCTAAAGACCATAAATCCCAATCTAATCTTAACACTAAACTCTTAACTCTACACTCTTAATTAATACTTTATTTGAGAGCAGCAACAATAATAATCACATTTTCTAGTGAGGTGATAACAGGAACTAATATTAAAAAATAACTAAAATAGATACAAGTTGCTAATTGACCTAACTTAAAAAGGGAACTTAAAGCTGCAAGTCAGCAATGTGAGCGAGTAAGATGAAATTGCAAGCAAATAAGAAAAAGAGCAGTTTTGATAGGGCTTTTAAGCTGTTAGCACGAATTATACATTGATCTGTCACAGGAAGTGATAATAAAACTAAAATTGCACCAAACATTGCTATTACACAGCCTTGGATTGATCGTAATATTGCATAAAATGGTAATAAATATCATTCTGGTACTATTGATGCGGGAGTTAGTAAAGGATTATCTTCAATATAATTCTAAGAATGAGCTAATACATTTGGATTAAAGAAAAAACGAAATAGCAAAAAGGCAATTAAATAGACACAAAAAGTGATCAAATCGACTTGAATATGAAGTAAGGAAGCATTCCTATTCTATCAATATTATCCGTTAAAGGGTTAGATGAACGATGATAATGAAGTGCCATTAAGTGCATAATGGTAAGGGCGTCTATAACCAAAAGGTAATAAGTAGTGAAGAGCAAAGAAGCGTTGAATAGTAGGATAACCAACACTGAACCCACCTCAAATGAAGTCAACTAATTCCTTACCATTGAACGGTATTGGTGAAAAAAGGTTAGTTATTACAATTGAACCTCAATTACTCATTTGACCATAATGAAGAGTATAAGCCATGAAGGGTGTGGCCATTAGTGCTATGAAGATTACTACAGCGATTAATCACAATTGAACCCGTGGTGAACTATAATAACCCTAATAAAGAGCTTTCGCTATATGCAAGTAAACACAAATGAAAAAGAAAGAAGCACCATTAGCATGAGCGTATCTCAGGAATCAACCAAAGTTAACATCTCTCATGATATGTTCAACACTATTAAATGCTAAATCAATATGAGATGAATAGTGCATTGCTAATCATATTCCAGTTAAGATTTTAATCACTAGGGTTAAGCCTAATAATGAACCAAATTTGTATCAATAATTCAGTGAGGATGGTTGAGGACTATCCATGATGTAGCGTAGCTATTAAATAGAGAGAAAAGTATGTTTTGTTTTCTTTTACCCATATCAGATTACCTTATCTTTTTCTTTTCTTTCTTATTTTTTTTTCTTCATTAAAGAGAGATAGCAATTTAATATTTTAATAGTTTTAGTAGTGTTAGAAAGTGAAATTGATAACGATCGATGGTAGGAATGATAAGATCATCATTAGTTACTTAATCACGATACTAAATAGTAGTTCTGGCAGGTTGAGTTGAGAGTTATCACTCTAATAGTATAATAAGAATGAGAGCTTGAATAGAAAGTAATCAAGTAAGTAACAACTAAGAATAAGAAGTAATGATAGTTTGAGTGGCAATCAATCTAGTCTAATTAAATTAAAGAAATGAATTGATAGCTTAAGTAGTAAGAAATCAAGTTAACTCACCTTTTGTTCTTAATTAATTTAATGAGAAGATGATAGCTTCAATCATAACTTATCACCTCTAGTTATTAAAAAAAATTAAAATATTATTATCATAATCATAATTAAATATTAAATATTAAATTTCAAATTAAATTGATAGCTTAAGTAGTAAGTATTCTAGTCTATAATTAAAAAATAAGAGAAGATGATAGCTTAAGTAATGATTAATCAAGTAAGAATTAATAATTAAATTAGTTTCAATAATAATAGATAGCTTAAGTAGTAACTTATCTCATCCAAAGGGTTGAGTTAGATCACTCTAGTAGTTAATTAGAATAATAATAATTGAAATGATAGCTTCAGTAGTAATTAATAAAGTAATAATAAGTTAAAGTTAAAGTTAAAACGAAAAGAATGAATGCTTGAGTAGAAATTAATCTTGTCTTAATACTAATAGTTCTTAGTTTCTCATTTTAATTAATTATTTTAACTATCGCTTCAGTAGTAATTAACAAAGTGTTATTATTATCGTTCTAATTTAAGTTAAGTGAATGAAAGCTTCAGTAGTAATTAATCAAGCAAATAATAATAAGTAATGATAGTTTGAGAATTAAATAATATTAGTAGTAATAATGACTATCAAGTATTATTATCAAAATGAAGGCTTAAGTAATAATTAATCGAGTTTCTTATTTTATTAATAAGGTAATGATAGGCTTAATAGTTAGTGATCAATTGATAAAATTAAAATAAAAATCAAAATGATAGCTTAAGTAGTCCTGAATCTAGTCTTAATATCATTCTCTCATGATTTACTTTAATTAATTAGATTAGTATTATTCAATTCAATTACTTTAATCAAGGCTTCAGTTAGTATTAATCTTGTCTATTCTTCTTAATCATTAATATATTAGTTAATCATAGCTTCAGTTGGTATTAATCATGTCTGATATTTAATTAAAAATAAACAACAAAAAAAATTAAAATAATCCAGGCTTAACTAGTTAGTTATCTTGTTAGTAATAATAGTCAATAATAAAGAAATGAAATGATAGCTTAAGTAGTAATTAATCTTATCTTAATTTACATAATAATAATATTCAATGATAGTTTCAGTAGTAACTTATCAAATCTAATTAAATTAACTAATAGTAATAGTAATCTATCAAATTGAACTTCCATTTCAAATTTAAGATGCATTAGTAATAATTAAAGTTAAAATTAAAATGATTAAAGTAAATGATAGCTAGAGTAGTAACCTATCAAGTCTAACTTTATTAAATAATGAAAAGGAACCATAGCTTAAGTAGTAATTGATCATCTACTTATTATTCCTTTTTTTCATTTGAATTAATAGAGAAGGATTAAGGGTTGAGTAGAAATTAATCTGATCTGAAAGTAATTATTATTAATAATATTAAATAATGAAGGCTTCAGTAGTAAGAATTCAATAATAACTTAATTATTAAAAGTGAATCATTGCTTCAATAGTAACCTATCTATTCTAACTGGAATTCATAATAATAAGTAATGAGGGCATGAGTAATTATTAATCTAGTCATAATGATATGATAACCTTAAATATTAAGAACGGAGGCATGAGTAGTAATTAATCTCGTAATATTATCAAATAACAAGATGAGAGAGATTTGAACTCCCAAGAATTGAACTGAAGTCAACGATTTTTCCTATTAAATTATCATCTTTTTCTTCTTTTTATGATTATCTTTTATTAATATTAGATAAAAAAATTGAAAAATGAGATGAGAATATTGAATAACATAGTACATAAGCCCAGTGCAGGTTCCCCTACATTAACTGTATTTCGACTTAACACAAATCAATAACTATCTGTCTCTCAATGAGGTATTTCTTACTCAAATTCATTCATTTCCCTGAGCGAAGTCACATAGTGATTCAGCATAATTATTTTTCACCGTGCGACGAGTGATTAGAGCGAAATAGGGGTTTAATTCACCGCGAGGTCCTCAATCGCGATTACTAACAATTCCGATTACATATTAACGAGTTTCAGTTAATAATTCATAGAAGTTATATAAAATACTGATTAATACTTATATCTTACAATGTTTTTGTCAATTTTGCTTTATATTTAAATTATGATATTGCATGACATTAGTATTGCATTTGTGCCACGTCTTTAGCCCAGGCCATTAGGGTCATAATGATTTGTCTTAGCTTCCATTATTCTTTAAGCCCTAATTAAAGTCATACTAACTTTCAGATTAGTAAAGGCGTTAATGAGACTAAACCTTACGTCTTACGACACGAACTGGAAACAACGATGTAACACCTGTAATTCTAACTAAATGAAGAGTATACAAGGCCTGGTAAGTTGAATTGCGGATTATCAAATTAAACAACATGGTTCACAGTTATTACCTATAACCGTCTAATGTTTAGAATTTCATTCTTGTGAACGTACTATTCGGGCGGAATGCTTTTCGCTTTTGCTTATCTCACTTCTTAATGGGAAGGAATTAGCATTCATCGTTTACAGCTATAACTACTTGGGAAGCGAATCCAATTTGCTACTATAGCTCTCATCCATTAATGTTAATTGAAAATTTGATGAATACCTTAGTCTTTAACGTTCCCTCAGAGATAAGACATATCATCGTTACTTTATGAGGTTCCCTAATCATAATCGTTCAATTCCAACAGAAAGAAAGATCTTAAGATCAAACTGTAATCCTGCGGATGCTTTAAGCCCATGTTGACAAATACTAGATCCCTGTGTCTTACCGCAACTGCTGGCACACAATTTGGTTATAACCGATAGATCCAAAATCTCCTTAGTGAAAAAAGATCAAAAGGTTTTAAATTAGATATCAATTTCACTTGACTAATTCAAAAGAACTATTAATTTAATAATTTTTCATCTTGATTTTAATATAAAAATATTTAAAGTGTTCAATTATCACCTTTTCTGTTAACTGCATCAATATTTCGATCATTGTGCAAAATTCCCCACTGCTGCATATTACTATGTTGACTGTTCTCTCATAATCAACGTGGCTATTCTGACTACTCATCATTAGCTACAGATCTTCGGCTTGGTCTTACTTTTACTAGGCCAACTACCATTAAACTGAAAAAAGCGTGATCAAAAGCGATAATGATTATCTCTTAGTATTAAAATAATGGCAGTATCTAACTGAACTTTTGATTCTTATTTCTTTTTTTATCCTCACTTATTCACCACTAACAAATTGATGAATTCTTTTAGTCAGAATCACTAATGAGTACTATTAATTTCAAGTTTGTTGTATGATTAGCATGTGTCATGTTACAGAATAGTATTGTGTCAAAGCCAACATCATGCTCAAGTTATTATTATTATTTTAGTAGTTACTTAATAATTTAATAAAAGAGGAGATCACTACCAACTCATTCCTTTAGTTTTTCAATAATTAGGTATGCATTGTTAAGAGTGAACTTACTACTAAAGCAGTGAATAGCATGAGAAATTTAATTAAGAATAAAAGAAAAAGATGATAGCTTGAGAGGAAAGAAACCCAGTAACAATCAATTTTAACAAATAAGAAATAGTAATGAAGGCTTGAATAAGTAGTACTCAATTAAAAAAGAATGAATTAATTAATAGTAATATCAAATCAAATCAAATCAAATGATAGCTTCAGTAGTCATTAGTAAGCTAAAGAATTAAATGAAGTTATCTCAAGTTAAATTTTAATTTTAATATTAATTAAAAAAGATTAAGGCTTAAATAGGTAGTTTTAAAAATAAATAATTAGACTGATAGCTTGAGTAGTAATTAGTAAAGTTAAAGTTAAAGTAATATTAATAGTTAAAGTGATTTAAATGAAGAATAATCAGGGCTTGAATAAGAAGTTAGTAGCTGAAGTTAATAAAACATTAAGAATGAAATGATAGCTTAAGTAGAAAAGAATAAAGTAAGTAATGAATAATAAAAAAAAATAATAGGTTAAGTAACAAGTGAACAAGTGAACAAGTGAACAAGTGATCAAGTAAGAATAATATTAAATAAATCAAGAATAATAGTTAATTAAGAGAGAAGGAATGAAATGATAGCTTGAATAAGAAGTATTCAATGAAAAGTTCAATTAAACATTCATTCATTATCATAAGTAACAATGATAGCTTCAGTAGTAATTAATAAAGTTAAATTTAATTAATAAATCATCACAACTAACTGCTAATTAATAACAGAAATCATCACAACTAACTGCTCATTAACAGAAATATCAATTATCGCTTCATTAGAATAGGCTTGTTCTTTTTCTAATTTAATATTCTAATAATGATAGGCTCAGTAGTTAGTTCTCACCTAATTATTTTTCTTATTTTATTAGTAGATATGATAGGCTCAGTAGTTAGTTATCACAATAAGATTAGTTTAATTTAATACTCCACCTAAGGAGTAGAAGAGAGAGATCTTAGCTTTAATCATAAGTAACAAACTCTAACTCTAACTCAAACTAAAGTTAAATATTAATTAATACTTAATTATTACTATCAATTGTTAAGAGTTCTATTTTAATAATGATAGGCTCAAAGCCTAGTTATCGAGTTACTATTCTTATTCTAATTAAAAAAGGAATGAAATCATAGCTTAAGTAAGAAGTAATAACTTAGTTCCATTTTATTCTTATTAATAATAATTAAGATCACAGCTTCAGTCACTATTACTTCCCCGAAGGGGAAAATATTAAATTCTGAGATGATAGGTTAAATAGTAATTAATCACTTAGTCATTCAGCTCTTATTTCAATATTCAATTAGAATAAAAATTTAAATTAGAATTAGAATTAGAATTAAAGATGATAGCTTCAATAAGAATTAATCTCTCTGCATTTACTAATATAATTATAGTATTATTAATTAATAGTAATATAGATCATAGCTTCAGTACTAATTACTCTAGTGAGTATTTTAATCATTTAGTATTTAACTTTAAAAAAATTATTAACTAAGGGTTGAGTTACAAGTAGTAATATCTGTTCCATTTCATTTTAATTTATAATGAGAAGATGATAGCTTGAATAAGAATTAATCACTCTGTGTTTACTAATTGTAGTAGTATTATTATTAATAATAAGAGAAAAGATTGATAGCTTAAGTAGTCATTAATCACTCAGTTCGAATTGTAATTGTAATTATAGTTGTAGAGAATAATATTAAACATTAAGATAATTATTAACTAAGGGTTGAGTTGCAAGTACTCTTATCTGATTATAATATTAATTATTATTAAACGATAGTTTGAGTACTAACTTATCACTCTAAGTATGATATTAATTGTTAATCTTAAATCTTAATTCTTTAATTCATCTATTATTCAGAGATGAAGGCCTTAATCGTAATTGACCTTCTGTGATCATTTCTATTTTAATAATATTAAAGAGATCATAGCTTGAATAGTAAGTTATTAACTATAATATTAATATTAATCTTAATTAAAGAGAAAATTAAATATCTAATGATGGTTTGAGTAACTAGTTCACCACTTTGTGTTATTTTATCAATCAATCTATCTATAATGAATCATAAGTAACTAATGATAGTTTGAGTATCTTAATTCATTAATAATTATCTAACGATAGTTTGAATTGAAACTTATCACTAATTAATTAAGTTATTATCACAATGAAGGCTTTAATAGTAATTGATCTTCTGTACTATTTTATTAATAATTAAAAGCTGATTGCTTCAGACCAATACTACTTACTCTCATTCTTTTGGAATTAATAATCATAGCTTCAACTACTAGTTATCTTCTCTTTCTTTTATTTAACCATTGCTTGAGTTAATAGTAATCCTTTCTCTCTCTACTTTTTGTAATTAAACCATTATGTTAAACAAGAGAGTAATTAGCTGTAGTGGTTGAGGTTCCCACTTGTGTTCAATTAATAGTAAGCCTTTAATTATGATTGCTTAGTAATGTTAGTCGTATCATATTAGCTTTCAATGCTTTCATTTTGATTGATACGGCAGCTTGAATAGATAATAATCCAGTGTGACCCCTTCTGATTAAGTAACAATAATGATTTGAATTTGATAGAAAAGAACAATACGATAATTCCGTATCTCAGATAAGCTAATGATTAGTATAGGAAAACAAAGAGTAACTTTAGTAATAAGAATCTGATTTTAATTAATAAGGGAAGAAAATGAACTAATAGTACTTAACTCCAATCTGAAAACAGATCTAATTAAACTTGAGGAATTGAATCATCTTAGTACTCATAGGAAGAAAAGTAAACAGAGATCTAGTTAGTAGCGGTGAGCGAAAGTTAGTAAGGCCTTAATTAAGTAAATTGCTTATGTGATTGAACATAGGGATCACTATCTCTAAGGCTAAATATGATCATTAAGTAATAATAGTACCGTGAGGGAACTGGGGTTAGCGGAATTAACATAAGCACTACAAGCAAATAATTGTAAGTAGGTACCTTTTGTATAAAGGCTCGGTAATTTACTCTCTTTTGCAACTTAATTAATTAATTAGTGAAAGCAATTGTCCTTGCAGCAATAGTTAAAGTAAGAGGGAGTAGACCCGAAAGTTAATGATCTTACCTTGCTAAAGCGCGTACTATTTTTAATTATTTTTTTAACTATGTTCCTTTGTAGTACTGATCGGCTGAACAGGTTGGTGTTGCAAAACTATCTGAGTAACTGAGGTAAGCAAGTGAAAGACAAATCTGATTAACAGATAGCTGGTTCTCTGCGAGATATATTTAAGTATAGCCCAATTAAACTATTTTGTTATGGTACAACACTGAATTCTGATTAAAATCTAATTTTTTAATAGTTTGGGCACTCCGTCCTATCATCCTAATTTAATAATATAACTAAAATTAAAATAATTGGAGTCAGACATTGTGTGATAAGGTACTTTGTCTAATTGGAAAACAGCCCCTATTAATTGTTAAGGTTCCTAATTAATATTAAGTGAAAAAAATGATCGTGATATCCTCATGCAATCAGTAGGTGGCTTTTACAATAATTATCCTTTAATAAACATGTAACAATGCACTGATTAACTTTGGACTCACTTTCTTACAATATAACGGATCTAATTATTATTACTGAAACATTAAATTCACATTACTTTGGTTTTGTGTTTGGTAGCAGAGCTTTTAGTGATCTTTCATTTTTAATTTTATTCATTAAAGATGAGATAGTAAGATATTAATTAACTAAAAAGAGAATGCCGACATGAGTAACGAAAATAAGGTCAATCCTTATCACCCTATGCATATGGTTTTAATTTTAAAGTACGCCCCCTTAAGTCTAATCGAATCAATTGATTTTGATAATAGGATGAAACTAACTCATTACTGACTAATCTCTTTCTAATGCTTTCATCTAATTAATCATAAGTTAGATATGGCTGAATCTAGTTAAAGAGCCAGAAATGTAATAAGAAATACCGTAATACAAACCGACTCTGGTATGCTAGTTGACTATTTTTATATAGAGATTATGATTTTCTAATTTGAGGTTGTACTTAGTTAAAGATATGTACTATTCAATAGTTTATTAGTTTTTATTATTTTAACTTTTATATGCGTAATGACTTAAAGAATTTTAAATTTAATTAATATCAACTGAAGCTATAGTTACAATTATTAATTAATGAATTATGATTATCATAAGTGAATGTGAATGTGAATATGAAGTGATCAATTACTACTCAAGCTATCATCTTACTTAATAATAAAATATACTTAAGTTATAGATTAAGACTAGATTAATAACAATTAAAGCCCTCATTAGAACTATAATAACACAGAGTGGTTAACTAGTAATTTAAACAGTCATTAAAGAATGAGAGTAACTTAATTAATTTTTGTGTTTTAATATAAAAGTTTTTCAAACAACTAAAGTTATAAAATTAGTCTAAAAGGTTCCTAAAATTCTACTAAATAGTATCTTTCTAATAAATAATAACTTACACATAAAATAACAGTTGATTAAACAAAGCATAAAATTAAATAATTAAAAATAAATAAACCAAAATAAATAAAAGCAAAATACTTCATTCCTAATATTTTAAAATTCCAACACCCATAATAAATTATTTTAATAAATACAAATTAACTCATTATGACCCTTAAATTAAATTGCCCTAATTAAAATTAAACTAAGTCAAAATTCAACAATAAAAATATAATAATTCGCATAAATAACGTAATTCGTTTCAAATAAAAGTACTAAAACTATATACAAAGTTCCTATATTTAATGCACCCTTTGGTTTACATAAATTTAAAAAGATACAAACAAAATGAATCACACAACAATAATACAACATAACTAGTTGAAATGCTAAAAACTGGCCAACCAAAAATAAAAGATCCAAAATAAAATAAAGTAAAATTAAAACTAACACAAATATCAATGTATAACTTATGATAAAATCAATAAATAATCTAAATAACCAATAAGGCACATTGACTCAGTAAGACACATGTACCACAAAGCAAAATAAAATACAAAAAGTAAAACATAAAAACCAATAAAATTGGTATAATAACTTACATAATATTCTATTAAAATATATATAAAGCTTGTATAAACTTGTTGAATATGTTTCCAACAGTAAAATATAAAATCTATAATTGTAATAAAATAATAACACAAGAAACCAAACTCCAAACCTAAGAAAAATTCTACCTATACAATGTACCTACAATAACAAATATACAATTAAATTACCTTCTATCTTCACCCTGTTAATAAAGTCTTATGTGCTGGTTACAGAGATGAGAGAGAAAGATTTGATAGTTTATTGAAACAAGTAGGTTGTAATAATTAAAGGCCATAGAATATGAAAGAGAATAGTTAGATAAACAGTAATAATAGTATAAACTCCTAGATTAGTAAGACTAAAATTGATATAACATAGAATAGGGAGAATGATAGACACAAGACTTTTAACTTCGAATTGGTATATGGGATAATTAAAATCCTAAACATGATAAAGGATAAAATTTTATTAAATTAACTTAATAGAATAATTTATATTAAATACTAGCTAACAGAGCTAGATAAGCAAATGTAAGTTTATTAAATTAGTAACTAATAAGTTGAGGCATAGGTTAAAAGTAAAGATCAGATAATCTAGTAAGAGTTGTGTATAACGGTTAGTTATGTATACGCACAAGGGAAAATAATAATTAAAGGATATATTTAAATATAATAAGAAATATTTATAGATAATAAATAACTTTTTAAAAAAGATTACTACGCGTATACCACTACCAAGACTGACTAACATATTAATTTAATTTTATAAAAATATTAGTTACTGCGCGCTACTTATCACCAGAACTTAATACTTATTAATTTTATTTAAAAAAATGTTTTAGATTCATTGATTGATGATGAGAATTTATTAATGCAATTTAGAATTGTTGATAAAAATAGAAAATATTATAGAAGTATTTCTTATTTAGATAACATTACAAAAGATAAATTTAAGGAATTATTTGAAGTATATCCTACCTTGTGATAATTAGTAGGAGATGAATATAATTCACTTTTTGATAAACCTAAAATGGTTTTAATTTATTATATAAACTCTGTTAAAACAAAGAAATAAAACAATCTAATTTGAAAAAAGATAAAAATTGTAAATAATACATTAGCACATATAAAATATGGAGTCTGCGGGGTTATAATTTACCAAATACTATGGATTTTAGACAATGGGGAAGATGTAATATAGAACCAGCTTATAATAAAGCTGTAGTTTATAAAAATAGATCTAAAGCAATATCTAAAATAGAAATTAATGAAAGTGAATCAAATGTTGATTTTGTAGTTAATGATAAAGTACTATTTAGTTTTATTGATATTTTAAATGTTGTTATACTTCTTTCACTAGAATTATTAAATATAATGTTAAAAATATAGAAATTACCTATAAATATATAGATGGATAAGTTCTATTTAAATATGTGAAAAAGAATTTATACAGAAAATAGATAAAGTTGCAATGATTATTTTTATAAATTAATAGATTATATATAATCTAGAGCTAGAGTTTGAATAGTAACAATAGATAGAAAGATAGAAAGATAGATAAGATAAAGATAGATGTCAACTCTTTAAATAATTATGGTAATTAGTAAACTCTATATGGGTCTTTAAGTTAATGGAGTTATGAAAGAACTGGTTTATTTAATTGTTTATTTATATGTTTATTGTTTATTTCAAAGAAGATTAGAATTTATGAGGTTTACTTGTTTTATTTATTTATTTTATTATTAGGTTTTTTATTATTAAATTTTTATTAGTTTATTTTGTTTAGTTTACTTGTTAGGATTATGTTTAGATTATTATTGTTTATTTGAAAAGATATTTATTTTTTAATCTATTTGAATAGAGAACTACCTACTGAAGCTATCAATTAGTATTAAAATAACAAATGAATTAATAATTAGAGCTAATAACTTACTATTGAACCTGTCCTTTCCTCTTTCATTTTAATAATAGTAACTAAGAGTTGATTAGTAGCTACTCAAACAATGATTATTACTTTATTTTCTTATTAGATTTCATTTTATAATTGAGTACTTCCGAGTTAAGCTATCAAGTAATTTTATTTGTTCTTTAAACACATAACCGGTAACTACCTTCTCAATCAGGTCATATCCTCAAACTTAAATAAATATTAAGTAACTACAAAGATGTCATGGCACATTATGATTAATTCTTATCTTATTACTTACTTTAATGTGATCCATTGAAAAAGATCTTTTGATTACTTCGTTCAATTTCATTGCAATCTAAACTGCTAAATGTTTAGTTACTTAGTGTTCTTCTTACTAGATAGAGCCGTCTTGATCTCATCAAGATAATTACTTGTCCTTCCGACCAAAATAATTAAATTTCATTAAAAAATCAAGTCATAATCAGTAGGAAGATTAGTATATTAAGATAAATTAATTAAGAGAGATAGCTGAAATAATTATCAATAAGAGTAAATACGATGATAAAAATAACAAAATGATGATCAATAGATGATTATTCTCTACTAATGCAAAAGATATCGCGATATTATACTTAATTTTCTCAATCTTTGCTGGAATGCTAGGTACTTCACCCTCATATATCATTATATTAGAAATGGGAGCTCCAGGTCCACACTACTAGGGAGGTAACAATCAAATCTTCAACGTATTAGTCACAGGCCATGCCTTCTTAATGATCTTTTTTATGGTAATGCTCGAATTAGTTGGTTCATTATGTAACTACTTACTGCCTTTAATGATAGGTGCTAGTGATATGTCATTCGCTAGATTAAATAATATCTCATTCTGACTGTTACCCCTTCTCTTATTTTATAAATAACCTCAGTATTAGTTGAGGCGGGAGCATGAACAGGATGAAGCGTGTACCCACCACTCTCTTCTATTCAAGTCCAAAGCGGTCCCTCTTTTGATCTCGCTATATTCTCATTACATCTCTCAGGTATTAGTTCACTATTAGTGAAATCAATTTCATTACTACTACTTTGAATATGAGAGGAAATGGTATCTAGTTGCACAGTATGGCTCTTTTTTGTTTGAGCTCAATTTCTCACTGCTTTCTTACTACTATTATCATTACCATTCTTAACTGCCGGTATAACGGTGTTATTGTTAGATCGCAACATTAATACTTCCTTCTATGAGGTTGAATGTTCTCTTTGTGCGGCTACGCAAATGTGTGTATTACTTTGAATCTGTAATTGAATTTGGTAATCAGATCTGCACTTTTTGTGCTCTTACGTGTTTATTAGTGAATAAAGTTATTCTTACCCTCAGACTAGTAGCAATACTTAACGAGAAAAAGATTGAAACTCAGAAACATGAGATCCAGTCACAAGGACTATCCCTAGATTCAAGTTATCACATTGTTGACCTTCTTAACATTTGGCCTGCATTGAAAAACTATGCAACTAGACTTTTCCGTAAACGAGTAAGTACTAAATCATTTAAATTACCAAT
>Ga0153996_1000270_pt1 | contig 23962 bp, 23 predicted proteins | sample TSNC080MetaG_FD_104728 | JGI IMG/M metagenome (GOLD analysis project Ga0153996, IMG submission 104728) | Attine ant fungus gardens microbial communities from North Carolina, USA - TSNC080 MetaG | ecosystem: Host-associated > Fungi > Mycelium > Unclassified | place: USA: North Carolina, Lumber...
GTAGTTGCGATTTTTCTCGTAATCCGTTTCGCCACGCAAAACGCCGACAATATCAAGCACCGAAAACCACCATTTGGAATGCTCATCATCCCAAACGGCACGAACCTCGGTATCATCAAAAAATCGAATTGAAATTTTTTGCTCCATTACAGCACCTTCCTAACCGTATCGGGACTATATGTAGCAAAAATCTGCTCAAAGTTCGTTGCAACGCTGTCGTTTGCCATGGAGCTGTCACGCATTACGAAATAGTAAGGCTCCTTCTGGGCGATAGCCTTAATGGTTTCTTCGGTGACATTTTCATCAAAGCAGGCGATGAGGAAACCTTCTGCGACATCGAATACCTTTTTGCCTGCAATAGTGCTTTCCTCGATTTTACTTGAAAGCAGGACACCCAAATCAAGCATCACTTGGAAAAGCAAATCCTCAGCCGTTCTATCGTCCTTGATATTGTCTGTCAGCGAGCTGAACAGGTCGGCTTCGTAATCAGCAGGGTTGTAATAGACATCCTTCATATTGGTGCTGTCAAGCTTAAGGACACGGAAGCCGGTATCAAGACTTTGTGTTGTGAGGGGACTTTCCTCTTTAATTTTTGCTCCTGCACGGCGAATGCGTTCCTTGCCGATTTCGCAGATGTTTTTGTAACCTGCTTTGTAAGCTTCGCTCTTTTCGTTTGTTTCTTCAGGCAGTTGTACCATAACAAACTTGCGGTTGCCGCCGTCCTCGGCATTTAGTCGCATAACTGCATCTGCTGTTGTGGCAGAGCCGGAGAAAAAGTCGAGGATGATACTTTCCTCGGTCGGAGCTATTGAATATTCAACAAGGTCTTTAAGGAAAGCTATTGGCTTCGGATTGCTAAAATCAATGTTTCCCATTAGAGAACGATATTCTTTTGTTGCGACATCAGTAGAGTATGCCGCCCCAGAAAGGACTGATTTCGGTCTAGCTCTGCGAGCACCTTCATCACTTTCTAAATAATCTTTCTCATAGATATTATACTTTTCCCCCACTTGTTTTCCATAGAGATAGCCTAAATTCTGCTTTGCCTTATCAGTACCCCAACGCCATCTGCCATCAACTCCGTTAGACTTTACAGGAAATGCTTCAATTGAAAACTCGTCCGTTCTTTCTAATGATACTTTGCCAATATTATTAACATAAAAAGGGTAATACATATTAGGCCGATCTGATCGAGTGTCTGGACCGCCACGCTTTCTTAATTCGAGCAATCTATACTTTCCTTTTTCATCAGAAAAAACATACTCAGCGAGGGTTTTATCACCTAAACCTAACCCGTGTTCAATAAAATTGTCCGACTTAACCCACATCAGCAATCTTTCGTTTGCTCTGGCAATATACCTTTTATCATTTCTGCCTTTTAGATTGTTGACTACGCATAAATCTGCAACAAAATTAGACTCACCGAACACCGAACTCCCTGCTTTTCGGAGATTATCTGATTCTCCATCATCAATACTTACGAAAATAACCCCATCATCAGTCAGCAAATCCTTCGCCAGCTTTAACCTTGGGTAAATCATGTTCAGCCAGTCGGTATGAAAGCGTCCGCTTGAATCAAGGTTTTTCACAAGGCGGTTGCCCTCGTCATCAAACTGTCCGCTGTTTTCTAAATATTCATCGGTGCTTTGTGCAAAGTCATCCTCATACACAAAGTCATTGCCCGTGTTATACGGTGGGTCAATATATATCATCTTCACCTTACCGAGGTAGGTTTCTTGCAGCAGCTTTAGCACATCGAGGTTATCGCCCTCGATATAGAGGTTTTCGGTGTTGTCAAAATCAACACTTTCAGAACGCACTGGGCGAAGCGTTTTTGCTATGGGTGCATTGGCAAGAAGAACGGACTTCTTCTTGTCAGGCCAAGTGAACTGATAGCGTTCTTCATTTCCCTCAACAACAACGGAGGAAAGCTCTTGTTTCAGCATATCAAAATCAATGGCGTACTCCACTTCGCCATTTTCGCCTTTTCGCTCGGTCAGGCAGTTCGGAAACAGCTTGCCGATTTTATATATGTTCTCGTCCACCTTGTTCAGTGAGTGCATCTTGAGTTTATCCATTATCTTGTTCCTCCTATCCAATTCCGTTATTCTTCAAGATTGCACTGGTTACGCCCTCGACAGTACTTTCTATGATAGCTGATGCTATTTTTCCAATAGTCTGTGGTATCAGAGGCAAGCCTTTTTTCACGATTATATCTTTGGTTTTGTTCCATATCGTATCTTGGCGTATTTTATCAAAAAAATCGTATCCCGCATTGGTTAGATTCCCTACATAAATGCCGTCCATTTCAATTGAATGACTTCGCCTGTCAGCGCTATTGATATAGCCGGCCTGAATTAAAAGGCTACAGTGTTCTTCTACAACTTTTGCATCGTAGGTATCAATTGAAATTTCGCAATATGCGAAGTCACCCGGCTCAAAATCGTCCTCAACATAGAACAAAATATTACGTTGCAAATCAAGGTCACGTTTCATTATATTTCCTCCAACTCTTTCTTTAGCTTGTTCATCTGCTGAACCAGCTCAAATTTCTTCTTTGGCTGCTTTTCTTTCCTTGCCAGTTTGTCGAGGCGGTCAATCTCTTTTTCGAGCCGTTGCCGCCTGTTATCGACTTCAATCTGCTCATCAAGAGTGTTGCCTCTTTCAATCTGAACGCTGCCGACCTGCACGATAATGTTTTCCCATACAGCATCAAGTGTTAGTCCCTTTATCTCAAGTGAAAAGCCGTCCTTTGGTTGCCACTGGGTCTGCATCAACTTTGTGTGATATATGGCGAGCTTCGCTTCCTCGCCGCATTCCAGAACAAGCAGCATATTCTGCGGAATGAGCTTTGAAATAGTGGCAATAGTCCGCTCGTCAAAGTCTTTCCACTTGAGTGCCACCTGCACCACGAAAAAGGTCTTGACCTGCTCACCTTCAGCGATATGAACTTTTGCAGGCGATATTTCGTTTGCGATAGTTATCCTTGAAATGTCGGCATCAATCTTTTCCTTTGCTGCCGTATTCATCTGAAATTTTGCGTATATCGCTTTTTTGGGGAGCTGCTTATGCAGCTCTGTTGCCTTTGGCAAGCCAAGCATCGTGTCACCTCGTTTCGTATCTTAACGGACAACTAGGAAGCATATCAGCTCAAAATCATCCAAGCCTTTAATTTCGTTCGCCAGAAAGCTGACCTGACCGCCGCCTAAAAAGCTGTCAATATCACTTTCTTCTTTCACTTCGATAATAGAGGAGATTGCCTGCCCAAGTAGCTCCCCAAACTTCGTCATATTTCGTCCATCACGGGTTTCCTTATTGAACTGGCGATATAGCTCTGGCAATGCTTCCATTTTGCCTTTGCATAGGAAACGCATTTTATCAAGCATTTGCTTCGGAGATAAATGGTCGCAAATCACATCGCCGTCATCGGAGATATACACCATATAAAACGGATGCAGGCGGTTTTGATTATCTATGTTCACGCTGTTTGATCGGTTTTTCAAAACATAGATAACGCCTGACGGCGTGTCCTCAGAAGCAGGAGCTACCGAGTGCAAGCCATAGGGTGTTTTGTCAAGGTCTGGGTGGTTACCAGTGTATTCAAGCAAGTCACGCCTAAATTCATTCAGCCCCAAGTCCATAATGGATATTCCGCTCGACATATCCTCAATATCCACCACTTCCTCCTGCAAGCGTTTAAGCTGCGATTTGCGGTATTCAAGGTCGGTCTTTTCCTCATCGCTTATGAGGTTGTCATCGCCCGTAGCGGTCATGTCCACAATCTTCATACGGGTTTCGACCTTTGCTTTGAGGTCGATATACTCGTCAAGCGTTACATCTGGCCAGAAGTTTACGAGCTGGATGCGTTCGTTTTTACTACCGATACGGTCAATTCGTCCAAACCGCTGAATGATGCGGACGGGGTTCCAATGGATGTCGTAGTTAATCAGATAATCACAGTCCTGCAAGTTCTGACCTTCCGAAATACAGTCGGTAGCGACAAGGACGTCTATCTCTGTTGTATCGTTCGGCATCAGAAGCTGCTTGTCCTTTGAAATGGGAGAGAAGCAGGTCAGCACGGTGTTAAAGTCGCTGCGGAGCTTTGGAACGGTGGTGCGCCCCTCAACCGAGCCTGTAATCATAGCGGTATGAAGTCCAAAATTGTCTTTTATATATTGGCCCACATTATCGTATAGGTAGCCTGCTGTATCAGCAAAGGCGGTGAAGATAAGAATCTTCTTGTTGCCCTCATTAATGGGGTTTTCGAGCTTGTCCGTGATTACTCGGAACAGCTCTTGGAGCTTTGAGTCGTGTTCAGGGGTTATATCGCCAACCATGTTGGTGAGCAGAGCAAGAACCTCTTGGTCTTTTTGCAAGCTGTCCTTCCACGACTTATAGTCCATATCAGCAAGCTCGATTTTCACCTTCTTGCCAAAGGTGAAAAGGTCATCGCCATTTTGGTCTTCATCGTCAAACTCATCTATATTGGATATATCCATAAGTTCGAGGTGGACGGCTGAGTTTTTGTCGTATGTATCAATTGTTTCGATTGTGTTCTCAATCAGCTCTTTAATTCGCTTCAAGGTAAGGTTGAAAGAAAAGACGGAGCTTTCCATACGCTTCATCAAGTTGATTGCCGTCAAGCGTCGAATGCCTTGCTCACGGTTTGCCTGTGTGAAGCCGATATTGACCTTGTTGTCCTCATACATCTCAGCGTATTTTTCCATTCGGCTCGGCAGAATGTAATGGGTAGGGGTGTAGATGCTCAGACTCAAAAATGTCAACTGCTCGAAAATCTCGTTATAATTGATTGCATCTTTCAAATCCGTAAGCTTCGGTCTGAGTGACATCGGCGGCAATCTTGTTGGGAATTTGCCAATGTCGGTCGTATCGTAGTATTTCTGAATATGCTTACGGGAACGGGCAATCGTTACGGAATCAAGCACCTCAAAAAAGTCGAAGTCCAACATACGAAGCAAATTGTCAGTCGTTCTGTCGCAGGTATCCCACTTGCTCCAAGTGTTAAATGCTTTTTGAGCGTTTCTGAAAATCTCATCAATGGGACGGGTGGTGTTCAGCTTATCATCAATGTAGTCGGTGTTCCCCTCATATGCGAGGGCGATTTGATTCTTCAGGTCGTTGAAGCGGTTATTAACGGGTGTAGCGGAGAGCATAAGCACCTTTGTCCTAACACCCTTACGGACAACCTTATTGAGCAGCTTCAAGTATCTATTTTCTTTTTCGTTGTCCTCACCAGACAATTTGCCGCCGTTGCGGAAGTTGTGCGACTCATCAATGACAACAAGGTCGTAGTTGCCCCAGTTCAGGCGGTCTAAATCAAGTCCGTTGGATTTGCCGTGGTTGCGGTTGAGGTCTGTATGATAAAGCACATCATACCGCAGACGGTCTGCGGCGATGGGATTGTTTACATAGTTGTCTTTATAGGTGTTCCAGTTATTCGTCAGCTTCTTCGGGCAAAGCACGAGGACGGACTTGTTCCTGTTCTCGTAGTATTTGATTACGGACAAAGCCGTGAAGGTCTTACCAAGACCAACGCTGTCAGCCAGAATACAGCCATTATATTTTTCGAGCTTATTGATGATTGCAAGGGCGGCATCCTTCTGGAAGTTGTAGAGCATATTCCAAATCTTGCTTTCCTTGAAGCCAGTTGCTTCGTTCGGGAGGACATCCTCGGAAATGTCCTCAAGAAACTCGTTGAATATGTTATATAGCGTTACAAAGTAAATGAAGTCAGGCGAGTTCTCGTTGTATGCCGCTGTGATATTTTCGATGACTTCATCGGTGACAACTTGCAGCTTGCTTCTATCGTTCCACAAGCTGTCAAACAGCTCAATAAACGAAGCTGAAAACGGAGCTTCATTTTTCTGGACTATGTTATAAGCGTTATTGCCACGCTCGCAGCCGAGGTCAACGGTAGTAAAGCCATTTACAGGCATATAGTTTTTATCATCGAGGTTAATGAACCCCATCATATTTTCATTCGTCACATTGGATTTGAAGGTGACTTTTTGTCGTATCCAGTCTGCGCACTCTTTGGCAATCGCTTTTTGAGTAAGCTCGTTTCGGAGCTTTACTTCAAATTCTGTTCCATATAAGCTACGCTCACGATTAAGACGAGGGATATAAAACTCTCGCTTTTCTTTCTTTGTCTTTTCGGTCGTAAAGGTAGGAGAGGTAAATATAAAACGCAGCTCATCAATGCCTTTCAGTTCCTTCTTAAGTTCCTCAAAGGCATAGATAGAAAAGTAAGCAGCAGCAATAGACAGCTTGCTGCCTTGCTTGATTTCGACTAATAAATCATCTCGCAATGTTTTACTTGTATTGTTGATTAGTTCCATTACTTCACTTCCCCATCAGAATTGCCCTCATCTTTACAACATTTGGAAACCAAACGTCTATCTTTTGGCTTTTGCGCATCAGAAGGAATCACCCAAGCATGCCCAAAACGAATCGCTCTGGGAATACGTCCATTTGAGCACATTAGTTGAACCTGTCGGGGAGTGATGCCCCATTTTTCCGCAGCTTCTTTTGCCGTCATTCCGTTCATTTGAGTATCTCCTCATGGAAAAGATTTCTCATCTATTATATCGCAGAAACGAAGTTTGTACAAGCAAAATTCTACAAATATTGCATGAGGGATGCGGGTAATCCACATCCCTCTTGCGGAATTAAATTCCCAACTTTCTGCTAAACTTATTATCGAGCATCCCACGTCTGCCGCTGATCCTTGTTCCTACCGAAGATAGCAATAGTAATTTGTTTATCAAGTTTGAAGTATCTGATAGCGCGGTTACCGTTTTGCTTATAGAACCATATATAATCCCCACACCTTGAACCCTTGACTGGCTGGATTTTTGCCTTCCCGCGGCCCTGCCGAAAACGGGGAACAGAATAAAAACATTCCGCCCCCGTTTCCGCCTGTGCCTTTGTACGTCAAAACCGGCTCTGATGGTCTGTGCTTGCTGAAGTTTTGCGGTGGCTATTCGCTCCTGCGCCCCTTTGCCTCGTCTAAAGAACAGCATCGATTTTGAAGTATGTGACGCTCCTATACCGATTTTAAGACTTAAAATGTACCGGGGTTCCTTGTTTATATTGGTTTGGTGAGCAGAATAGTTATTTAGTGCATTTGCGGAGTTTCATCACTATTGCACCCGCCAATCCGGCTCCACCGACAACCATCAGGGCAATCCACACCCAAAACGGCATGTTGTTGTCGCCTGTCTTGGGATTGCCACCGATGGGTGTCGGCGTTTTACTTTCCACTACAACCGTCTGTGCCTCGTCCTCAATGTTGGCATGGGTAGTAATCTCTTTCCCCATGTGTTCTAAGTATTCAAACACGACAAGTGTTTTTCCCTCAAGAGTGGTTGAATCAAATGTAAAAGTTACATCCACGCTCCCCGACGGTTCTTTTGCTTCAAACGTCGTTTCGGCGGTCACTTCCTTTCCATCCACTATTAATGGTTTACCCGTCGCCTTGTCCATGAGAATACCTTTTAGTGTGTACTTCCCGCCAACTGCAAGGTTTTCATAGGTCACAACGTCAATAATGACCGCCTTTTCATTCACGGGGATTATATTGTTTCCGTCCGTACCGGTTGCACTTGTGCCGATTTTCGGTATCAAGAAAGTGACGGTTTGCCCTTCGTCCTCAATATCCGCATGCGAGGCAATTTCCCTGCTCTCATATTCAAGAGACTCAAACACGACAACCGCCTTGTCTTCAAGCGCAACAGAATTAAAAGTAAACTTCACCGTAACAGTCCCCGATTCTGCAATTGCCCGGAATGTCTTTTCAGATGTTACCTGTTCGCCGTCAATTAATAAAGGCTTTCCCGTTTCCTTGTCCATGAGAATACCTTTTAGCGTGTATTCTTTCCCTGTCTGCAATCCGTTGTAATATACGGTATCTATGATGGTGGTTGTATCGGAGACATACGCGCTGTTTGCAGTCATTTCCTGTTCCATCGCTGTCGTGAAAATCTCCGGTGTTTGGATATAATCGTTTGTCAGCGTTCCCAAATCCACAACCGTCATATGACGGTAAATAGAGACCTCTATCTTAAGCAGTTCCTTGTCTGCGTTCGCTTCACACGGTAATTCTTCAATAATATACCTATCATATAGCAGCGCTCCTAAGTTATCGTCCAGCGTATCAATTTCTCCAAACCAAATACCGTCGCGGTCAGTTTCGCCCCGATTGGTGTTCTGAGAATGCGGGTTCCAGCTTGACGATGTATCAAACTGACCGTTTGCGTCCGTAACAATTATATGACTTTCGCCCGTCGTGGCCGACGTGAAGCGAAAAGGTACATTTGCCAGCCTTTTCGCGTCTCCGTCCGATATTTTAACACCCCGAAGATCACCGCGAATGGGATTGTTGCGGATAGCTGTATCAGAAGTGTTTAATTCAACGATTTTACCGTTTTCGCGGATTGTAAAAATCCTGCTTAAAATTCCTGTAGCAAGATAGCCTTGTTCCGGCGGGGACACCTCCCGCGCCTCATAAGTGCCGTAAGGAAGCAGGTCATTGGCTGTTATAGCTGCACCTGTTTCATCCATAATCATGGTATACACAACCTCGCCAACACCGTATTGTTTACCCTCAACCAGTACAGCATCCGCACTTCTATTTATGATCTCAATAACCGCCCCCTCTAAGGTGGCGCTACCCTGCGCTTCATGCTTGCCCGTTTCGTTATCCCACTTTTCCACATAAACGCCGCCACGGATAATGTTGTTTTTAATTGCCTTGTCGCTTGTTATCAAGCTGACGATAACACCATCCTGACTGATCTGGAACGTCTGCCGGATAATCCCTGTGTTCAGCATCCCTGCCGGGCTGGACTTCTCGACAATTTCATAAGTTGAGTACGGCAACAGGTTATTAGGCGTTCCCACCCAGCCGTCACTGTTTGTACTCAGGGTATGTACAACCGTATTAGGCGCATATTCCACGCCGTTTACAACGACGCTGTTTGTGCCGCGGTTATATATTTCAAAAACCGCTCCGGCAAGCGAAGTGTCGCCCTGTTTCAGCTTGGATTGATTGTGCTCAATATCCCATTTCTCAACTGCCACACCGCCGCGTATCACATTTTCCTTGATAACAGGCTCATTGTAGGTAAAGACAGATTCAGCCACACCCTCTGATGTAATCTGCCGTATGAATAGTTCACTGTTGATAATGTATCCTTTCGGCGCTGTGGTTTCCTGAATCGTCACCGTTCCAAGCGGCAAAGCGGGATCGCCATTGGTTGCGTAATAAAAGGGGTCGCCTGATACAAGATAGGAAGCGTCTAAGAACGCCGTTCCGTCTGCATCTGTTCTAAAAACCCATGTCCGTGCAGGGGTGATGCCAAATAACTGATTGGAGTTGGAGTAAAAGCCCTTATAGAATTTTACTGTGAACTCGGCGCCCTGAAGTGCCGCGCCGCCCTGTGATTTGGCGGTAGAGGTATCGGCATCCCGCTTACGGAGCAGTATTCCAACCGGATCGTTCTGTGGCTTATTACTTACCATTACCGCCGTTGTTTTCCCTGACGCGATTTCAAAGGGTATTTTCGCGGTATTTTCAGAAAAGCCTTTGGGTGGACTTGCTTCCGTGATGTATAATCCCGTCTGTTCGGCTTCAATATCATCCAAGTGGCCTTTGCCGCTTGCGTCCGTGGTAATGCTGCCTATTTTTTTATTGTCGCGATTAAAAACGTCGAATACAGCACCCTCTAAAGAATAACAGCTATTATCGTCAGTCATGACGGAGTTGCTGGGCACTTTTTGTATTTCTAAATGTCCCGCCGGTACATATTCCCAACCCAAAAACGTCTGGCTGGTATCGTCGTCTTCATTATAAACAAATACATCAAAGCCTGCCGGTGGCATGGGTTGCTCTTCTATGGACGCAATCACATTCATCAGATGCTGGATTGTTGTACTGCTTAAACCCTTGAAAGCTGATGGGTCATTATGCCATACATAGGCGATAGCGGCATGGCACAAGCCATATGTTTCCAGCGTATTGGGCTCGTCAAAAAGATCATTCTTAATTGAATCATATCCGGGGCCCCCGTACAGGTAATACGCACACTTAATTATAAGGTCGTAACTCGTGCTGCGCTGAAGATAACGGCTAATAGGGTATATGCCTGTATCAATCCCGCGCAAATTCGGGTTAAGACAGAAGGCAATATTACCGTTTGCGGTGTAGTAGCTTGTGAAGTGCCCATAGTATATTAGATCGTCACTTCTGGTATGGGCAACCTGCGATGCATTTGCGCTCATAGGCATGATAGCAACCTTAGTCTGTGGGGCTTCATCTTCCGTTGGACTTTCTTGCGGGAGCTCTTCCTCTGGTCCGGTATCGGATTCACCTATCGTTTCGAAAGGTACTTCACCGGAGCTTTCCTCATTCGGGGACTCTGCTTGTTCTGTTACTTCAATATCCGTTTCTTCTGCCATCACCGCAAAAACGGGCGCAGATATGACGGAAAAGCACAGCACAATAACAAGCATGATCCCAAGAATACTCTTGAATCCTTTTTTCATAGTTTCCTCCTGAATTTTAATTTTTGGCATGAAAAGCCCCGCATATCGCTTTGATATGCGGGGCTGCCTGGTCTTTATATGAAAGACCGTGATTATTGGATGGCTTTATTCGACTCTGTAGCTAAAGTTTTCTTCGTTTAATAAATGACTTTTGCCGTGCGCCGGTACGTTTCCGGTAATTTCTGCGCCGCAGGTGTTACAAATTGTCCTGCCCGCCTGTGTTTCCGGCGTAGCTTCTGGTTTTGACGTAGATTCGGGTGCTTTAGTTGGTGCGGAAGTAGGGATAGGCGCAGGCGCTTGCGACTGTGTCGGCTCGGACGTGGCTTCGGATGAAGGAGCAGCCGTTGGCACAGATGTAGATGCAGGCTGTTTTGCTGTTGTTGATTTCGGTATGACCGTTGGCTTAGGTGTAACGGCGGAAGTATCCGTTGCGCTTGGCATTTCCGTTGTTTCTACCGCTAGGGTAGTAGCCTCACACGATAGTGTAGCGCTCGATGTGGCAGTAGTCTCGTCAAAATGCATTGTTTCCTCTGTGCTGGTAATCTCATATGTGGGCTGCACAGTATCCGCTTGTTGTACGGAGTGTCCCCCCATACATAAGGTCAGAAGGGCTATTATCATCAACCCGGTTATCTTCTTTGCCATAGCTTTTTCCTCCTTTGCGTTTCTTCCGAGGCGCAGTCAAACCGCGCAGCTGGCAACGCATATATTATCAGAATAATAAAAAGCTTTTTCAGTCTATCACCAGCTTTCGGGATTTACACCCAAAGCATAAACACAAAACAGATAACCGGTCAAACTTCAGCACAACTTATTTTCAAAACAAGGTGAATTATATTTTTTTGATAACTTAAAGGCTTATCCTTATATAGCTCTCTGTGCTTTCCGCAAGTTTATAATATCACTGCTTTTAAAAAAAGTCCATCTCTCAGATTTTCTCGCGCCCGGTGGCAGATAATTCAGCTTCCCCGCCAAGAAGTCACACAGGCCGACTTTGCTGTCGCTCTGCTTCCTGTTGGGCGAAAACAAGAAGCTCCGCATCACGGATCCGCAACCCTAAGCGGATAAGTGTCATTATTCCGGGTTATGGCGGGCGCCGCTTGCAGAGCGGCGAGCTTTTTCGGCGTGTTCCGCCGCCGCTCTCCGGGTAGTTGACTGTATGATACTCTTCAATTTTCAAAGTGCATGCCGCCTCGTGACTCCCGAAATCGGGACTCTCGGCTAGGGCGAATGTGTCCGATGAATCATCATCTTTCGCTGTCGTATTGCAATAGAACTTAAGAGAATGTTTTGAAATGCACTCATAGTCATACCATCCTTTCGCGGATAGTATGATTGTTTTTGGAAAAACAGCAACACGAGTAGATAAAAAAATACAGCCCCAAAATCGCGCTGTTTGAGACGCGGTTCTGGAGCTGTATATGATATAGCTGTCTATCCTTGCTTCTTTCTTCCTTTTCAAAAATTTTACGGAGGTTCTTTTAGCGAGCCCCCATGTTCAATTATGATTTCTTCAATCTTTCGAATATCTTTTATGAGAGTGCGGGCATAAGGCCTGGAGATCTTACGGGCAAAGCTCTGCCAGTCCAGTTTCTCCTTCAGCGTTTCCCAGGCTTTATTCCGAATCAATCGAAAATACTCCTGAGGATCTTCTCGCAGCAGTTCCCGGAGAGGATCATGCACGATGCATTCCTCAATAACAACATAGTCACTGTCCGGCTTATCAATGTCACCGGGACACCAGATATGTCTGGTTCCCCGTGTCCGCTCCGGCTCAGCCCAGTCGGGCACAGCCTCGCGAGCAATGTAGACGGGTGTGCTGAAAACCCCAATCAGTTGCATATCGGAGCGGCTGATACTACTGGTGCCGCCAGTAGTATAATCGTCATCGTTTCCGATATAATCGGTGTCTTCAATTCGAAATCGTTCACGGCCGCCGCATAAGTCGGCGACCATTCCGGCGGCTTCAGGAAAATTGACGCTGCAATGCAGCATAACCATATCAAACAGGTCAAAGTCCTTATTGCACACGTAGCAGTGGCAGCCGGTCTGTGTAAGAAAACAACTGCCGTGATGCCGGTCATCGTGTCCTGGACACAGAATGGAAACCTTGTTTTTGCTAGTTCGGTTATTATCCTGAATATCCATGCCGATGGCGCGCGCAACCATATAAGAGTCTGCCGCTGATTTGATGGCAATAGTGTCGTACTTAGTGCGCTGTGGATTTTTCGTGAAAGCGGTATTGATAAACAGCCCTCCTTTCGTCTGAAAATATTTTCGCAAATAGTATGATGAAAAAAGGAACGGCATAAAAAACAAAAGGGCGGCATAAAGCCGCCCCGGTCAATTAAAAAAGGTACGCATATTAGTTGATTAAGTATAGATAGGAATATATACGGCGCTTTTAATAGATTAAGTGCCGTTACAGAGAAACTGAAATAGCACTGTCCTATTTTTTTATCATATGGTTTTTAATCGAATATATCATATTCTTCATCGACGACGACTCCAAATGTCGCGTCATACGGAACATCGACGACCACATATCCTTCCATTATGGAGTATCCATGATCTAGTACATATTTTGCCGGCACAGGTACCTCATAGCCATCAAAATTTTTTGTCCTCTTAGCCTCGTTTAAAAGTATTTGCGGGATACATGTGATGCAATGTCCCGCATCGGAAACATAGTAATGATACGGTTCAAGCTCTTTAGGAATACTAAGTACCTTACAGAGCCGTTTGGAGACATAAGGGGCGATGCTGGCTAAACTTTTTCTGACAGTGCTTTCGGTGCTTTTTTCTCCTTCGCTGAAATCACTCAAACAAAAGATATTAGAGGAGCCCATCATTACAAGAGTTGACGTTGAATATCGACTATAAATTGCATTTACCCGATTATGGTAATCGGAAAGGCTAAGTGGTGTTTTTACCGCGATTTTCATTGCATTTATCATGGATGATATAAAGCTAGCACTTGGGCCGATCAAACGTATTTTTTTAATGATCGCACTAGGGGCGTCGGTCATAATAAGCATGAGGGGCAATCCTGACAAATCATCTATATGTAAGTGGCCTGTGGCGATTTGGAGTTGTGGCGCGAAGGGTGCATCCATCCATTTCAGATTACCCAGCTTGAAGGTAACCATAATAATACCGTCAACAATTGTCCAGCGCATCTCAAAATCAGACCCGCTGTCTACTTGCTCTATTTCGTCCTGGGTGGGTGCCCGAAAGTTGATTATTAGATACATGCCATCGTCCCTGATAAAAAAACGGCATCCCTCCGGTTGGCCAAGCATTATAGCCAACGGCTCACCTACTATTAGTCTTATCATATCTATATTACCAATACTCCTTTAATTTTAGTATTACATACGAATACCTGAATTGCAATGACCGTAGTATTTTGCTACCGCGTTAAAGGCATTTTTCTCGTTTTCTAAGAGTGGACGTACAGGTACCAAGCCCTGGCCCTCTTTAGCATCCATCCAATATGGCTTTCCGTTTCTCGTTAAGCATATGCCGCCCGATTTAATATCCTCGCTGATAGGATATAGTGGATTTATGACCCGTCCAAAGTCAAATACATTGCGGTCAGAAAACCGAAAGGTCTCACCATTTTTCATGGTAACAGTATGTATATATTGAGTAGTCTTGCCGCCTTCATCCTCTATCGCATATTTTCCTGTTACTATATTGTCTATATTACGCATGATATCTTTGCGTTCTTTCGCGGCTGCGGCTTCCTCGGCTCTTCGTTTTGGCAGCAACTTGTCGGCTAATTTGGTTAAAATCTCTCTAATCATCTGATAGACGATAACATCCGGGATTTCCGCTACACCGGGTGCCGTCCTATCTGCTATCGCTTTTTGACGGATCGTTTTATATTCATCTGTCCACCCATCCTGTATAGGATATGGCCTATAGATTTCCTGGGCCATAGCTTTCAATTTGGCGTCGTGATTGATTTCACGTAAGATACTCCGGTTATTGTAATCAAGAATATTAAGGCCAAGTTCCTTTGCGGTCTCAAAAATAAAGTCCTCAACGGCAGATCCGGATATGCCATTATAGATACCATAGGCAGTTGTATCATGTAAAACATACTGCATTTGATAAAACCTCCATCCATCTGTCTCCATTGTATTATAACCTAAATTCAAAGCTGGCGCAAAAAAATCTAGTTCTTTGATAGTCTAAGGGCGGCTACATAAAGCCGCCCCTTACACATGCAAATGTTTTTGTTATTCTTCTTCAAGAGATATGGTCAAACGATCATCGTCTTGCCGGCAGTCTTGAATATCATCCACAAATACCGTATCATTCATAATCTGATAAATGATGCGGTATCGCTTGCCGGAAATCATGTAACGATATTTCCCAACTGTAAGATACGGTCGGTTATAGGTCGGATTTCGATACGGCATTTTTTCCAGTGAGCGAATACCTTCCATCAATTCCGCCAGCAGCCGGTCGGCTGCATCTACGCTAACCCGCGCCAAGAGCTCAAAATGATCGGACATTCTGTCGCTAACGGCGGGGGCGATACTGATGTTATAAATCCTTTCATCATTTGCCATGCGCCGATCCTCTGGCTATCGCCTCACGCATATTGTCCTCAAATTCGTCCGGTGTATATCCTTTGGTTCCATGCAGGCGAGCCCGCTCGGCGGCTAACAAGCGCTCGGCGGTTGCCAGGTCTTCCTCTCGGCGGCTGTAGGTTTCCATGTCCATAATCACCGTATCACCCGTTCCATTTCTGGTTAGAAAAACCGGTTCCTTACTGTTGCGGCATATCTCCGCAATACTGTTATAATTCTTCCGTAAATCACTAGAAGATCGAATAATTGGTTTCATCTCCACACACTCCTTGGTCATATTTATATCAATATTATACCCTAATTTGCCTAAAATATCAACTAGTTTTCCATGTTGATTCCTCTGGCTGATAGGTAAATCTTCCCTGCGTTTCACCGGTCCTTTCTGATTCTAAGCTGCTCTAAGACTTAATAGTTGTTTAAGCCTGGTATTGCGAATTTTTTGATCTACATTCCGGATAGCGGCATGGATTGCCTTATCATCACCTACGAGAACGACCTTTTCTTTGGCTCTGGTCACCGCCGTGTACAACAACGCTCGATTTAATCGGTAATAATCCTCCCAACACTGGGAGATAATCACCGCTTTCGCTTCACTTCCCTGAGCTTTATGAACGCTCATAGCATAAGCGAGTGTCATGTCCTGGGTTTCTCTTACGGTCATTTCAATATATTTGCCATTATCAAATTGAACATAGATCCTTTTTTTATCTGTGTCTATCTGCACCACGGTTCCGCAATCCCCATTACTGATTTCTTTTTCGTCGTTGTTTTCCCAATACATTACCCGGTCATTTTCCCGGAAAGCGCAGCCTGATAAGGTTTTGGCACCGGGAAGCAAAGGATTGACCCGCTCCCGGATAATTTCGCAGAGAGTTTCGCTGGCTGTATGGCTTTTGCCTTTTTGCCGGATGGGCGTCACGCATAAGACGTCCTTTATGCCAAACTGCTGCGCCATCGACAAGAACATTTTGATCATGGTATTTTGCGCGGTTTCTTTGTTTACAGGGATATATTGAAAAATAGAATCGTCTTCCCGAATTTCTTCGTAAGCCAGTGGGCTCATACCGTGATTGATAAGCTGAGCAAATTTCGCAATATCACCAGAATTGCGGTGAGATACATCCAGTGTTGTTTTCGGTATGCAGGGTGAACCGATTAAATCTTTGAAAAAACTGCCCGGCCCGATGGGGCTGAGTTGGTCGGCATCGCCCACAAAAACAATCTGACAGTTGTGGCGTACTTTTCTCAAAAGCATAGCAGCCAGCTGGATATCCAACATAGACGCCTCATCCACGACAACAAGCGCGTTTTCAGGCATGTCACCCACAAAAACCAGCCGGTGAATAGTGGAAGCTTTAAGTCCGGTAACTTCCGATATGCGCCGTGCTGCTTTCCCTGTCGGGGCGCACAGTACAACATCTTTTTGAAGCTTTCTTTCCCAAAACAAAGAATCGGTCGATTTCTTCCAAGCAGCGGCAATTCCCTGAATGATGGTTGTTTTCCCGCAGCCCGGTCCGCCGGTGATTACACTCACCCTGTTGCGCAGGGAAGCCGAAATTGCATCCCTTTGTTGATGTACCAATTCAAATCCGTTTTGTATCTCGAATTCCCTGACCGATTCTTCTAAGATGGCAGAAGTAACTTTCGCCACGGGCGGCCCCTCCAGCAACTCTTTCAGATAAATAGCGCAGTCCTGTTCTGCTTCATATATGTTTCGCCAATATACCTTATCACCATCTACCAGAACAAGATTGCCGTTCTGAATTTCTTTTACCAGCACATCGCCGACCGTATCAGCAGGAACGCTGCCGCATGTTTTTTGAAGCAGTTGTTCCAGGCTCTCCAGTCGGCAGAAGCAATGCCCGTCAGCGGCAATTGTTTTCAAAACATGGACGATGGCGGCGCCAATTCGGCGTGGGTCATCTTTGGCGATACCGCTGGACTGTGCCAGCTTATCAGCAATAATGAATCCGATGCCATCTACCCGGTAGATAATAATATATGGATTTTCCTTAATCTTCTGTATTCCGTCACGCTTAAACTCCTCGAAGACTTTCTCAATTTGATGTGCGGTCGCTTTGTCACCGAAGAATTCTGTCAGATCAACGAATGCCTTACTTTCCATGTGGCTCTTATGAATCTTTTTCGCTTTTTCCGGCGTAATACCGCGAACACAGATCAATCGGGTGGGATTCTCTTCGATAACATGCAGGGTATCCCGTCCAAACTCTCTGACCAGTTTCCCCGCCAAAGTGGGACCGATGCCTTTAATGAATTCAGAGAGATATTTAACGATGCCGTCTTCCGATGATGCCTGCCGCACGGTTGAGGATTGCACGTCAATTTGATCTCCATAAACTGGATGCGTTTTCTTTTCGCCCTGCACCGTTATGTCGTATCCGACCACGGGAGAATCAATCTTGCCCGCGGCTCGGTAAGAATGGCCGTCTATTCCTTTTATAATCAAAGAAGCCCAATGATTGCCGGTTCCGAACACCCGCTCGATCCGGCCGGTTACTTTTACACTCATATTGTTATCCTTCCTTTTCAAGCGCATTGGCTCACGGCTTGCGTGATGCGCTGTATTAAATGACTGTACCGTCTGCCAAAACCATTTGCTTGAATCGCCCGGAACACGGCGCCGTATTCCGCCACTAAAACCACCCGTTCCTTAGCTCTGGTAATTCCGGTGTAGAGGAGGTTGCGGGAAAGGCTACGGACGTTTGGCAATGCCAGAATGACATTAGTGAATTCAGACCCCTGGCTTTTGTGAATGCTAATGCAGTAGGCCAGATCGATATCCTCCATCAAATCCATTGTCAGGTAAACCCGCCAGTCGGCAAGCTCCACCGCAATGTACTTATTCGTAATCTCCGCTACAATGCCTAAATCACCATTAAAGTATGCGAGCGAATAATTGTTGGAGAGAAGAATGACCTTGTCCTTGATTCGGAAACTCTTCTTACCGTAGCGCAACTCCGGCTGCCCGTTCTTAGGGTTCAGCGTTGCCTGAAGCAATTTGTTCAGTGCCGCAACTCCGGCTTCTTTTGCATAAACCGGCGCAAGTACCTGTGTTTCAAAAGGCTGTTTGGGATTATAGAGTTTTTGAACGGTGTCGCAGATGTTATCCGCAATGCCTAGTTGACTACCGGAATCCAGAATCTCAAACCGGTCGTTCTCATCCAACTCAAACAATCCATCGTTAATCAATTCTGCGTTTCTGATAATGGCTGAACCAGCTGCCTGCCGGTGAACTTCCCGGAGCCGGCAGACCGGCACGCACCCTGAATAGATCAAGTCGTGCAGAACATCGCCCGCCTCCACGGAAGGAAGTTGATTAACATCGCCGATCAATAGCACCAGCGCCCCGGAGCGAACCGTTGAGAATAATGTGCTTGCCAGAGCGATAGAGAGCATAGAGCACTCGTCCACTACCAAAAGGTCTGCGTCCAGCAGGCTCCTTCCGCTCGTCAGCTTGTGATTGTGGCTGAGGGAACGGCATTCCAGTAAACGGTGAATTGTTACTGCGTCCCGTCCGGTTGACTCAGACAGCCTTTGGGCTGCCCGGCCGGTGGGGGCGCAGAGTTGAATCGCTTTTTTCGGATACATCTTTTCATAGGCTGCCAGCAATCCGGATACGCATGAAGTCTTTCCTGTCCCCGGACCGCCGGTAATGATGGCGATGCCGGAGCGCTTGAGTAAGTCGAAGCATCTACGCTGTTGACCGGCAAACTTAAGCCCGCATTCGTGTTCTGCGTGAAAAACCAGCGAATCATCGTAATTCAAAGGCCTCGCGTGATCCATCAGCCGCCGCACATGATGCGCGGTTTCGGTTTCGGCTTCATACAAAGCCGCCAGATAGATGCGATCCTCAAAATCCCGCTCAATCACAAGATCGGGATGCCGTGTCATAGCGTTTGTCACTAGGGTATTCGGTATCTCCTCTGTAAAACTGCCGTCTTTGAGGATTACATCTTGGAAATTCCTACAAGCTTCCCGCTGCGGCATATAGACATGCCCCCGGCCGCTGGATCTCCACATAGCTGTTTTAATCGCGGCTTGCAGCCGTTCGGTGCTTGCCGGATGAACCCTGGTTTCCTTGCCGATGCGGTCACAGGTCTTAAAATCCAAACCGTGACCAAGACCGGTATCGTAAGGATGGGTCTTCAGCTTTTCCAATGCCTCATATCCGTAGGTTTTCAGAAGACGTCCAACCGCAATCCAGGTTCCGCCATAGCGCAAAAGGTATTCAAATAGCTCTCGCTCATAAATAATTTCACGAATTTTTTTACATAATTTCTCTGCGCTCTGAGCACTGATTTTGCGTACAGAAACACTGATTTTCCTTCCAGCATCTTTGTTTTGCGCCAAGCTAAAAATATCACAGCCCAGTTTCATTACCAGCTCTTTGGCTGCCGCATAGCTGATTCCGGAAAATTTGCCCGAGGTCAAGTAGACTATGGATGCCGACTCGTCTGATGAGCTTTCCCGGCAGCCTGTAAGCATCAATTGCTGCCCGTAGGTGTCGGATTGCTGCCAATTACCTTTAACCGCAAGAGGCATCCCGGCTTCATAGGGTAAAATTTTACCAATGCAGGTTATATTGCCATAGCGATTTTCGTATCCTGTAGGCTGTCTGGGTTTTAGTGCGAATATGGTGTCTGCTGTGCGTTCATCACGAAAGAAAGCTTTCTCAAATTGGCCGTTGATTTGTATCTCCATTTGCATGTCTCCTCTCTTCTTATTTTAATCTCATTACTTAGTATGAAGAAAGGGCCTGCTGGTCAATAAACGATTAGAGGAATCATTTCATATCTTGTTAGGAATGCTGAATTGACCATATGAATATGATAAATTAGATAAGATTCGACAAGATAATCATGCATGGTCGCGTATATTTAATAAAAATAAATCAACACATTAGTGACATGGATTACTGTATGTTAAATTAAATTGACCTTCCGCTAATAAAAGACTTATAATTAGAACACTCAATACTGTAAATAATGGATACCTTAATGAATAAATCCTACGATGCAAAGTTTTTGCATATTTCGGTTCAAATCAAAATGAAAGTGTATTCTGTGTGTAGGAGCCCATTTTGGCTTTAAACATAGAAAAGGCACAATACGCGAGAGAGGGGGTGTAATTTTGCTGGAAACATTTCGTGTGGAAACCCAGGATCAGGCAGGCCATTTCACGGAAAATTCTTATAATTATAAAGGAGGTTTTGGTTTAAAAGCTATGGATTTTTTTTGTACCAACAATATGGACAAGCTGGAGATGTCTGGTTGCCGTTGCAAAGCCGCCAGTCAGGCAGGGCTTGACTGCATGAAATACGGTTTCCGACAGCGTGCTGTGCGAATTCGTATTGCATAGGTATTGATTACGACACGGATTCAAACATGAGGTTATTACGCAGTACGGTCAATTCGGGGGCTTTAACGTTACCGAAAGGATGTATTGCTTATGCCTAAAGTAAACGAACATATCAGGGATCAGATAGAACGATACCATTCCGACGACCCGGAAGTCAGAATGAGGGCGTTGGAAGAGATCCTGGATGATTACAAGAAATTTATCTCGCATCTTATAAACAAACACTTTGCGTCCTATAAACCTAAATGGTATGAGGACATGTACTCAGTCGGAGTCATCGGCTTGATGGAAGCTATTTCAAAATATGATCCTGATAAAAGTATGCCGACAACATTCTTTGCCTCATTCATTATCCATGAGATTTATCAATTTGTGGCGACTTATGTGGGCCAAACCACTCCGCATTACGCTGCGAAACTGAACAAAATCAACAAAGCACGGGCCGAGCTGGAAAGCGAGGGGATTGAGAATCCCACGATCATTGATCTTGCTATGCGGACTGGATTTAAGCCGGAAATTGTGATTAAGACCCTTTCCATCCAAACCGCCGCTCAAACGTTGAGCTATGATTCAGAAGAATATTTCTACAGCGGATTGGCAAATCCCCAATTGGAACCGGATGCGATTTTGCTTCAAAACGAAGGATTGAGGGTTATCCGGAATGCGGTCAGCGGGTTGCCGCCGGATCTATGCGAGGTAGTCACGCGCAAATGCGGGCTGAACGACCATACGCCTCAGACTAACGAGGAGATTGCCAGGGAAACCGGTATACCCGTAAACCATGTCAGGCATCTGTATTCTAAGGCTCTGGAATGCTTGAGACACGGTGAGATATATGATTTTTTTGCAAATCTCTACCGCCCAGAAAAACGTTATCCGAAAGAACGTGTTTCTTTAGTACCTTCAGACACCGCCGAGAGAATGATTACCGCCTTGCTGGAGTATGATAAGAGCGAGGAGGAGATAATATCGAATTAACCTAAAAGATCTAAACCATGAAAAATCAGGGGAGAACAAGTTGAATGCGATTTAGAATGAATAGCCACCGGCGCTATAATGAACCGGTGGCTATTCGCATTTTAGGCTCGGCTTTTATATAGCCGCTTGCTTTATAATCGCCGCAATGACCGTTGCTGTTGAAACGGCGCCGGCGGCACTCCTTTGGGTGTCATGATGGAAGGCCTGTTCGCTTTTGCCGGTGCATTGCTGCTCTGCCCAATGGGGCGGATTGGGAAGCAACTTCTCAAGCAGAGCATACGCCTTTTGTTTTTCCAAATCGGCATCATCCACTCGTGATAGAAGGCTGATAATGAGACTGGCTGCTACGTCATACAGGCTGATGCGCGCATCGTCAGCAATTATGTACTTGGGTTCGCTGCTTTTTAATCCTTGGAGGATCAGATCCAACGGAAACTCAACTGTCTTAAGCATTTTCACTTGAATATCTCCTTTCGTTGTCTTACTGATCTATCAATAGTATGATTGAAAATGAAAAAACCAGCAGTGCATTTTATAAAAAAGGACACAGCATATTTTTGTTTTTGCCGTGTCCCTTTTCGTTATTCGTCTTTAAATCTCTCTCGAATGGCATCCATAGAAAAATGCTCCATGCTACTAATCAAGTCAACGCTCCGGTTCGCCGCCGAAATCATAGTCATCTATATATTGTTCATTTAGATTCTCAACAGGTAAGCCCAACTCCTTAGCAATCCGTTCAGCTGTGTCAGGGCTAATCAGGATAACTCCCTCTTCGTCCAGCACCTCACTAATTACTTGGTATTGCTCAGAGGTCAGGACTTTGATCAAAGCCGCCATTTCAACGCCTCCCTGTATAAGCTTTGCAAACTTCAATTGCCCGGTGGAATTCTCATTTAATCGGAAAGCCATCAATAGGCTTGCCGGCGCATCATACCGCCGAAACGCCAGAGCGGGTCAAAGGCGGAATGCGCTTTTTTTTTATATTCCCGCAGTTCGGCATTGGCCAAGCGCCCTTTTGGCTTATCCGTACCTTTATGTACGCCGACATAGGCGTCGCAGCTCCGGCATAAATAGATCATTCCATAGCTTGTGCCATAAACGGTTTTGCTGTCAACATATTCAGCAAGTCCCTCGCAATAATTGCAAAACACTTTTTGCATCAATAGCATCCTCCTTATCATAATAATGAATTACGCTATTTGACGGCGAATCATCACTGAAATCCGCATATTCGTGTGTAACGAAAACTCCTTTTTCCACTTGATATTCAGAGGTTGACAGCGCTATGTATTCACCGTCTACCTCCCAGTCAACCCAGAAGCCGGGATAGTTTTCCACATCCGCCATCGGACGTGCTAATATGGGTCCAATGGGAGTGTGGACTGTCAGTATAAACGAGCCTTTCGTTTCTTTTTTTCCGTCGTCCTGTAATCCGTGCTCTAGGGCAAAGGCAACGGCGCGTTTAACAAAATCCTCTGAAAATTTGCCTCTGTCGGTAGTTAGGGTAACCTGATTGTTTGCGAATTTCTTCTCCATCAGGTGCCCTCCTTAACTGTTTCAACCGTTCCCAACAGCTTTGGAAGGGTCGTCTTCCAGTCAATCTTTTCTGTCAAAACAGTTTCGACAGAACACCTGAACGCATCGAAATAGGAGTCGTTTTTTGAAAGCACCCGTTCCACATCCACTGCGGCATCCAAGGTGAACTCTTTCATAACATCTGCGGGGATAATTTCCAGTTGCTCCTCGGACAGCGGAATATCTCCCAAGTCCGCCATTTCACGCAGCTTGGAAAGCACATCTTCAGAGCGGTATTCCATGTCGTTTTCCTCACCGGCAAGCCTGATTTCTTTGCGTGTCAGCTTAATTTTAACGGTTTTACCGTTGATCCTTCGTTTGATCGTCATGCGTTTTCCTCCAACCTTTCCAAAATTTCTTCTTGCAAGCTTATTTCAACGCCGCACCAGTTATAGGTACCGGTATCGTCGGCAATAGCCTCAAATTCAGTGTAATAGAAATAATTCGGACACTTTTTTATATGAATCATTGAGTGTTTTTACACTCCTTCTGAAATTCCATTTTCGCTTGTTTCATCAGATCGGCAACCGCCCAAATGCTGCTGGAGGAAGGCATAAAACGGTCACCTTTCTTCTGGATGTAATAACTTACTCCGGTTTTCCAACCTTCTTTGGTCCCGTTTTGGTAATCATATGTTTTTTGATTGTGCTCCATCGCATATATGATGGTGCCGTCAGGCATTTCATAACGATAATAGGCCAAATCAAGCTTTGCAACAGTTTCGTATACACCCCAATCTTTATAGGCCTCAATAAATTGCTTGCGTTTATCATCATTGCTCCAAGCTTGGGCTAAGTTTATATTGTCATTCATGTGTTTTTCTCCTTTTCATTATTCTTTTTCAATTTCGCAGGATGAAC
>Ga0153996_1000272_pt1 | contig 23913 bp, 21 predicted proteins | sample TSNC080MetaG_FD_104728 | JGI IMG/M metagenome (GOLD analysis project Ga0153996, IMG submission 104728) | Attine ant fungus gardens microbial communities from North Carolina, USA - TSNC080 MetaG | ecosystem: Host-associated > Fungi > Mycelium > Unclassified | place: USA: North Carolina, Lumber...
CTTGATAATTACTATGTTGGCGCTTTGTTGTATAATGACAAAGGTAAATATTATGTGAAAACACAAGATACAAAAATATCTGGGTATTCAGTTTTTTCTATTCAATTCAATTATATGCAAAATGATTTAGGTGCATGGAAAGTCGCATTTTTTCTTTCGTCTTCTATTAAAACACAAGATGGTAATTGGTATGACGGAACATTTATACCAATTGACATGAAACAACCAACTCTAACTATATTAGAACCGCAGAGTTTATTCAGAATATCTGTGTTAGGCTATTGGGAAGATAGTACTTACAAGAAAGTACAATATGTAATTGAGTTTATTAATAATAATACACATATAGTAACCGCACAAAACGTGAAGCTATTCTTCATACGAATAGGAGCGGGTGATCCTCAGGATGGTGAAATAATAACTACAATAAATATCGGGAATGTTGAAGTTCCTATGCAAAGCACAAAATATATAGAAGGTACTATATCGTATGAAGGATATACGACGATGGATATTAGATACTTTTTAGGAGTTAATGCAACAGGTATAGATACAACATACGAGCAAATACAAGAACCAATGGAATAATATAATTATAATACATCAATAAAATGTTTTCGAGAGACGTAACTCATTTTCATTGTAAAATATATAAGCTTTTTCAAAACAATTGTAAATCGAATATATAAAACATCCATCACGAATGATATATTTATAATCAGTTATTATCCCGACAGTATTATCAGTCGCTACATTACACACTTTATCGCCGATGTTGAACTTATTTTTATTCATAATTATATCAATTAGTAATTATATTGTACAAAGATATGAATAAATGTTTTGTAATATAGATTTTATTACGTATCTTTGTAATGCGGATAGGTGAACGGTTAGCATACGTAGCGATCATACGTTACAAGGCGTTGGTTCGACTCCAACATCCGCAACCATAATATAATGTACTTGATCCAATTGGTAATTGTAATAAAGAAGCGGTAGATTGGTTTATATCTTACCGCTCCTTGTTTTTTATGGAATAAGTGGTGGTGCGTCCATCACAACCAAAGCATACTTAGTTGATAATTGATCTGATTTTATACCGACATAATACCAACCTGTCGAATCATAAGAGCCTGTATATGTGAAGTTACCTAGTTTCATTTGAGAGCTGTTGGCGTCAATCACGACAGTACCTATCAAACTTGTTGATAATACAGTACCGGTTGACGGATCTAAATTACTTTGCGTATTATATATGAAACTTGCAACTACATTTGTAATTGTTGACGTTTGGAAATTACTATTCGTGAAAATAGCTCTGTAATTAACCTGAGTATATTTCACTCCCCACCATGCATCTAATGTTATCTCAGCAAGCTGCGGAGTATCTTTTATTGTTAGATTAGAATGATCTGAATCTATCGCAATAAGGTTACCAGTTTGAAACGCTCCAAGCTGTGTTTTAGGATATTGAGATAAAAAATAAGCACACGCCCAGTTAGATCCTATATATCCACGCATATTTGTAAACCTTACACTGTAATTATCAACAGTATCAGAAGTAGCGGCAAAATATGTATTATCTGACTTATTATATATAAGAACTCCGAAATAATATGTATCCAGCGCAACTCCATTATATAATATATCGTTGAATGATATATTATACGTATTACCGGCATTAACAATACCAGCAGTAATACTAAAACCATTATCAGTAGATGATAATATTACTGTTATGTCTTCTGAAACTTGTATCGCCGGAAATGCGTCCGTATAATATCCTCTAAAATCACCTATCCTATAAGGAGAAAGTTCACCGCCATAAGGGATTTTATATCCCCATGGATCTAATTTATTTTTCAGGTTATACAAAAATGATCCGGCAGTTGTAATTAATCCGGCAGTTGTATATACATTGAAACTGAGCCCACATGATCCGTCGACTGCTTTCCACCAATTAGTTATCCCGGTTGTTGAGTTAGATGGGTATATTACAGGCTTGTGCTTGCTCCATTTATTAATGTTAGTGGAAGAACACAAGCTACCAACAGAAAAAGATGTTTCCGAAAGAGTATCCTTAACTAAAGTAACAGATATATTATTGTCCGGTAGTGTAGCCATCTCTTAATAATTTTAATTCCTTTTTTAATTTATCATTCTCTCTTTTCAACTCTTTTATCCCTTGCATTATAATAGGGATAAATCTTTCATAACTAACAGTCTTGTATCCGTTTATTTTACCGACAAAACCGGGTAATATCTTCTCCACATCCTGTGCGGAAGCTCCATAATGCTTATAATCATTATTAAAACAACTATTTATAGATAACGCCTTTTTATTCCAGTCAAATGAGAAGTAATTCAATTTTTCGATTATATCAATAGCGTTGAACTCTTTTATGTTCTTTTTCAGCCTTATATCACTACTGCTTGTAGACCATGCTGTTACCTCTCCGTACGAAACTATATTACCACCTGCGTATATTGCTCTTAAACAATTTATCCCGCCAATTGTAGAGATAGCAGCATTCCCAGCATCTGTATTTGTAGGGCTTAATGTGTTTGATACGTAGAATCTTTTATCATTATACACTCTAACGTATGTTGTGTCTGTCATGTGTATTCCGCCGCCATAAGTCTGATTATACCATCCTGTATTACCAACTGTGCGAACCCAATCATTACATATAAAACTTGCTGTTGATAGCGCATAGCTTGTATTTGTATATTGTACATTAGCACCACCGTTCAAACTAACTCTACCAGTGAAAGTTGATGTACCTGATATATTTATATTAACAAAATAACCGTAGTTCCATCTGTAAGAATCAGAACCTATTGTGTACGCCGCTGTCGTTGTTGGCAACCAATTCCCTTGAACAACAAACTGATTTGAACTATTATTCATTATAGAACCGGTTACAGATGTTGCGTTATATCTGTAAAAATATATACATGGGTTAGTTGCCGATTCTATATAATAATTACCATCTGAAAGTATATGCCCTGATTTTCCGTCTGTTGTAGATGTTTTCCCATGCGTATATATTCCTGATCCTGTATTTAATTGACCTGAAAGAAAAGAAGTTCCGTTTACATAAAATGTATAAACACTTGTCAATGAAGATAATGACCCAACTTGAAATTTATTAGCTACTCTTATTTGACCTGAATAGTCAATTAATTGATTAGTTGTTGAAGTTGATGAGCTCCCATAAAAATGTATCCCAACACTTCCAGTAGCACATAGCCATAAATTACCGCCGCCAACTACATTACCGGTAACACCATCTCCGGAAGATGTTTTGTTATCTGTGAAAATATAATCACGAGCATATATTGTTCCTGTAAAATTTCCTTTCCCAGATACATTAAGTTTATACGCACTATTTTCAGAACCTATTCCAAGATTACCTAGGACCCATACGTTTGAAGAGAAAGACGCCAAGCTTGAAAAGTTAGACGTCCCTGTTACTTGTAATTGATATGATGTTTGAGTAGCACCGCCGACATGAAGCGATCCAGTCACGCCTAATCTACCTGATGCGTATTCTCTTATATATGATGTTGTTGACGTAGAACCACCGAAATGGAATGCGATACGTGGATTAGTTGTATGTGCGAGTGATACAACGCCGTCATTTATATAAACCCCATCTTTACCATCGTTATACGCTGTTTTCCCGTAGGAATATAACGCAGACTTCCCATACACATTCCCTGTTAATGTACTTACTCCTGAGACTGATAATGTAGTTCCGTTAACATTAACTCCGTTAATATGCAGAAATGGCCAAGTTGTAGTGCCTAAATAACTACTCCCACCGCTTGCGTATGGAATAAGACCGGATGACGTAGTTCTGAAATAGTTAGTTGTAGTCCCATCTGTATGCGCAAGACCGGGATAACCGTTGGCAGTTACGCTCCTTACAAAATTCCCCGATATTCCGCTACCTGATTCTAAAAGTACTATCCTTTTATATAGTTCATTTGTAGTATAAGCATTGAAAGTATCTGTTAATGTAGCGTTTGAAAAAACACCGCCTAAATCTGAATAAGAATATACTTTTTGTATTAGCCCGCTCCCACCTGTTCCACCGCCACCGCCATTATCAACCCAAGCGGTTATTTCTTTCTGTGATAATATATTACCTTTTACAACTAAATCTCCATCTATAACTACTTTGTGCGTCGTGTGTAAGTACTGTATATTTTGTATATTAGGCACAGCAACCCACAGCGAGCCCATGCTGACAATCGCTTGTATTGCCTGTTGTGTAGCAATATTAATAGCATTATTTATATTTGATGATAATGTTTTAAAATCAATAAAATTATTTACATTTTCAACTATCGTATTAACTTCACTCCTAAGCTCCTGATTCGAAGAAGATATTTTTTTCTCACCTATTGTTATTGATTGTTGTATCTCATAGTCTAACTGCTTCTCAACGGTTAAAACACGAGTATATAACTCTGTTATGTCGTCCCTGTATCTTACATAATTACCTACGTTTAAATTTATGTTATTATTATTGAAAAATACAGGATCAGAATCAAACCTATATTCATTCATATTTAGTTTTCGCCTCTCTATTTCAGCAATAGCCGCCTCTTCTAATTTTTTTCTTGCAGCAACTACATAATCATCCGGCATCACTAAGTTAAATAATATAACATTATCACCCGATCCAAGATTCATTACAGCTAATCCGGGCACTGTCATTCCAGTTGATATATCTGGCGTTATGTAGAACTTCGTGCGACCTTCATGTTCTTCCGGTACATCGTTTTTAAGATTAAATTGTAATTCAAATTCCCACCCAAAAAGAGCTCCGGATGTGAAACTAACAGAAAGTGTCTTTCCGGGAATAATAAGACTCCTATCAAATGTAGTTACTTCATTCAGTGTGAACCACCATTGTATTACACCTTCTAGCCCTAAATTTTCATCTTCACCGACTATTTTAGTCCCAGCATCCTTAATCGTATAAGGAGATGACGGATAAATGTCGTCGAAATATAGTACGGTTGAGAATATTTCATTCTGACTTAAATTAGATCGTATATCTATATAACTGCCCGGATATGTCGTATCTGGTAACCTTAATCGTCTGTTTAATAACGTTGTAACTGTATTTGACGAAGAGTCGTCCTGTAATATATTGCGTGTTGATCCGAAAATATAAAACCTCGTAAAATAACCATCATTTGGTTTTGTTATTGTAGCAGGACTGATATTTTCACCAACTCGTAAAGCTACCATATCGCTATGTTTGCATTTCGATAAATGGATAATTGCCCCTTCCACCCACCATTCTGTATCCCATGCGTTCGCTAATTGAGTTAATGCGTCAAATATACTTACTTCACGGAAAGAAAAACTATTTGTACCAACTAACGAAGAATCGTATGAAAATGTATATTGTATCCCGGTTGACCATAATAAGTTATTAACTATAATAACACCGATATTGTAGATATAATCAGTTGTATTGAAGTCTGTTTCTCTTACACCATCCTGTTCATAGAATAGTACCATTTTCTTCCACATTTGGCGTGGAGAATGAAACGTTAGCTCGTAATATATTTCGCTTTCGTCTTTTCTTTCAGGAGTATATGGCTCTATTAATGTGTATTTTTCGCCTTTATATTCAACATACGCACCTGCTGGGAATGAGATATACCTACTTATCGAAGTACTGAAATTCAATCGAACATACTCATTATTCATTAAAGAATGATGATAAATGCTGTTCTCATTTATATCAGCATCCAGTATTGTTGTATTATCTACATTCTTTATTATCATAATTACGTCCTTAAGTTAGGGTTAGGTTCGTTGAATTTAACAGATATTCTGCATGATTTTCTATCAAATGATCTTGCGTATGTCTGTGATTTTAAATATGTTAACCTATATACTCCATTTAAAATTGGAACTTCTATTGTTACTTTCCCGGTAAAAAGTATATTGCTGAACGATTTTATATTACTTAGTAAATCAGCAGTACTCCACCCTATTATCACAAATGATAATGTAACGTCTCTTTCGTCTTTTCTGATATAGTCATATAAAACCTCTTTCCCATGGTTCATACGTGATTTATTCTCGATAAACTCTTTCAAAGGCGGCGGCGCTGATATATCGGAAAGGAAATTATCTCCCATCCTAACTCCTATTGTGGAAACATCTATGCCGTTCATAAGTAAGTCAGCCATATCATCCAGTTTTTGTAAAAATAACTATAATAATCGTATCAGTAATATTATGCCTACATTAATTACTAAACTAATTACCATCTCTCAGATCCAAGCCGCCTCATTGTTGCTATATCATCTTTCATCTCTTTTATATGCTTCACTGTTTCTGACGTATTGTCGCTTATCATTTGAAGCTCTATATATGAGTTTACTAATATGCTTCGTGTTTCGTCAGCTATTTCTAATTGAGCTATATTATTGCCTGAAATATCTATTAATTTTGAATCAATAGTCTTTATTATGTCAGTTTGCGCAATATTTTGCAACTTTATCTCCTCCCCAGACTGTTGTAATGCAGTGAATCTACCTTCGAGAACCGATGCTGTTTCTTCCGACATTGTTGTATATCCACCGGTAGCAGATGTTAGCGTTTGAGTAGTTGTAGTTGTCGGTGTTAACCCTGCCGATTCTTTGATTAACTCCCATTCCGAAAGTAGTTCATTGTATGCTGATTGCTGAGCTAACGCATTCTGTCCCAAGTTACTTAATACCTCTGAAAACTGTTTGAACCTTTGTGTATCTGTAATTGAAGGGTCTTTCATTATATTCAAGAAGTCTTCCGAAGCCTGATCAAATAGTGGGGCTAACGTAACAGCATATATCATGTCTTGCGCCAACTTATCCAGCATTTCCGATACTGAGTCTACAAAAGCAGCCGCCGCATCTGTACCATTATGGAAAGCATCAACTAACGCATCCGACATATTAGAACCAAGTTCGCCAAATATACTCGTTAAATAGTTCTTCGTCGAATCAACAGCATCCTGATATATTTCCCAAGAGTTAGCCATATCCTGCAAATAGCTTTGATTTGCGGCACTAAGTTTCTTGAATGTATCTGTACCTATGAAGCTTTGTAACGCCTCTTTGTTTATAGAACCGTCAGAGTTAAATAACTCAGGTACTGCCTGTTGTAATGATTCATATTTTGCGCTTCTAAACCATGTAGAATGCCGTATTTGAACCTGCATTTTAGCAATTGATTCAGCCGCTGTACTATATTCTTTGCTTATACCTTTTAATAGCGAAGAAACATTATCACGGTTTTTAATACTGTTTAAAGTATCGTTATAATCCTTAAGAGCTTGACTCGCAGCTTTTATATTATTCTTCGCATTACGCCAAAGGTCATCGCCGAAAATTGAACTACCAGTAAATGAGTCTATCTCGGAGTTAAGCTTCACCAACTTTAACTCTTTATTCAACGCAGTAACCTCTTTCCTGAACTCAGCCATATAGTCTGTTCTTTTGAAAAGATTGAATAAAGTAGTTACTACTTTCAAAGCAGCGGAAACGATCGCTAAAATAACGCTTGCTCTTTCGACTTGCTGTATAGCTTCAGAACCTGCCTGAGCAACCTTTTCAGTACTTTCTATCGATATTGTAGTTAGCTGTGCAATACCATCTATCATACTTAATGTTGAAGTAGTTAATCCTGATGCTGCTTTTATTATTTCCCCAAACGTTCCACCTATTGAATCTCCAATGTCATCAAATTGCTTTTGCGTTTTTTGTAAAACTGATTGCAACTTAGCCCATCGTTTATATGAGTCTTCCGCAGGTACTTTTTTCTCCTCTATTTGTAGTTGTTGAATCTGATTTTTAATCGCTATTATCTGACCACGGGCAGCGGATAAATCGGTTGCAGGAACTATATTACCGACTGTTTCCATTTTGGAAAGTTCAACTTCCGCCTCTTTGAGCATTTCTTTGAGCTTATCTAATGCTATATTAGAGATACTATTAGCCCATACTTGGAATGATTCTTCCCTTTGTGCGAACTCCATATCGACCGCTTCCAAAGCTTTCGTTTGCGAATAATCAAGCTCATCGTATTGCGCTTGACCTGCTCCAGCATCCTCTAATTTCTTTCTCTCATTTTTGAATGATTCAAGTATATTAAGCCTTTTTTTCGTGTACCCGGCATATTTGTTTATAATATCTTCATTTGCTTTAGTTTCAGCTTCCGCTATTTCATTTAGTGAGTTATTATATACTGCGACAGCCATATTACGAGCGGATTTCAATACTGTTATCTGATCATCTGATAAGTTACCGTATTCTTTCTGCCATTTTTTCTCTAGTTCGCCTATCTCATCGATACGTTTTTCATAGCTGAATACAGCTTCTTTTCTCGCTTTTTCAGCACTATCCTTTATTAACCCTATATCCTGTCTTTCCGTGTCTTCCCTTAATTTTTTAAGTTCTTCTAATGCGTTATTTTCTTTTTTAGCAACTGATTTTATTTTATTTGCATTATTATCACCTATTACTGTTGTACTGTCTTTTATATTTATTGCTTTTTCTAACTCTTCGCTTGTTTTTTCTATCGCAGCAATTGTCTTCATCCTATCTTTTACAGCGTTTTCCTCAGCCTTAATAGCTTTTTTCACACTTGTAACATCAACTGCGCCAACAATTAATGTAGCAGCCGCACCCTCAGGAGTTAATGATCTGTCTCCAAGGTCTTTGTTCCTTTTATCTCTTGCAGCGTCTAATTTTCTTTGCTCTTCGAGTAATTTTTCCTGTGATTTTATATTTTCTTGTTCTAAGTCAAACTTTTGCACAGCTAATTCACCTACTTTGTCGCTTAGAGCCCTTGCTTTTGCGGTAGCTATAATTTGATCCTTCAAACTCTCATAAGCTCCGGCAGCTTTCCCAGCAAGTATCTCCTCTTGCGATAGATTCCCAAAATATGACGGGTATTTTTTTTGCAGTTCTTTCACAGCTGATAGCCTCTCTTCGTATGACTTATTCATGTCCTGAGAAGCTCGGTACAGAACTCCAATAGAAGATACCTCTTTTGTAGATGCATCTGATGTAGCTTTTGCAACGTCTTCTAATGCTGTTTTGGATATCTCATTCAACCTATTTATTTCTTCCTGCTCTCTTTTCCATTTTTTGAAAGCACTAACAAGTAAAGTAATACCACCTATCAGAACACCGATACCACCTACCATTAATGCCTTGCTCAACCCGGCAGATATACCAAGGGTTACATTCAACGCTTTTTGTATAGCATTCCAACCTTGCGTTACTTTTGTCGTGGTCGCAATCCTGAATGCGCTTTGAGAATGTAACATAGACGATACAGATTGCAATCCCATCGTTATACTCATCGCTGCCTGCAAATTCTTTTGCACCTTAGCCATTTTCTCATTGTCATTGACGAATAGTGAGGCTACTCCCTGAAATGCCGTAAAAGCGCCCGATAAGCCCTGTATTCCTGATATTATACCTGCTATATATTGATTCCCGGCAGTAGTTAATAACCTTTGCTGTTTGCTTACATCATTATACGCTGTGCCAAGCCTCGCCAACTCATTTTGTAGATTATGAAATTCCTCAGTATTTTCTTTCCCAGCAAGCGTCATTCTCGACATCTCTTCTCGGATAGCATTCATTTGCGATCTTACTGTTGTTGACGAGTTGCCTAGATTTTTTTGTTCTACGGTTAACTTTATTATTGCGTCTTTATATGTCTTAATTAATTGTTCTTGCTCTGCAAAATCCTTTTTTGAAATATTTAAATTAACAAGATTATCTCTACCTTCTTGCGTAACAATACCTTTTGTATCTATTTCTTTTTGTAATGATCTTATGTTCTTTCTAAGTGTTTCAAGGTATTTCTCCTGCTCACTTACAAATACTTTTAATACTTGTATAGATTTATCGATAGGCAAAGTCGTTTCCCCTATTAACTTACCCATATTACTCATCTCGCTAATTATTCCCTTCAACGGACTAACAGTTTCACTGTATTGCATTTTGAGTGATTGTAATGCTTTTTCCTGTTCTTTGAACAAAGTAGGTTCCAAATTAGCGTCTAACTTAGATAAGCTATCGGATAACTCATCAATTCTTACATGCAACTCCATTAAGCTATCTAGATGGCTCTTTAAGTCTGTTATTTTATCTAATTCTAACTTTACTTCTCCTATCTTTTTAGCACTATCTTTAGTATCTACAGTCAAGTTAATAGGCGGAATCCCTGAAACAGTCTCACCTGTGCTCTTTATTTTTTCAACAAATAAATCCAATAATTTTGATTGCTCATTTATTTGCTCCCTTAATTTATCGCTCCCTGTTCCAAGATTAATTATACCATATTCTTCAAGTCTGCCGGATGATGATTTAATAGATGCGTATATTCCCTGCATCTCTTGGAAGTATTTATGATATTCACTTATGTATGATCGTAACTCTTCTACTGATGTATTTAAATTAACTCCTGTTATATCGCTTGCCGGCTTAGCTTTCGCTATTGATATAGATAGCTCATCATATCTCTTTATTAAGTCATTTATAGCGTTTTCAGTTTCTTTTATTTCAGAAGAATCAGGTGAATATCCCTCATATTCCATCCTGTCACTTACTGCTATTAATGATACTAACGCATCTTCTATTTTATTTATTTCGTCGACACCGCTTTTTACATTTATTGATACATCAACATTGTTTATTTCAGATATTACATTTTTATAATTTAAAATAGATTCCGCCTGATCTTCAAATGCGGATGTTATCCCGTCTACTTCCGACTTAACGCCACTTATCCCTGACGTGTCAACAGGAGAACTCATCTCATTGTCGAGACTTTTTTTATTCTCTATTAGTTCCTCGTAATTCTTTTTTTGTTCAGCTACTAAAGTATCAAGTATTTCGATAATCTTTTCAATCGGCAACGTAGTGACATTCATTGAATTAGCCACTTTACCCATCTCATTTGCTATGTTAGCGAATGAACTTTTTGATTCATTGTACTTCTTAAGTAACTCACTTAACGCCTCTTCGTGTTTTTTAAACGATTGTGGTTCAGCCTGAGAGTCTATTTTCTTCATCTCATCTCTCAACGCTTTTATCTTAGATAACAACTCTTCTAAGCTGTCTAACTTCGCTTTTACATCAAATACAAGTTCCGCCATAATATTATCTTTTATGTAGTTCGTTTATCATTCTTTCAACTAATAAGAAGCCGGATGATGCCACATTGAATCCTTTTCTTTCAACATAAGACGCATAATGCATCCCGTCTCCAACTATTAGTTGAACTCCTTTAGGAATCAAAGTTACTTTATCAAAAGCATCAGCCGTAGTTCTGACACCTAAATTTTCAAACACATTTATACCATCAATATAAACTCGGTAAGAATTAGCTTGCCTCAGATATCCTGATCTATCTGTATAATTGGCAGCTTTGCTCCTTGCCTCAGCGATATACGCTTCTCCTATTTTTGCATATTCTTTCGCTAAAGCAAGTTTCTGATTCTTTACCTCATCCTCTATTTCTTTGGTAAATTCATCAATTCCATCTATTTTTATACTAAACATTAATACCTCTCTTTCTTTTGAGCATCTCTTTCCCACTTATTGTAGTTGTCTTATCCTTTTTCGTTCTGCTCCTTATCTTATCGTTCTGCATTATCAATAATAATGAGTATTGAGAATTAAGTACTTCACTGTATGTCATATTCAAGCTTTCCATAAAAGAAGCGATTTGCCCAATTAGTGTGTTCCCACCGACGAATCCCGAGCCATCATCGTCGTTATGTTCTTTGCTAATTGGGCACATAGAAAAAAATCGCGAGCGCTAAATAGTACGATTATCTCCTCAAAAGCATGCCTTACCTCTGATATATCTGACTTACTAAGAATCTTTTTGAACCTCTTTTTCTTTGATTTTACGAAGTATTTCTCATCAGCGTATACAGCTATCGCCAAAGCCTCATAAAGTGCCTCAGAATCGTTCTCTATCATGTCAAATAAGCTCTTAACAGTGTCGCCCTTATCTACTTTTATTCTCGATAACGGTTTTATCATTTTTGTTAATGTATATACTGTTGGAGAACTCACTCTATACCATTCACCTGATATATTTATATTCACAAAATCACCAACTATCGTCCTATTTACTAATCCTGCTAATTTATTCATATTATACATTAGTTAAAAGGGTGGGATAATGAATAATAATCACTCCCACCCTTTGATATTAATCATTATTAATATCGCCTATCCATAATTAATTACTTCACACACCATTATATTACTTCCGAAGAGTCGAACCAAGCCTCTGACGGGAGACCGGTAACGCCTGTATCCATAGGAACAGCTGTAAGCAGAAGACCTATCAGCTTGTCCTCAACCATTCCACCTCGTGCGGTGATTGATGCCCTTGGGAATACGATATAGGTATCGTCTTTCGTCCTTGCGATAATACATTTATAAATAAGTGTAGCTATATCCGGACGCTTCCATGAAGTAGCGGTAGCTGTTCCGCCTTGTAAGTCAGCCTTTGTCTGATACTCATACTGACCAACAGAAAATGATACGCTCGTTGTACCGGGAGTATAATCACGATAATATACCTTCGCATTCAACTGATTGACGTAGTCAGTAGTCGAACCCTCAGCCTCTTCATATACCCAAGTTGTATCATGAACGTTTGTTATCTTTTTTGTGGTAGTTTTCAGCAAAATAGCCGCAACCTCAGATCCGGTCAACGCACCGGATGTTACCTCATCCGCATAGAATAACTCTTTTATAGAAACTATTGTCTTTGCCATAGTCTTTTATTTTATTTGTTTATAATCTTGTATTTACGACTTCAAACTTTAATTGACAATTAATACAGTTACTGAAAGTCTCCGTATCATCCTCGATTGTAAGTTCATTTAGTTTGTATAAATATACTTCGTTTGATGATGTTCCGTAAATGCTTGACCTGAATGCGTTTATACATTCATTTTCAAGTACATTTATCCTTATTGCATTCATAACGTGATAATTAGTATTATTTTTAGTATTCTTAATTATCTTTGGAACGTATATACATACACGAGGATAAGCTCGCTCAAACTGCCCATTATCAGCACCGCCGGGAATAACTATAACTATCCTTTCAATTACATTATTATTAAGTATAGGATCGTGTACATCTTTAGTAATATTCACTATACTACTAAATACATTATTCGCTCTTAAATCGCTAATTAATATATTCTTAATGTCATCTAACACTATCATATATAAATAGTTGTATAGTTATTTTCTCCGGCAAACCGCATTCCGCTTGTATGTTTTATGTCTGCAATAATACCATCAGCGATTTCAGTACCGTCCAACTCCGTTATTAGCACCTCTTCCAATAAGTTGATGTCCATTCTCTTCGGCAAATTAATGTACGAAGATACATATATCCCAACCCCGGCATACCCATTTTTTTCATTAGTTGATAAATGATGCAAGAAACAGTCACATAAATATACTTTTTCAGGCTCAGATTCATCAGGAATGACATTCCCATGGGAGTCAAGCTGTGAAACCTGCCTTACTATACGATATAATTTATGTGGCATGTAATACATAATTACCAATGATCAGATATGTCCGTAATTGTAGATATTGTATTCAACTCATCTTCGATACCCAAATAATTACACAACCAAGCATAGTACTTAAGTAACGCATCCATATCCCATCCGATTGAAAATCCGTTCTCAGACACTGATTTAGCTCTTAAAAGTAAGTGAGGAAGTACATGTAGCGCTATTGCTTTAAGTACCGTATCCCTGTTACTTTCAGTTAGCACCTCATCAGGATCGATTAAGAACGAAATTTCCAATATATCCGCATCGGATACTTTTATTCCGAACCCTGACAACTTACTTGTTATGTATTCTTTGACTGTCATAATAGAGTTACTCTATATCGTTGTCTTCGGTTTTCTTTTTATACTGTTTTGACAACTTTTCAACAAGCCCAAGATCAATTAATCTTTTCAGCCTGTCGTCTTTCACTTCAATTTCGTCACCTACTTTATGAATATAATCGAAATTGTCAATATCCCTAAACTCATTCAATACTTTAACTTTCATACTGTACTTATTTTCAAGATTGAAGTGTAGTAGTGTCAAGAGTGTATATCCTGTCAACATTAGTTATTACCGGCAGACAACGAGCCTGAGAAGTAGTGAACTCAGCGAATGAAGGTCTTACGGTAGCATACTTAGAAACCAAAATATAACTATCAGCTGTCTGATATGTCACATCTTTTACAGGTCTGTTCATTTCCGCAAGCCTTGAATAAACAAGGTTGCCGACATTTATATCAGAAGTGAAAGTGATCATTCCTTGTTTCCAAGGTCTAACAGCCTTACGAACTCCGTTTCTTTCCGTTTTCACTACCCGATCAATCATATCGAATGTAATACCGAAAAGCGAGCTGAACACTTGATTCGCTTGCTCAATGGTTGGCGTGGCTATATTAGCCCCGACAAATCCTCTGTTGAAAGCGAAGTATTCTTTGAATTGTGCCGTCTGAATGATTTTAAGGAACGTATCCTCATCAACATACGCACGAAGTAATGTGTTCCCATCCATTCTCGCTTTGTTCTTCACTCTGCGAATGTCATCAACTATTTTTGATAAGTCAATAGCTGAAACACCGAACTTATTACCAGAAAGGAATCCATAATCCACAAGAACACCAGTACCGATGTTATCATTAGTAGCATCTCCTTCGGTAGCAAGAGCTACACCTGTTGATAATCCTTGCAAAAACATCAACTCGTTACGTTCATAAACGCCTTCTATGACACGAGGAACATCGGCAAGGATTTTAACTACAATATCCTCGATCGGATAGTTCATTGCTATCATTGCGTCTATATCGGACATCTGTTTCTCGTTGAGATTCATCTCCATTCCGATCTTAGGGATCTCCCCGGTCGCTTTCTCGATCTTATCCCTTTTCTTAATCGGAAGACTCGAATCCATTGCGACTATATCAGCCGCAACCCTCGTATATTCCCCGGTAAGAGTAGCCCAGCGACCATCAACCGAAAGCGTAGGCGTGAGTAACTCTTTGAACTTATAAGAAACAGGAACATTGATGTTCTTGTCATTCAGCCTCTCAACTGTACGTAATACAATAGAAGGGAAATACATTTTAACTATATCTGCGAAAAAACTCTTTTCCATAATTAATCTACATTAAAAGTTATGAGATGCAATGCATTCTCTACATCTGTAATAATAGAACTCATATCTATCACGCTTGCCGCAGGATTCATACTTCCACGCACCATAATAGCCGCGAAAGGCTTCTCTTTGGTTATTGTCGCTCTCAGGATTCCAATTATCCTATGACCTGCCGGCAATGTTCCATACTCTCCTGTTGCAGTAACAGGGAAAGGTTTTGTATCACCTGTGGTCTCGTCCAATATAATTGGATGACCCCCATATATAACATCAGCGAGATAACCGGAAACATCGAGAGTTCTACCGCCTCGTATCGTTTCAAAACAGTCCCTAATAACTATATTATCGTTACCGAAAACTATCGTTTCTTTTTCAGAAATTAAATTTGCTGTCGTACCCATTTTGTTTTTTGTTTTAGTTAAACACCTATTTTGTTCAAAATAGCATCAGTATCCTCGTTTGAAGGTTTTGACTCTGTGTCTATTTGCAAGCCTCTGCTTTTATCGAGTGAAGCGGTAACAATATTCTGCTTTATCTTGGATAATGTAGTTGCTATTACTTCGTCTTCGTCAGATTCTTGGAAATTAAACCCTTCGTCAATACGCCATTGAGGTATCCCTAACTCTTTCGCTTTTGATGCAATAGTATTCATTCTTTTTGATTGCGCCTCTTTTGTTTCGTATGAAACCAACTTCTCGGAAAGAGGCTTGATTGCAGCCTGAATAGCATCCTGTATTCTCTTTTCAATATCGTTAGCATTGTTATCCTCTTTTTTCTCCTCTTTTGGGAGTTTACTTTCTAACTCTGCTAATTTTGCTTTGAGAGCTTCGGCTTCTTTGCTTGCATTACTTTTATCCACACGCATTTTATCAAATGTGCTTTGGAATGCTTTTAATGCAGCCGATTGCTTTTGCGAAATAGTAGTTATATTGTCATCTGTGACAAGCCCCGTCGCAACTAATGAGTCGGCGTATGCTTGTAATAATTCGTCCGTTAAACCCAAATTTGAATGGTCTGTTTTTAACTGAGTGAATAGCTTTTTGTTCATAATTTAGTTCAATATATATTATATTCAAAAGTAGTTATTAATTATCTCATAATACGGTCTATTTCTATTCATATACTAACATTTAATTATATGTTTGCATTTTAATTAATAAATGAGATATTATTATAGATATATTATTAATCATTTATAGGCTCAACGATATCGTTTATTATCTCTGTATTCACCATCACATTGTCAACTCTGTAAATAAATATTAATCCTCTTTTTGATATACGCTTCGCAAATTCTTCTATTTTGTATTTCTCTCCGTTTTGCGGATCGCATATAATAAGCGTATTATCTTTAGTTCTTTCCGCAACAATAGCGTGTGGATTCCCGCCATACTTATTTTTCATTAATACATTGAAATGATACCGACCTTGTTCCTTTGTCTCATTTTTTATGAATGAAACTATATTTTTCGGATTTTCTACATCTTTTGAAGAGGAGAATATCTTTCTTGGTTTGAAGCCTGTTGTTGGATCTATCCATGGGCGTGTAACATCATTTGATATTTTATATGGAACATTTGTTTTGCTTTCCTCGTATTTCTTAGCTGTTACATTGAAACCTCTTCTAAGCATCTCGTAAGCAACGACAGCGGCTTGGCAGTTCTCATCGTAACCTTTTTCCGGATAGTGTATATTACTTTTATTCCCATCTAATATACTTTTTATATCTTCTATATCTTCTATATCTTTTTTGTCACTATTCGTTATACCAAGCGCTCGCCTCGTTTCAGCTTCATTTTGTTTTTCAATATCTTTTGTATCAACAGTTAATTTGCTTTTATCAACTTCTTCTCCTTTTGATATTTTTTCTACCGTCTCATCGTCAGCAATAACAGGAATAGCAGTACATAAGCATTGCGGGTGAAACCCAACCCATTTATACCATTTCGGATACACATGACCATCGTGTCCCTTGCATATATCGCATATTGTTTCTATTCTTGTTGAGTTCTGTATTTTGTAGCCTATTACAAAAGGCATAGCCTGCCATCGCTCATAATCGCTTTCCCTGTATGCTCTTGTCACCTCTGTCCTCGCAAGTCTGTATGCGTTCTTAAATGCGGATCTATATACACCTTTTCCCGGCTTATGTTTCAAGTCTTTCGCAGATACTTTCAAATTACCTTGCTTGTCACGAACTCTTCTTATTCTTGCATTTGGATTGTTTAAGTACTTCTTTATATTTTTTGCTATCTCATTTGCATCTGCGCTTGAAGCTATACCTGCGTTTATTGCTTGCTGTATCTCATCTTTCAGATTTCCGCTTATATTCCACACTCTATCCGATATAGTTAACCCGTTTGTTTGTCTCTTTACAAATGTCTCATAATCAGCTATATTACGTTGTTTCATTCCTACCGGTACTTTCAATCCTTTTTCCGTGAAAGTTTCTAAAAGTAGTCTGGCGTTTTTCTCATTTGATATATCCCATGCTGTTCTCGTCTCCTCTTTTATGTACGAATTAACATTATTATTCAGTTCGGTTATTATGTATTCTACCTTTTTTTTCTCTTCAAAATATCTCTTTTCAAATTTAGAAAATAAGAATAGTTCCTCATTTGATATACTTTTGTTTGTTACTCGTTTGATTATTTCTTCGGAAGCCTTTTCATACATTATTTGCAGCTTCTTGTATATCTCTATTTGCTTTTGAAGCATTTTTTTATCATATTCATTCATGATCAACTATATTAATCGACTGGGTAGAACTCATTTTCAGCGTTTAAATTTTTTTCCGCTTGTATAGCAGCAACCTCTTCAGCTGTATTTGCAACACCAATGCGCTTAACTGCTGTTTCAAGCGACATTACACCGTCTACGTAGCAGTTCCTGATTGCTGTCCATGTGTTCTCTGTGTCCTGATCAAACGGTTCTGCAAACTCATGATGCACTTCCATTTTATCTATGCTATTTCTGAGCCTTATATGAGTTACTTCTCTCATTATTGAAAGAATGATATTTTTTTCCCTATCTACAAGCTCATCGTATATCTCTTTCCTGTTATCAGCCTTAATATATCCAAGGATAAGAGCTCTTTTCAATGCTTCCCCTGATAGTGATCCCATTCCTGAAAGATTTTCAAATGAAAAATCAGGAGTAAATGTGTCGTTTAATATAGTTGAGCGAATTACTTCTTTTTCACCATCTTTCATATCTGTTGCGGTTGGCGGCGATAGGTACTCAAAGACACTGTCTTTGTCATTCAATTTTACAATCCTGCCAACTTGTTCAGGATTAGGAAGTGACTTTTCGCAATCTACAGTTATCTTAGCGATAGGATCCGCGAAGTAATTATTTGTATCTGCTGTAATTGAATCTATATACTCATCCCGCTCTATCCTATGTTGTGCTCCTTTCCATTCAACATCCTGCTTGTAGTATATTACCGGTATTTTACCAAGTATATTTATCCTTTCTTCTACTTCCCACCCTGTATTTGCTCGTCTGCAAAAGTAGTTTGTTTTTGGTGTGTATATATCGAAGTGTTCTATCGTCTTGTCAATCTCTTTTAAATTATATCCGTAAGCAAATGCTATCATATTGTTATACCGGTCGAACATGGGACGGATAGAATAACCATTAGATTTTGACAAAATGATAGTTTTCACACCCGGTACACCGTCATCGTCGAATAAATGATATAATTTTGCGCATTCTGTCTCCTTCCCTGCTAACCTCTTGACAGTCCGCATATTAGAATTGAAGCGGGTGTTTGAAAGAAACTTTTTGAACTCACCGAATGCTTCTGAAACAGATTCTTCCCCTGATAGTTCAGTCCATTCTATTGGCTTACCTAATAGAAAAAAAAGAGCTACTTCATTAATATAGTTCTGCCAGTTTCTTGGAAGTTTTTCAGTTATGTACGGTTCTGATTTTTTCCTACTCTTATCCCTGCGCATCATTATCTTGTGCTTTTCAGGATCTGCCTGCCTGAGCGCTTCTTCTACTTTTTCATCTCTGTCTTGAAAAAGTGTTTTCGCTCTTGAAATATCGCCTGCTTTGATATATTCAAAAAGCTTGTCTTTTATTGTAATTATTTCTCCCATAGTATAGTTATTAGAATATTCCTAAGTCTTCTTTAGTTACTTGTTTTGTAATTGTTATTCTCCCAAGTATCTCACCCATAACATAATAGCGTGCGGCGTCGAAGCAATGATTATACGCATCTATCGGCTCATTAATGAACTTACCATCTTTATTTTGCATGTAAGTATAATTGTTCTTTTCTTTAATGAAATTGAATGAGTTCTTTGTTATGTGAATGTTGTATTCTTTCATTTTCATTATACCGGCGTTGATACTCCCCGCTCCTTTTTTTATAGGATAAATGAGTACGCCGGCATTGCTTATTTCTTTTATTAGTCGAGGGTCGGCACTTTCTGAAAGCACCTTCATTTTTAGCGGCTTAAGTACGTTAATTATATCTTTTGCAAGCATATCAGTTTCATAACATAGTTCGTCGAAGTACATGTTGTCATCTATGATTCCACATTTTACTATCGCGGTTGGATCGTTTGAGAACCCATAATCTACGCCAATTGCCTGACTCTTAGCATATTGCGGGAATTCTTCTATAATTCGAATGTCAGGGAAAATGAGACCCTCTATTATGCTTTGAATTCCAAGTCCATATACTTCCCACAGTGATTTATTTTTCCTCTGTAAGCTCTCTATTTCATTAATTATAGTTTGCGGAAGAAACGGATTGTCTTTGTATGTTGTTATAAAGTGATATGTGTATTCGTCTTTATTAACGTCGCATATCCAATGGTCATCAGAAAAAGACGGGTTATAATCAATTATAGCAAGTTCGTTTGTTCTTAACTTTAGTTGCTGATATTCTATATACTTTAGTTCGCTCGCTTCATTCACATACAGTACATCTCTTTCGCTACCTCTTAGCTTCTCTTCACTTTCAGCGGAAAAGAACTCAACGAATGAACCATTTGAGAATGTGTATATTAAGTTCGTTTTGTTATGTCTCGATTCGGTGTATAGGTTTAATTTTCCGAGTATTTCAAAGAAGTCACGCATTGCCGAACGACGTAATACAGGGAGAGAACCTCTCACAATAGATACTGATGTTTTTTGTCTTAGTTGGCAATAAATGACAAGAAAAATAAGGATGTTATATGTCTTGCTGCTCCGGCTACTTCCTTGCAGTGAGATAGTTGTATATCCATCGTTAATTGCTTTTGCTAATAGTCCGAATACTTTGGTTGTTTGCAATTTATCATGCGATATATCTTTCTTATCACTTATTATTTCGAGATCCGCTGTCATTGAATAATCCTGTTTTGTCGACTATATTTATTTGAGTTAGTATCTCTTTTCCGTTAGTTGTAACGTCTGCCTTTTGTATTGCTTTTCCGAGAATACGATCAAGCAATCTCTCAGAATTGACGAGTTGTCCTCTTTTCATGTCACCAAGAAGAGAGTTAATGATAATAATGATAATTACCGGCGTTTCTTTCTTGTTTGTTAGTTCTTTCAGAGAATCAACATCAGTTGTAAGGAGTAGTCTAACTATCTTATAGTAGTCATCATTTGACAGTTGTTCTCCGAATATTTCAAGATCTTGTACTATTTGTTTGTACATTGATTTTTTCCTGCCACATCCGGCTACCTTCTCACCTTTTTTAAATCTTTGTGGTTTTAAGTTCGCTAGGCTATTTGGATTACGTCCTACCATAATTATTGATATTTTGCTATGTCCAATTGATCATATATCGTATTGATTGTATCTCTGAAATCGCTATATATTCCATACCAGCTCACTACGTTAGTTAGTGTGTTGGATATGTTTGATGTAGAAGATCCGATTATTCGTGCTATTTCGTCCCTTATACCTCTGTCGAGGCTTTTTCCGATGTATGTTCGTGGTGAATACAGTAGAGCGAGTATAGCTATTGCGATTTGTCTTTCTGTGTATTTTTTCCCCATTGTTTTGTATATTTCCGTTACGTCGTTATATATACATTCTGCTTTCCCGATGTTATATACATCAGGCGATAGGATATATTCTCCTTTTTTTGTTACTTCTTCGTATTCTTTTTTGAAGCTTAGAATTTCGTTTATTTTCATACTTGTATATTTTGTTTAATTTACGTCTACGATTATTCTATAATATTAATTATCAGCGTTTTTCGTATATTCCGTGAAGTTATACTTCATATTTCAGCTATAAAATAGCGTTATTTACAAAGATATATATTTTTCCCGAGACTGCGTATTATTTGGTGTTTTTTTGGTGTTTTGTTTTGTTATAGGTATGTAATTGTGTGTTCGATGTATTTGTTTGTTGTTTTCTTGCCATCGTGTATTGTTATTTTGAGGTGTGTTTTGCGGCGTTTTATTTTCTTCCTTATGTTTATACGTTTTCTTTGTGTTCTTCTTGATTTAACGTGTTTCTGTGATTATTTAGGCTTTTGTGTATGTTGTTATTGTTTTGTCTGTGTATAATTATCGTTTTCCTGATATCGGGGATACGATGTTCGCTCTGTTTTTGCGGCGTGTGTGATCGTTTTCTTGTTGTCGTATAAAAAAGAGGAGAGGTGACTTACGGGATTCAGTCACCTCTTGTTTCCTGCTCTTCTTGTTTCTGCTCTTTTTTGGTTATCCACACATCTCGTGCTTTATTTTTTGAGTGGCAGACCGACAGGTACAAAGATAATACTTGTTTTTTTATCTGCAAAATGTTTTTCGTTTTTTTATATTGTTTTTATGTATATTTGTATTTCTTGTTCGACCATGTGTTGAAAGAGAAACGAATCAGTCATTTTTTATATTTGGCTGATTTTGCTTTTTATTCTTTTCCTGTTGATTTGATTCTGTGATTTTTTATTTTGTGGTTTTTATTTTGAATTTTTCTTTTGCTTTTATTTTTCGTCTACTTATTTACTAGATATTAATATAAGTACATAGGACAGGCTTTCCCGACATATATATAATTATATGTAGAGTTGAATTAAATATATAGAGAGAATGATTTTGATTTATTCTTTTGACTTTAAAAAGATATTTTGCTTTTTAAATCTATAATTTAAAACTGGGCAAGTAAATAGAAGGCCATCCCGAAAGCTATTTTTTATGCTGGCGTATATTATATATACGTCGGTTGCCTGTTTCCCTGTCAAGAAGTGCAGGCCTTTACCAGCTAATCATAAAAAACACTACTTCTTACTCCAAGTATTTTATACGTGATTGTCAGGTCACCATGATACTTGTAAGAACATGTTTATCAATATGTCAGTAATTAATTTCGTGGTATTTTACTAAATCCAAGGCCGCTATAAGTTCATAATACGCTTATTATAATTTACAGCGGATGTAAAAGTAATGAATATATTCCGAATAAGTTCTAAATGAAAGTTAATGTTTTGTTTAATATTGCAAAAATTGTCGCAATTATCTAATTTTCAGCGTATTGCTATCGGTTATTTTTTTGAGTACGCATGTAAAAAAAAGTCCCGCGCCATTCCAGACTGGCGCGGGACTCAAATTACGCCTTGAATCTATAAAAATATGAAAAGAAGGTTTTTGAAAAGATATTTGAGACATAATCCATTTCCTAAGTACCAAAACCTTACAAAAGTGGTAGTTACATCAAAACATCTTATGCATGTTGCCGACGACGCTTCGTTCAAAACAATGAATGCACATACAAATATAATGATTATTTTCTATATTTGTACTATAATCGTACAAAAAAAATTGCTATGAATGATAATTGTTTGAGATTCAGGGTTGGAAGCCGCATCCGGTTGTTTGGCGACGCAGGGTATATTATTAGAGTGATAGACGAAGATAAGCGTATAGCTCGTGTAAAATGGGACTCCGGTTATGAGACCGTAGAGCTACTCCGTGGAGTTCCTGTGTATTTTGATGGTTCCCCGGTTACGAATGAAGATTCAAGCGAATAATCAGGCATTATAATCACGGATAAATATTTAACATTCTGCATTTGCTTATAAATAAGCGAGTTATAAAAATGCGTACAAAAACATGTTATACAACATATAAATTTATTTGCACATTCTCGAAAATAATTGTATCTTTGAGTATTGATAATTAATTAATAAATAAATAAAAACAAGGAATTATGAAAGCAAATATCAAACTTCAAAGAATCGCAAATAAGTACAGAGATGTATCATTCAATGAGAATAATTATTCTATTGGAGGCGGATTAAGCGGAGGCGCATTTGAGAGCAACAGGCATAGAGATGCGAAGAGTGACTCAGGGAAGGTCACATTAGGTCGTGCTAATAAGATGTTTTCCGATGCTACCGGATTAAGTACCGCCGAAGTGAAAGAAATAATCATGAATCATTTTTCGGATCTTGAATGGCATCACGCAGGCGCTCTCCCGAAGCAGTACGGTGGCGGAATGAAAAAGACTTATTTTTTGAATAGCGCTCAGATTGTAGAACTGGCTGAAAATTTTGAAACTATTCAAGCCGAAGCGGATGCAAAAAAACAAGCTGCGAAAGATTTGGCGCAATCAAAGAAAAGTCTTGAGGATAGGCGCTTGGAATATCTGTATTACCATTCGGAAAAGGTGACAAGAGTTCCATCTCTTGAATTCAAAGAAAGATATTA
>Ga0153996_1000273_pt1 | contig 23887 bp, 25 predicted proteins | sample TSNC080MetaG_FD_104728 | JGI IMG/M metagenome (GOLD analysis project Ga0153996, IMG submission 104728) | Attine ant fungus gardens microbial communities from North Carolina, USA - TSNC080 MetaG | ecosystem: Host-associated > Fungi > Mycelium > Unclassified | place: USA: North Carolina, Lumber...
AATTTTTAACCCCCTCGGGGGTTAATGATAACATACATAGACAAAGATTAAAGATAAAGATTAAAGAAAAGCAAGGACATAATCAATTTGGTTTCATTAAGACATTATCATATTGGAATCATAGGGATTGATAATATTTTTTTATGGGATTGACAATTTTCCGAAATACCGTTATAATAATAAGTGTTACAAGTAATACGTATTACATTTAAAACATAATATAATAATAAAGGAGGTCTTTATGAAAAAACAAGAATGGATTGCACTTAATGTTACACTACCTAAAAATCCATCAAGAGTAAGGGTTGGTGTATGGAGAAAACTAAAACAAGCAGGCGCAGTAAGTATAGGACAATCATTGTGGATATTGCCTTTTACTGAGGATCACTTAAATATTTTTAATGATATTGGTAATTATGCCCAAGAAAACAAAGGTATATATTCTATTATGAAAACTGATTTTTTAAAAACAGAAGCCAATAAAAAAATTGATGATTACTTCAATGATGAAAGAAATAAAGAATACGAAGAGTTTTTAGATAAATGTGAGTATTTTTTCTATGAAATAAATAAAGAAACTGAAAAAAATAACTTTTCATTTGCAGAGTTGGAAGAAAATGAACAGGAACTTGAAAAACTAGAAGCATGGTTAGATAAGATTATTCTAAGAGATTTTTTTGAATCATCACTTAAAAACAAATCGCAAGAAACATTATTAAAATGCAAAGAGATTTTTGAAGTCTTTGCTAATAAAATATATGAATTAAACAATCCTATAAAGGAGGAAGAATAATTATGGCTAATATAAATAAAGCTTGGACAAAGGATGTAAAGAATATCGCAACTGAGTTAAATAGCAACATTCAAAATGGACTTACATCAGATGAAGTAACTAAAAAACAAGCATCTGATGTAAAGAATACGATTGTTAAAACCAAAGATTTAACTTTTTGGGATATCTTTTTAGAAGAAATAAAAGAACCACTTATTTTATTATTGATTGTAATAGGTGTAATTTATAGTATCTTTGGAGATATAGGAGATGCCATTATTATATTTTCTATTATAGTAATAACTTCATTAGTAGAAGTATTTACAGAATATAAGGCAAAGAAAAGTATTGAATCATTAAAAAAATTGAGCAACCCTCTTACTTGGGTAATTAGAGATGGTACCCCTACAAATATTGATACAAAAGATATTGTAGTAGGAGATATATTAGTTTTAAATAATGGAGATATTGTTTCAGCTGATGCAAGAATTGTGTCTAACTATAATTTAGAGGTTGATGAGTCATCACTTACAGGGGAAGCAATTTGGGTGCAAAAAACTAATGAGATTATAGATGATGTTGTTTTAGCAGAAAGAACAAATATGGTTTTTTCTGGTAGTACGATTGTAAAAGGTAGAGGAACAGCCATTGTTACTGCAACAGGAATGGATACTGAATTAGGTCATATTGCGGGATTAACTGAAAGCACAAGAGAGCCAAAAACTCCTTTACAAAAGTCTATGAAAGAGTTATCAAAAAGTCTTTTATGGATTGCAGTTTTCTTTAGTATTATAATACCCGTAATTGGACTATTTCGTGGTATGCCATTCCAAGAAATGTTACTAACAGGATTTTCTCTTGCTTTTGCAACTATACCAGAAGAACTGCCAATTATTATTACAATGACACTCGGATTGAGTGCTATTAAATTATCAAAAGATGGTGTTCTAATTAAAAGAGTTAGAGCAGCAGAAACATTGGGAAGTGTAACTGTTATTGCTACTGATAAAACAGGAACTCTTACTGAAAATAAAATGAGTATTCAAAAGATAGATACCGACAATGAAAAGTTGTTACTAGAAATATCTGCTCTTATGGCTGATATAGTAGAAAATAAAGAAGTAATAACTGGTGATCCGATGGATATAGCAGTTATAAAAAAAGCAAAAGAATTTGATATTACAAAAGAAAAATTATTAAAAGAATATACTTTCATAAAAGATTATGGGTTTGATGATGTCGAGAAAATATTCAAGAGTGAATATCAATATAACGAAAAACAAATTACTGTTGCTAAAGGTGCACCTGAAAGCATTATTAAACTTTGTAAAGATAGTGATAAATTAACAAAAAGACTAAATAAATTAATGGAAGATGGTAGTCGTGTCATTGGTGTTGCTTACAAGGAAAACAAAGAGCCAAAATATATATTTGTCGGATTTGTGTGTTTTGAAGATCCTATAAGAAAAGATGTTGCTGATGCAGTAAAACTTGCCGAACAAGCAGGGATTAGAACAATTATGATAACAGGAGATCATATTAATACTGCAAGAAAAGTCGCCGAACAAGCAGGAATAAAAGTTCAAAATGTAGTAAGTGGAAATGATTTGATTAATGTTACAGAGGAAGAATTAAAAGCAATCGTTAAAACTACAAATGTATTTGCACGAATTACACCTGAACAAAAATTGAATATTGTAAATGCATTGAGGTCAAATAATGAGGTAATTGCTGTTACAGGTGATGGAATCAATGATGCACCTGCTCTTAAATCGGCAGATATTGGTATTGCAATGGGAATTATGGGTACTGATGTTGCAAAGGAATCGGCAGATATGATATTAACTGATGATAGTTTTACATCAGTTATAAAAGGTATAAAAGAAGGTAGAAAGTTGTATGAAAACTTATCTAAATGTATAAAATATTACCTTGCTTGTAAAGTAGGATTAGTCTTATCATTTTTAATACCTATCTTAATTGGTATTCCTATGCCATTTGCACCTATTCAAATTATCCTTTTAGAATTGTTTATGGACTTGGGAGCTTCAACTTCATTTGTAGGAGAACCAATGGAAAAGGATATTATGAGATTAAAGCCGAGAGATACAAAAGAAAAGTTTATGAATAAAAATATGATATTAGGTATATTTAGTGGTGGAATAACTCTAGCACTAACAATTATGATAGTTTATATTTATTTATATTATAATGGTGATCCAATGTTTGCAAGTACGATGGCTTTTGTTACTTGGTTAATAGGACATTTAGTTCTAGCATATAATATGAGAACAAATAGAGTGCCACTTATTAAATCACCAATATTCAAAAACCAATCATTCAATCTATGGGTAGGCGGAATAATAGTTTTTATAGTACTAATATTTAATATTGATTTTCTATCACAATATTTAATGCTAAGTTCTATTCAATTTATAGATGTTTTAAAAATAATTGGAATAAGTATAATTATTATGGCTTGGATGGAAATAAAAAAGATTATTTCATCAAAATCATAAAAGAATATTAAATCTAAAAAGAATAGTATTAGTATTTTCTACGTAAAAAAAGCATAGTTAAAATTATATAAAGCAAAAATGAAACAAGCTACGACTTTTAAAAAATAACCGAATCGTTAATTACGAAAAGGTTATTTTTAAATTCTATAATATCTTCAATATTACAATTAAGTGATTTTTACTCGTTTTTTCATTGTCTAATATATCTTTTAATTTGAACTTTATTTTGCCGTAATTCCCACTATTATCCATAATTATCACCCTAATAAAATTGTATCAGTTAATCTACGTCTTGACATTGTAACGACATAATAACGTATAATATATTAGTATATACGTCTAAGCGTATAATAAATCTTTTGAGGAGTTTTTTCTTAACTAGACAAAACAACTGTATGCTCTTCTCAATGTTTCACGTGAAACATTCGTATAAAATTTTCAAAACAGGCAATTAATATATTGATTAATAAATTTTTTAAGGTATAATAAAAACATAAATCGTTGATTAGGATAAGTAAATAGTTTTTGTTTATAGAGAGTTAGTGGTAGCTGGAAACTAATAATAAAATCTATTGAAATCAACCTAGGAGTGAAGTGGTGAATTAAGTATCCATTTTCGGCATTAGCCGTTATCTGAATTGAGAGATATAAGCAATATGTTTATATAAATAGGGTGGCACCGCGATTATTTCGTCCCTAAAATTTTAGGTGTTTTTTTATTTCAACTTTAATAGATAGATAGAAAGAAGGAAAATGATATGATCGATATAGAAGTTCTACGAAAGAATCCACAGTTAATAAAAGAAAATATGATAAAAAAATTTCAAGATAACAAATTATATTTAGTAGATGATATTATAGAAATTGATGCTAAGTATCGTGGTGCTGTAACAAAAGCAAGTGAATTAAGAAGTCAAAGAAATAAAATCAGTAAAGATATTGGTGCTTTAATGCGAGATGGAAAAAAAGAGGAAGCTGAACAAACGAAAAAGAAAGTTAATCAAATGGCTGAGGAGTTATCTAATTTAGAAGAAAAAGAAGAAATACTTGGAAATGAGTTAAACGAATTGATGATGAAAATTCCAAATTTTATTGATGAAACAGTTCCTATTGGGAAAGATGATAGTGAAAATGTGGAGTTACAAAAATTTGGAGAACCAAGACTAAAACCTTTTGATATTCCTTATCATACTGAAATTATGGAAGCAGTCAATGGAATTGATTTAGATAGTGCTAGAAAAGTCGCTGGAAGTGGTTTTTATTATTTAATGGGCGATATTGCAAGATTGCATTCAGCAGTTTTAAATTATGCGAGAGATTTTATGATTGATAAAGGATTTACTTATGTCATACCACCTTATATGATAAGAAGTAATGTAGTTACTGGCGTTATGAGCTTTGAAGAAATGGATAGTATGATGTATAAAATTGAAGGTGAAGATTTATATTTGATTGGAACAAGTGAACACTCAATGATTGGAAAATTTATTGATACCATTTTGGATGAAGAAAATTTACCATACACATATACTTCTTATTCTCCATGCTTTAGGAAAGAAAAAGGGGCACATGGAATTGAAGAAAGAGGAGTATATCGCATTCATCAATTTGAAAAACAAGAAATGATTATCGTTTGTAAACCTGAAGAAAGTAAAGCATGGTTTGAGAAATTATGGCAAAACACTGTAGAATTATTTAAAACGTTAGATATTCCAGTAAGAACATTAGAATGTTGTTCAGGAGATCTTGCTGATTTAAAATCTAAAAGTATTGATGTAGAAGCTTGGAGTCCAAGACAACAAAAATATTTTGAGGTTGGAAGTTGTTCTAATTTGACGGATGCTCAAGCAAGACGGTTAGGGATTCGTGTAAAAGCTGAAAATGGCAAATATTATGCTCATACATTAAATAATACTGTTGTTGCTCCTCCAAGGATGTTGATTGCTTTCTTAGAGAACAACTTAAATGAAGATGGATCTATCAATATTCCTACAGTATTAAGACCTTATATGGGAAATAAAGATAAAATAACAAAATAAATAGACACAAGATAATAAAAACTCTTAAAGCATACAATTCAAAAAACAATTGGATAAAGCGGTAGTAAACATAATAAACTAATAATGATAATCATTCTAATGTTTCACGTGAAACATTAGCACATAAAAGCATTAAATAAAAAAAATTACAACTTTATTGATATTTGCCTCTTACTATAGTATAATATCATTTGCCACTACAATAGCAGGCTTCGAACCATGTCAGGACCGGAAGGTAGCAGCATTAAGAATCCCCTGTTATGTGTAGTGGTATTTATTTTATGTAAGAGGAGGAGTAGCATTATGGAAGATATTCAATTTATGGAATTAGCGTATCAACAAGCTCTAATTGCAAAAACATTAGATGAAATTCCAGTAGGTGCTATTATTGTGAATAATAATCAAGTGATCGCTTTTGGATATAATTATCGAGAAACAACCAATAAAATAACATCTCATGCAGAAATCAATGCTATTGAAGAAGCTGCTAAAATATTACATTCATGGAAATTAGATGAATGTACCCTATATGTAACATTAGAGCCATGCATGATGTGTAGTGGAGCCATTATTCAATCAAAAATAAAACGTGTTGTGTTTGGTGCTTATGAAAACAATGAAATTGCATTATCTAAGATCCTTTTTCAAACAAGTGATAAAGAAATACGATATCACCCAACGTTTACTGGAGGAATCCTAGAAGAAAAATGTTCATTACTAATTATTGACTACTTTAAAAATAAAAGAAGAAAATAGATAAAAGAATATATAAGTATCAAATATTTTGCTATCTATTTTTTATATCATCTTTACATCATTTATAGTATAATGATAAAAGATAGGAGATGATTCGTTTATGGCATATAAAGCATTATACAGGGCATATAGACCAACTAATTTTAATCAATTAATTGGACAAGAACATATAGTTAAAACATTAAAAAACGCAATAAAAGAAGATCGCGTTGCACACGCTTATTTATTCTGTGGCCCAAGAGGAACTGGTAAAACAACAATAGCTAAAATACTTGCTAAAGCTGTAAACTGTGAAGATTCAATTAATCAGCCATGTGAATATTGTGATAATTGTTTAGCCTTTTCAGAGGGGAATCATCCAGATATTATTGAAATAGATGCAGCAAGTAATAACGGAGTCGATGAGGTAAGAGATTTAATTGATAAAGTTAAGTATGCACCTATAAAGGGTAAGAAAAAAATATATATTATTGATGAAGTACATATGATGTCATCAAGTGCTTTTAATGCATTATTAAAAACATTAGAAGAACCACCAGAACATATTATCTTTATTCTTGCGACGACAGAGCCTCAAAAGGTGTTACCAACGATTATCTCAAGATGTCAGCGTTTTGATTTTAAAAAGGCAAGTGTAGCAAATAATAAAAAATTATTGTCGCAAGTCTTAAATATTGAAAACGTGAAATATCAAGAGGATGCTATTTCTTTAATAGCACAATTAGCAGATGGTGGAATGAGAGATGCTTTAAGTATATTAGAACAATGCTTATCTTATATTGATAATCAATTAACACTAGAAGATGTAAATAAGGTATATGGGATTGTTTCTATTTCAAACAAAATAGAATTCTTATTAAAACTATTAAAAAAGGATATGGGTAGTATACTAAATAGTATTAATGATTTCCTTGAAAGAGGAATTGATATTAAACGACTTACCTTTGATTTAGTTGATATTTTAAAAGATGTTATTATTTATAGAAATACAAATAATGAAGCGTCTATGTTTGTTTTGACACCCTACTACTATCAATTGATTGCACCATACATAACAGTAGAGGAAAGTTTTTCATTTATCGATATTTTAATGGAAACCTCAAATCATTACAGAGAAGCAATACAATCAAAAATATATTTTGAAATAGCCTGTATGAAAATATGTAATAAAGTAAATCAAGAGATAAAAACAGACCTTATCGTTGATAAAAAAGAAATAGAGGTCGTCGAGGAATCGATTCAAGAAGATGACATAGCAGATGAATTTGAAAATGAAAATGAATTCGTTGAATCTGTTGATGAAATGGTGAAAGAAACAACGGAATTTGAAGAGGACCCCCTCATCAATAAATCAGCACCGAACATTCATTATTATAGAGATAAAACAACAAGTAATGAAGATTTTGAATCATTAGAAGAACAATTAGGATTAACTGATTCAATGACTTCATATTCTACACTTGAATCATCAATCGGTGAATTATTAGAAAAGAAGGAAATTAATAAAGCAAAAGAGAATTCTAAACAAATACTATTAGAAGAAAATCAAATAATAGAAGAAGAAATTAATCAAGAGATAGAGTTAGATTCCGATTATCTATTAAATATATTAGTACAAGCAGATCGAAAAATATTAAATAATATCCAAGGAAAATGGATTATTATTAAACGCTATATGGCAAATATAAATACTGCAAAATATGCATCAATCTTATCAGATGGTGCCCCAGTAGCAGCAAGTGAAGATGCTATAATTATTGCTTTTGAACATAAACCATCTTGTAATAATGTAAATAATCAAAAAGAATATACTAAGATTAAGCGATTCTTAAAAGAAATACTAAATAGCGAATTTGAATTTGTCGCAATAACAACAAGTGAATGGACAGATGTTAGAAATAAGTATTTAAAGCTACGACAAGTGAATAAGCTACCGAAAGCGAAACCAATTAAATCAAGATATAATCAACAGACAGAAGAAACATCTAATCATCTATCAGCTGGACAAAGACTTGCAGTAGAATTATTTGGTAATGATATTGTTGATATTGAGGAATAAATAATTTAGGAGGATGTATGAATTATCCAGAATCATTTGAAAATTTATTAGAGGCATTTAAATGGCTACCAGGAATAGGAACAAAGAGTGCAGAACGATTGGTTTATCATATTTTAGCAATGGATAAAGAAAAAGTCTATGAATTTTCAGAGGCACTTACTAGTCTAATTCAAAATATTCATTATTGCGAAACTTGCGGAAATATTGCGGAAGATAAACAATGTGAAATATGTAAGGATCCAACAAGAGATTCTACCGTTTTATGTATCGTAGAACATCCAAAAGATGTGTATGCTATGGAAAAAATTAAAGAATATAAAGGGAACTATCATGTATTGCAAGGAGCAGTTTCGATTATCAATGGAATTGGTATTGAAGATTTAAATATTCAATCATTATTTAATAGAATCACTCCTGATCTTAAAGAAATTATTATAGCAACGAATCCAACAAGAGAAGGAGAAACAACAGCATTATACATAAGCAAATTACTATCAAAGTATACGATTGAAGTTACTAGAATAGCTCATGGATTACCAATTGGAAGTAATATCGATTATGCCGATGAACTGACATTATTAAAATCTTTAGAAGGAAGAAAAAAATTCTAGTCTAATACTATAAGATTCAGCATATACACTAATAAGAAGAGGTGTTTGGATATGCTGGAGGGGATTACAAAGGTAACAATCAGAATTATTTTAGCAACAGCAGTAATTTTACTGATTAATACGATTGGACAAAATTTTGATTTTTCTATTCCTATTAATTTAGTAAGTATTGCTTTGATCTCTGGTTTTGGAGTATTAGGGATTATTGGAGTTATTATATTTCAGTTCTTTATTTAAAGTAGTGAAAAATCACTGCTTTTTTTGTATATATGAAGATTTATGATTCGTTAAAATTACATAGTTAGCATTATTTGATATAATAGAAATAACTACTAAATTAAGGAGGTACTTCTATTATGAATAAAACTCACCCACCTTGTTAATCTTTACAGTATAGTAAAGCAAGATCTCCGCCGAATCTTATCTTTTTTTATTTAATTCTTAAGAAAGAAAGAAAGGAAGATAAGAATGGGATATTTAAATAATATTAAAAAAATGTATTGGTTTTCACTATTCCATAGCTTAATATTAGCTTATGTTATTGAGCGATTGTTTTGGCAAGAACGTGGAATGAATATACAAATGGTTGTATACTGTGAAATAATTTATTCAGTAACAGTTACTATATTAGAAATACCTTCTGGAATTATTGCAGATAAAGTTGGCAAGAAAAAAATGTTATTGATTGATAATTTAATGTCAATTATAGAATTTATAATGATATTGTTTGCTCATCAATTTTGGCAATTTGCTTTCGCTGTCTTTTTTGCTGGTATTGGGAAAGCGTTAGTTAGTGGTAGTCAAAATGCGTTAGTTTATGATTCGCTTTTAATGGAAGGGAAACAGGAACAATTTGAAAAAATAATTGGTAGAATAGCAGCAATTGATTTTTTAGGATCCATGATTGCTGCATTATGTGGTAGCTTTCTAGCAAGTTGGATAAATATGGAAATAAACTACGTTATCTCTATAGGTAGTGTAATGATAAGTTTTATTATTGCTATGACGATGAAAGAACCACAAGTAGAAAAGAGAAAAGGAAGTCAACAAAATTTAAATTTACTACAATATGCAAAACAAGCCTTATTTGTTTTTAAAACAAACAGCTTACTTTTCGTTTATAGTATGACTAGTGCTATTTTAGGAGCATGTATGATTTATCTAGATGAGTTTTGGCAAATTGTTTTAAACGAAATAAATGTTCCAATTATATTTTTTGGAATGATTAGTGCTTTTGCAATGATTTTAAGAATTATCAGTAATTTATTCGCTTACAAATTAAAAAACGTTATTAACTATAAAACAATATTTATGTCTATTATGATACTTAGTTCGATTGGGTATAGTAGTATTTATTTTATACAATCGATACTCTGTCTTATACCAATGATGTTGTTATTCTTACTTTCTGGAATTGTTGATCCTTTACTTTATGGATATTTACATAGCCATACTGAAAGTCAGATAAGAGCAACAACAGAATCGTTATTTTCAATAGGATTACGAATTGTTTCTGTTGTAGTGGGACTACTATTTAGTTATATATCTATGATATATTCAATTTTTTCAGCTTTTTTGCTGATTGGCAGTATTTGCTTTATTTATTCTTTTGTTTTTTACTTTGCTGAAAAACGAGCAAACGCACGTTTTTCAAATCGATAAAAAAGCGATGTAGGTTTTTAAATATGTTAGTAATTTACATTGTGTTTAACACAATGTAGTGATATAGTGATTATGTTATAACAAAAAGAAGCGTGGTGAATGTTGTGAATAATAACATAATGATAAGAGAAGAAAGAGCCGATGATTTTTTAGAAGCTGAATATATGACGAAAAAGGCTTTCTGGAATTTACATGGACCTGGCTGTAATGAGCATTATTTGCTTCATAAAATACGACAAGATGATAGTTACATTTCAGAACTAACAAGGGTAGCGGTTTATAAAGGAAAAGTTGTTGGAGGCATTTATTATACGAAGTCTTATATTGATACTGGAACAAAGAAAGTAGAAACAATTACATTTGGACCTCTTTGTGTTGATCCAGAATTTCAAAATCATGGTATAGGCAAGAATCTTTTAAAAGTAACGATCGAAAAAGCCAAAGAACTTGGATATAAGGCTGCCATTATTTTTGGAGAACCAGACTATTATCCTAAATATGGTTTTGTTACATGTGACTGTTATGGAATTACAACGGCTGATGGAAAGAATTTTAATGCCTTTATGTGCCTAGAACTAGAAGAAGCTACTCTAAAAAATTGTAAAGGAAAATTTTACATTGCTAAAGTATTTGAAGACTTACCAGAAACAGCAGTAGAAGAGTATGATAAAAAATTTCCATATATGGAAAAAAGAAGAATCTAAAAGGAGAATCATAATGGAAGAACAATTAAAAAAATTTGCGAAAGTATTACTAGTAAATGGAGTTAACATACAAAAAGGTCAAATCCTGTATTTAAATTGTTCCGTTGAGGCATATCAATTTGGTAGAATGGTGGAAGAAGAAGCGTATCTATTAGGTGCTAAAAAAGTAGAACTCAACTATAATGATACAATCAGTCAAAAAACAATGTTTCATTATGCAAGTAAAGAAACATTATCAGATTTTGAAGATTGGAGAAAAGAAAAGTTTAACTACTTAGGGTCAAAAGATGTTGCGATGTTATCAATTATTTATCCAAATTTTGAAGACTATACAGAAGAAGAAATTGAAAATATGCAACTATATCAAAAAATAGCTTTTAAGAATTCACAATCTATCATTGAAAAGCAAATGAATTATGAAATGCAGTGGTCATTAACATATTATCCGAATGTAGAGTGGGCTAAAAAAGTTTTCCCAAATTTAGATGATAATGAGGCATTAAATGAATTATGGAAAACCGTATATAAAATGTGTAGACTTGATCAAGAAGATTCGATTACTGCTTGGCAACAACATGATTCAAAAACAAAAGAAAAAGCTGCCATATTAAATTCTTATCAATTTAAAGAATTGCATTATGAAAATAGTTTAGGAACGAATGTAACGATTGGGTTACCTAAAAAGCATACTTGGATTGGCGTTTCTAAAAAAACATCAAAGGGAGTCGTTTTTATACCAAACATTCCAACCGAGGAACTCTTTACTACACCAGATAAAACAAAAACCAATGGTATTGTTTATGCTTCTTTACCACTTGTTTATCAAGGTTCAACAATTGAAGATATTGTAGTTGAATTTAAGGAAGGAAAAGCAGTTAAATTTTCAGCGAGTAAAGGCCAAAAAATGTTAGAAGAAATTATCACTGCAGATGAAGGTTCAGCCTTTTTAGGAGAAGTTGCATTAGTTAATATTAGTTCACCAATATCGAATTCAGGATTATTATTTTATTCAACCTTATATGATGAAAATGCATCATGCCATGTTGCGTTTGGAAATGCGTATAGTTGTTTTGAAGATGCGAATCAAATAGATGAAGAAGAAATGAAAAGAAGAGGAAAAAACACTTCAAGAATGCATGTTGATTTTATGATAGGGACGAATGACTTGAGAATTAAAGGGATTACTGCAAATAACCAAGAAATTGATGTCTTTATTGATGGTGAGTGGGCAATATAGAATAATAGGCATAGTATATTTCGATATATAAAAAGCATGCAATTTGCACGCTTTTTTTTTAAAAACACTATAATTTCAGATATCCATATTTTTTAGTCTTAAATTTAAGAAAATTTGTTATATAGTCATTACTTGATTTAGAGACATGACTTACTCTTTTTACACCTTGAGTCGTTTTCACCAAAGGATCAATATATCGCTTTTTAGTCTTGATACTTTTACAATATGTTCTCTCTACATAGCTATCACTTTCTCCTATATTTGTCGCTTGCATAAAATCAGAAAATTGTTGAGAGATCGCTTTATTTTTGTGTTGTAAAAACATAGTTATAATCTCTAATTCACTAAGGCGATATAAATCATCAATCGAAAGGCTCCCGTCTTTATGTAATAAAGCGACATAATCAGCAATAAATTGCATAACTAGTTTATCTTTATTGTCTGTCCAACTGTACCATAATGATTGAGCCTTTTTGATAAAGATTTCAGCAACAGCAATATCCTTAAATCCTAATTCTTCGATGCCATCTTCATTAATCAATAGTTCTAAATTATCATACATTTGCTTAATCTCGTGCAAAGTACTTTTCCTTTGCCAAAAAATCATATTTGACAATGTATATTCTAAACGATCACTTGATAATTTAGGAGTATCATTATCAGCAATAGAATATAATTTGTAATCTATCACTTCTTCTAATACGATAGCATCTTTTTTTAGTAAACTCATAATTTCGTTAGAAGAAGTAATGATTGCTTCTGTTCGTTCTTCAATACTTTCTTGATGTTCATAATCACCATTCATAAAATCAATACAATGCTTAAAAGTAGGAGTTGCAATATCATGAAACAATCCTGCTAGTGTTGCTTTTTTGTTTTTAGTAAAATTCCAAATAATTAAAGCAACTGCAATACTGTGATCTAAATTAGAATAAAAAAATTCTAAATTATATAAATTTGTATAGTTACAACCACAAGAAATAGCTGAAGTATTAATTCGTTGCATTTCTTTCGTATTGATGTAATTCCATAAAAAGTCAGGGAAATCTCTCGATAATATTTTATAATACTGTTTGGTAAATTCTTTACTACTATGCAAATTCGTTCCTAGGTTCATAATGTCCCTCCATAAAAGTAGTATAATTATAGCAATGTTTATAAACATCAACAATAAATGCATAAGTAAAAAACAAAAAGGAAACAATACAAACCGTTTTGTTACACTGAAAGATATTATACTACCTGTTTTAATACATAGCGTTTTATAAAGTTTATCATTTCAGTTTCAAAAGTGATTCCTACTTGTAATAACTCTTGGTCTGACAATTCGCAATAATATTTATTTACTATAGGATCTATTGTCATAAGATCTAAGAAATTTCCTCTATGTGAAGCTGTTGTATTTAGCTTTGCTGTTACTATAAAAGGATCCTCTTTAATTTCAATACTATATACTCCAGTTTCATCAATATAAGCAACACCAGTAATATAATAACCATCGCTATTTCCACCAACAGAGTTAAGTAAGTTTTGATAATGTTGTATTAATGTTTCTTCATCATTCTCCTCTTTATCATTTATTCGTTTAACAAATAAACCAGGTTGTTTATCCTTAGGTAGTTTAGAAATAAATAATCCAGTATCAGCAGCAATTGTCGGTAAATTGGTTTTCAAATAATATGCTTCAGCTTTTTTAATTGCATTTTCTTTTGCTGTTTGTCCATTTTCATTAATCGCAATATCAATATCTAAATCGTATGGAGTCAACAAATCAATCGCTAAATCTTTTAATCGGTTTTTCATGTTATAAATTTTTGATGTGTTTTTTGTCGCATATAGTAATTTCATCTTCCCACCTCTGCAAAATTATAGCATATTCTAATATCTTCTAGGATAAAATAATCTTTTTCTTTATCAAAATTGAAAAAACCTTTATAATAGTAAAGGAGGGGATGTAGATATAATGAAAGGTATGTTTATTACTTTTGAAGGACCAGATGGTAGTGGGAAGACAACAGTTGCAAAAATGGTCTACCATAAATTAGTAAAGGAAGGCTATGACGTTATCTTAACTAGGGAACCTGGCGGAATTGATATTGCTGAGCAAATCAGAGATGTGATTCACAATACGGAAAATACTGCCATGGATGCTAGAACAGAAGCATTACTTTATGCAGCTAGTAGAAGACAACATTTAGTCGAGAAAATTCTTCCAGCACTGCAAAGTGGTAAAATCATTATTTGTGATCGTTTTATTGACAGCAGTTTAGTCTATCAAGGGGTCGGTAGAGGATTGGGGATTGAGGAAGTATTTATGATCAATAAATTTGCCATTGAAGATATAATGCCAGATGTCACGATTATGTTTGATGTATCTCCAGAAATAGGGATACAACGCATTAATAGTAACAAAGATCGCGAAATTAATCGTTTAGATTTAGAAGCAATTGACTTTCATCAAGCAAGTTATCATGGCTATTTACAAGTGGCAGAAATGTTTAAAGATAGAATTATTAAAATCGATGCAAATCAGAGCATTGATCAAGTATTTAACCAAGTTTATCAAATAGTAGAGCAAAGACTATGCAAGAATACATAAAACAAAGCCAACCAATATTCTATCAAACACTACAAAATTCAATCCAAAAAAACAGAATACCTCATGCGTATTTACTCATTTCTCAAAAAGGTGTCAACACTTCTTCTATTGCTACATTTATTGCACAATCGATTATGTGTAAAGTAAGCGATGTTGCATGCGAAACATGTGAGACCTGCTGTAAAATTAAGGATAATAATCATATTGATAGTATTCGTGTCGATGGAAGGCAGGAGAGTATTAAAAAGAAAGATATTGAAGAAATCCAAAAACGTTTCACTACCTCTGCGATAGAAGGAAATGCGAGAGTATATATTTTAGAATATATTGATAATGCAACAGTAGAATCAATGAATAGTTTGTTAAAAATGTTAGAAGAACCAACAGATGGAATTTATGCGATATTCACATGTGATAATATTGAAAGAGTCTTACCTACCATCATCTCAAGATGTCAAGTAATTCATTTCAAGGCAATCAATCAACAAAAAATGTTAGATGATTTGCTTCTTCACAATATAAAAAAGGAAGATGCAATGATACTATCACAAATTTATGAATCAAATGATAAAATTTTAGAAATAGTCGATAGTCAAGAATATTTCACATTGAAAGTAGAGGCAATTAATTTTTTAAGTGATTATTTCTTTAAAAAAGAAAATTTAATGATTAATACCCAAACACATGTCATGAGACAATTTAAAGAAAAAAAAGATATTGATTTATTTTTAGACTTAACAATATTCGCTTTTTTAGATGTCGTACATACATATTATGAGTTACCGCCACTCTATGAATCAAAGACAGAATTGATAACTTCATGTGTTGGCTCTTTAGATGATACGATACATGTGATAGAATTATTATTACAAACAAAAGAAAAAATAAAAGGCAATAGTAATATACCTTTAGCGATGGATTATTTAATCTATCATATGTAAGAAAGGAGTGTGAAAACATGGAAGAAAAACAATTAGTTGGGGTACGCTTTAAAAGCGTTGGGAAAATATATTTCTTCTCAACAACAATTGCATTACAAAAGCTAGATAAAGTGGTTGTAGAAACAGCAAGAGGCTTAGAGATGGGTGAAATTGCAACGGAATTAAAATCTATTGAAGAATTTGATTTAGATACAGAATTAAAACAGATTATTAGAAAAGCAACCGATGAAGACATCGAAAATTATGAAAGAAATGTTATAAAAGCAAAAGAATCATTAATACTATGTAAAGAAATAATTGAAAACTTTAAATTAGATATGCGTTTAGTTCATTGTGAGTATACCCTAGATGCATCAAAAGTAATCTTTATGTATATTTCTGATGAACGAGTTGATTTTAGAGAATTATTAAAGGAATTAGCCTCAATTTTTAAATGTCGCATAGAATTGCGTCAAATTGGACCTAGAGATAAAGCAAAATTAATTGGTGGTTTAGGAAGTTGTGGAATGCCATTGTGTTGTAGTACTTTTTTAGGAGAATTTGATGGGGTTTCAATTAATATGGCTAAGAATCAAATGTTAGCAATTAATATAGAGAAGATTTCAGGATCTTGTGGAAGATTAATGTGTTGTTTAAAATATGAAGATGACCTATATACAGAAATAAAGAAAGATTTTCCTAAAATAGGGAATAAAGTCACCTTTGAAGATAAACAATTTAAAGTGACTAGTGTTAATGTTTTAAATAAAAGGATAAAGATAGAGAATAGTGAACAAATACTTTTTATTACCTTAGATGAGTTACAGGCAAAAAAACGTATCGAAAAAAATCAAATAGAGCAACAAGTTGTAGTACCTGCTGAAAAACTCGTTGAAAAAGCAGATAGTAAAGCAAAGTATACGAAGCAAAATAATAAACAACAAAAAAAGCAAAATTACCAAAATTCAAATCAAAATAAACAAAGAAATAAGAAGAATGATAAGAAAAATGGAAAGCAATGAAGTATTGAATAGTTTATTAGCCTTTGATCAATTACAGATTATTCAAAGAAAAGACATGTTTAATTTTTCTTTAGATACCGTTTTATTAGCAAATTTTTGTTCGATTACAAAGGATATAAAAAAAATTATTGATTTTGGAACAAATAATGCAGCCATTCCATTATTTTTATCGAAAAGAACAAAACAGGAAATTATCGGGATTGAAATACAAGCAGAAGCCTGTGAAATTGCAAGAAAAAATGTAATACTAAATCATTTAGAAGATCAAATAACAATTATTCATCAAGATATTAAAGAATATGTGAAACAAGCTAGCAAAGCACATTTAGTATTATGTAACCCACCATTCTTTAAAGTAAATCAACAAAGTCATTTGAATGAAAGTCAGTATCTACAAATTGCAAGACATGAGATTAAAATCAATTTAAAAGAAATTGTAGAATCTGCTTCAAGAATATTAGAAAACAAAGGAAAGTTTGCGATTGTTCATCGACCGGATCGATTAGTTGATTTATTACATTATATGGAAAACTATCATATTTCGCCAAAAAGATTACGTTTTGTATATCCTAAGGAGAATAAGGAAAGCAATATTTTATTACTAGAAGGCATTAAAAATGGAAACTCAGGATTGAAGATTGAACCGCCATTATATGCTCATAATAAAGATGGAAGTTATCATGATGAAGTTTTAAAAATGTTTGGAGTTGATAATAATGAAAATACAAAAAAGCTTTAAAAATAATCTACCAACATTATTTTTAGTAGCAACACCGATAGGAAATCTAGATGAGATGACCTACAGAGCAATCAATACGTTACAAATGGTTGATTGTATTGCTGCTGAAGATACAAGGAATACGATTAAATTATTAAATCATTTTGGAATAAAGAAAAAGATGATTTCTCATCATGAACATAACTTACAACAATCAATATCAAAAATTATTGAATTATTGAGCGAAAATAAAAATATAGCAGTCGTTAGTGATGCTGGGTATCCTGCTATTTCTGATCCTGGTTTTGAATTAGTAAAAAAAGCAATTAAAATGGGATTTAATGTGGTCAGTATTTCAGGAGCAAATGCTTGCTTAAATGCATTAGTTGTTTCTGGAATAGCACCTCAACCATTTACTTTTTATGGCTTTTTAGATCATAGTGATGGAAAAAAGAGAAAACAATTAGAAGACTTACGTTATCATCAAGAGACGTTAGTGTTTTATGAATCGCCTCATAGAATTAATAAAACATTAGAGCTAATGCTAAATGCTTTTGGTAATCGAGAGGTAGCAATTTGTAGAGAATTGACTAAAATTAATGAAGAAATGATTCGTGGTAAGATTAGCGAAGTAATTGATTATATCGATGAAGTAAAAGGAGAAATTGTTATCATTGTAGAGGGAAGCAAAGAAGAAAGAGAAGAAGCCGTTTACGAATTCTCTATTTATGAACATGTTTCAAATTATATAGTTAGTGGAATGACAACAAAAGATGCAATTAAGCAAGTTGCAAAAGAAAGAAAGATTGGGAAAAATGAAGTGTATTCAGATTACTTAGAAAATAATCAATAAAAACATTTTAGTATCCATAGGACAGAGTGTTCTCAACACTCTGTTTAATACTACTTTATTACATTAAATTATATTTGTTATCCTTCTCTTTTAATAGTGAATCTTATCAAAATTAATCTTTACTTGTTAGTTTGCTTTTAATGATAAGCAATAAGTAGATTGTAAAAGGAGATTATAAAAGATGAATAAGAAATCAAGAACATATAATTATACTATTAGTGTTCTGTTTATAGCAATAGGGGTTGCATTACCATTTTTAACAGAGAACGCAGCGAAACTTTCTCTAATGCATATACCAGTATTACTATCCGGATATGTGTTAGGAGGTAAGTATGGGTTAATTGTAGGATTTATTACACCATTAGTAAGGAGTTTTATGTATGGAATGCCAAGTATGTTCCCAGAAGCAATAGCGATGTCCTTTGAATTAGCAATCTATGGAATAGTTGCAGGATCATTATATAGGGCTTTACCCAAAAGAAGAATTTCGATTATTTTTGCATTAGTGCTAGCAATGCTTGCTGGTAGAATTGTATGGGGTGGGGTTTCATTATTGTTGTGGAGAATGCAAGGAAAAACGTTCACATTTGCTATTTTTATGACAAGTGCTTTTATTAATGGAATTCTTGGAATTATCTTACATATTTTGTTAATTCCAACAATCGTTATTGGCTTAAAGAAAGTAAAAATAATAACATAATAATTAAGTCTTCTATCAATGAATGGAAGATTTTTTCTGTTATCGTTTGTTTGATTTATATAATTTGTAACATAGTTACTTAATGATGAATCTATTAAAGAGTTAGTACTGTTTGTTAAATTTGTTAGGTATGTTCTTGATTATAGTTGTGGTTACTGCTATAGTTAAAATAGAAATAAAACATTGTAAACAAAGGCGAGGTAGTCATTAATGGAAATTAAACTTTATGATGGGAATCGAAGAAACTATATTGATTTATTACTAATTGCCGATGAAGAAGAAGCAGCCCTATCTAAGTATATAGAAGAGGGGGATATGTTTCTTTTATATGAAAATAAAGAAGTAAAAGCTGGTTGTATTGTCATTCCAATTAATCAAGACACATGTGAATTAAAGAATATTGCAGTATATCCTAATGCACAAAATCACGGGTATGGAAAGAAAATGATCCTATACTTATTTGATTATTATAAATGTAGATATCAAAGAATGATAGTAGGAACAGGAGATAGTCAAAGAACGATTGGATTTTATGAACATATAGGATTTCACAAATATAAAGTTATCAATAATTTCTTTATTAATAATTATCAAAACCCAATTTATGATGATGGAAAGCAATTGAAAGATATGATTTATTTGGAAATTGAGTTAGCGGTTTAAACGAATAGTTATGAGTTGATTTAAATTATTGTAAAGACCAAAATTATACTTTATAAAACAGTTTCTCTTAGAAATAATGAAAGATATCTTATCGAAGTACATCATCTATGATAATATACAATAAAGAAAGAACCGTTAATTCAGGAGGAAAATTATATGACTACGAATACTATTTGTACTTGCACAGAAGATTGTGCTTTAGGTTTTAATCCAAACTGTGAATGTACATGTGAGGAGTGTAAAGAGTGTAAGAATATTTCAAATATGATTGGAGAACCAAAAAGCAAGATATTTGATCTGATTTGTGAATTTATTAATCAAAACTATCAACTAGATAAAGTTTGGAATAGGCAGAAATTAAAAACTAGAAAGTGGAAATATGAATATAAATTCTCAAAATCAAAAAAGACTCTTTGTGGATTTTATGTAACAGATAATTGTTTAGGATTTATGCTTATTTTTGGAAAGCAGGAACGTGCTAAGATTGAAGAAAATAGAAATAAGTATTCGGCAGCTTTTTTAGATTTATACGATAAAACTGAAACATATCATGATGGCAAATGGGTAATGATGGAACTTGAAGATGATTCTTTATTAGAAGATATCAAACAATTATTAGTTATAAAAAAGAAACCTAATAAGAAATAGAGAAAGGAGTTCATTCTTAGTGCCACATAACTAAGAATGAACTCCTTTTAAAATAATAGCTAGGGTTTATTAAAACTAAAGTATATAATGTAATCAATAAACATTTAAATATTAATTAACATAAAGAGGAGAGTGAGCTATGATAACTAGAGCAATATATTTAGAAAACTATGAAGAAACAATCTCAACATTAACTTCATTAGCTATATCAGGAAATTTTGTGTTTCGAGGTTACAGCATTCAAAGTCAAGTATTACCTAATATCATTAGAAATAATATTACACATTTAGAATCAGCATTACTTTTAGAATTTGAACGTTATGCAACACAATATATTAATACAAGTAATCCTATTGACTTTATGTCTTATGCACAACATTTTGGATTATCTACTAGGTTATTAGATTTTACATATAATCCATTTATTGCCTTATATTTTTCTTTATTTAGAGATAAATCAGGAAATATGAAAGAAGAAGATAAAAATTATTATTATATTCGTTACTGTGATTTCAATGACAATATTTTAATTCATCATATTCCAGTCACAAAGCAAAATAATGACTATGATATTTCTTCTATGGCAAATCAAAGCAATCAGTTAATTTTTACAATTGAAGATATCTTTAATCATCAAAACAAAGAAAAGTCAAATCAGTTCTTTGCTGCAATTGCTTCAAAAACAAATGTAATTGACCAAGATGAATATGTAAAAAGCAACTACATAAAGGTAGATACAAACAAATTGTTATTTATTGATCCTAATCAATCCAATCAAAGACTAATAATGCAACAAGGCTTATTTATGTTTCCTTATAATTTAAATACAGAAGAACACAACTCTTTATTGGAACAAAACTCTTATATATTAAAAATTAATAAACATTTACGTTTAGATCTACAAAGATATTTAAATACTATTGGAATTAATGCCTTTCGATTAATGCCAGACTTATCAAGTGTCTGTGAAGCAGTAGAAAGAAATGTGAAAGAAAAAGCAGTAAGAACGACTAGAGAAAAAAGTATTGTAAGATAATATTAAAAGGAGTGGTGTATTAGACATGAATCAATTTGACTATATATTTTGGGATTTTGATGGAACTTTATTTGATAGTTATCCGTTTCTAGTAAATGCTTTTCATAAAGCATTACTTGAAGAAGGAAGAGAAGAATCAGTAGAGGAAATTGAGAAGGCAATGAAAATATCTGTTTCATTTGCAGTAGAACATTTTCATTTAAAGCAAAGAGAAATAGATTTATTCTTCAAAAATAAATCGACGATAAAGAAAGAGAATATGCAACCTTTTGAATATATTCCAGAGATTCTAAATAAGATTGTTAGTTACAACGGAAAAAACTATATATATACTCATCGAAGTAAATCCACAATTGATTATCTACGGTTTTATCAACTAGATGAATTATTTACAGATTTCATTATCAAAGAAGATCAATTCAAAAGAAAACCTGATCCAGAAGCATTAAATTATATGATTCATAAGCATCAATTACATAAAGAAAAATGCTTAATGATTGGCGATCGTGAAATCGATGTTTTGGCAGCAAAAAACGCGGGTATTTATAGTTGCTTGTACGATCCTAACAAAAATAGTTCATATACTGTTGCAGACTTTATAATTAGCTCTTTTGAGGAGTTAAATACTATTATTTTTAAATAAGAAATACAGGGAGGAAACTCAAATGATGAGAGATCCAGAAAAAACAATTGGAAATATTATTGATAAACAAAGAATTTGTCAGATAAGTAGTATTGATAGTGATGGCTTTCCTAATACAAAAGCGATGTATTCTCCTAGAGTAAGAGAAGGAATTAAAACTATCTATTTTTCAACGAATACAAGTTCTCAAAAAGTTTCTGCTTTTCGCAATAATAGTAAGGCTTGCATTTATTTCTACGATGCTAGATTTTTTCGTGGAGTTATGTTGAAAGGAACAATAGAGGTATTGGAAGATTCAATGAGTAAAGAAAAACTTTGGGAAGAAAGTGATACGATGTATTATAAAGAAGGAGTAACGGATCCAGATTACTGTGTTTTAAAATTTACAGCAATTAAAGGAAGATATTATAGTAATTATAAATCAGAAGATTTTGAAGTATAAATATATGATATAACAGATTGTAAAACAGAACAGAGGATTAGACTTTATAAACAAATAATTATTTTTGGAGGTTGAATAATCATGATATATCTTGTTCGTCATGGACAAACCGATTGGAATTTATTTAAAAGATGTAACGGTTCTACAGATACCTATTTAAATCAAACAGGTATTGAACAGGCAAAACAACAAGCGGCAAAGTTAAAAGATGTCAATTTTGATATATGTTTTTGCAGTCCTCAAGTACGGGCACGTCAATTTTGTGAAATCATTTTTAATAAACAGATTGTATTTGATGATAGGCTTGTAGAAATAAATTGCGGTCAATTTGAGGGTATGGAAGAAACCGAAGAAATGATGAAATCGTTTTGGCAAGCAATTAAATCAGGAGATAAAGGTACGGAATGTTTTCAAACATTCATAAAACGAAATTGCGATTTATGTGATTTTATTATGAATAAACACAAAGGTAAAAACATTTTGATCGTTACCCATGCTGCAAATGCTCGGGTAATAAATTACTATTTTAAGGGTAAACCAAAAGATTATGATTTTATAAAAGCGGTTGCCCAAAACAATGAATTTTTAATATTTGAAAATTAATACCTATTATGATTTCTTTGGAATGATTATAGAATGCCTCTTTTCATTCAAATTTATTTATAACAAAATAGTAATATAAATAAATACTACTATATATATGTATTAGTATAATTAAGAATGACCTTGTTTTTACCATTCTATACCAATAACACCTGATCTCACAATTATGTTGTGGCTCCTTATTTTGCCGTTAGATAAGTAGTGCATTTGCTGCAATCCAAATTCCAGTAATGCTGACAAATGACCGAAAAATTAACTGATTTATTTTCTAATATTCTGTAGACCGATACGATAGAGACATACCAAAGTAATATAATAAGGAACTACTATACACAGATAGTAGTGTATTAAGAATACACTTAAAAGAGGTAAGACCCAATATTCCCCCAAAACATAGGTGGGATTTTTTCTTTTGGTAAATAAATACAACCTTAAAAACTCAAAATCAACCAACAAACTCATCATGTAAAAGCATTTTGACACTAATTTTTATTGATGTAAAAGAAGATAGATAGACAAATATTAAAAATTATGGAAAAATAATATTGGAAGGAGAGGTAATCTGAAAATAAAAAGAGAGAATAAAACAAAAAATAAGAAAAAGGGCAAAGAACCCCTTACCCCAAATAAACAGCTAAAAAACCTAGGTGGAAAGTTGGAGATTGTTAGGTAACATAGAGT
>Ga0153996_1000274_pt1 | contig 23882 bp, 19 predicted proteins | sample TSNC080MetaG_FD_104728 | JGI IMG/M metagenome (GOLD analysis project Ga0153996, IMG submission 104728) | Attine ant fungus gardens microbial communities from North Carolina, USA - TSNC080 MetaG | ecosystem: Host-associated > Fungi > Mycelium > Unclassified | place: USA: North Carolina, Lumber...
ATATATAGATTCCATGCACGGTTTTCTGGAACTAAAAAAACTTGCAGCCGAATATAAATGCCGTACCTATTATCCTGATGGAGCGTTTGAAGGTTTTTTAGTTCCTCATGATGAAACAGTTACAATTGCCAAGAGCCTGGAGGTTAAGCAAGACGGCAAAGTGATTTACCGTCCAACCGTTATGTTTTTGTATGCACCATGCCAGCTGGCAACGGAATATTTAAGCAAAGCAAAAGTAAATGAGTATCCCCAGCCAGATCCAGAAAAGCCATCAGACTGTGAGGATGCAAACGGACCAATGATTATCAGGGGATATGAATATCCTAACTATGCTGAAATTGTTTACAAAGAAAAAATTACCTCCGGTACGGAATATGTCGGCGTGCTTCTTATGGGTGAAGATTTTGATCCGGTATGGGTTGGAAACCGCGTAGAGCTTTCATTTTTGTATAAAAGTGAAAAAAACTCCTACTGGCAGACCCCCACCATCACCCCGGTGGCAATGTCGGCATTGGCGGCAGTTTGCTGGATGATAGAAAACAAGGATCAAGGCGGCATTTATTTCCCTGATGATATAGCTGACTATAAATATATTCTGAAAATTGCCGAAAAATATATTTCAAAAACAATCTATAAAACCTTCCATCAGGAAACTTTAATGGAAGCACTTCAAATTGATTTTTCAAGTTTACATGCCAAAGATTTTTTTAACCCCTCTTAGTGGCCGCCACCGCCGCCTCCGCCACCTCGGCCACCGCCGCCATATCCGCCGTGCCCGCCGCTTCGGGAAGTGTGTGAGGCTGAACGTGTTGCCGAACGGAAAGAGTGGCGGCTGGAGTGAAAGCTTCTTGTCCGGTAATAAGAATTCCTTCTAAGAACAGGGCTTTCCTCGGCGTTTGGACAGCGAATTTCAAGCGCCTTTATTACTTTTTCTGAAATACCAAAGGCAGTTGCATAGATCAAATAGTTTTCCCATAAAGGTAATTCAACAACCGTGCGTTCTTTCATAAGTGTTTCACTGTTTAAGAAATGATACAGCCCTCGCCACTTGGCATATTCATCTTCGCCAAATTGTGTCAGTAATACATACTTTTCAGATGATTTATTAAGAATAATCCCACTGACCATAAACCCCATGCCTAAAATAAAGAATGCACCAAACGCTAAATCCAGGCGGGTTTGATATAGTATGAAGTTGCCTGCGGTTACAAGTACAAAACCAATGGCGTTCAGTGTCAAAACCCATCCTTTGGCCTGCTCTTTTGGTTGTTTGTAGTTGGCTTTTTGGAAATATCCCTGTGATACGCCAATGCTTATGATTGCATTTTTAATATTTCAGACAAAAGAATTTGTATATTCATAGTCCACAGAAACGTTCTTTTGGAATGAGCTTAGGGATATTTCCATTTTTTCCATTTTGTTGGAGTGTCTGAGGATTAAATTAAAATAATATTCTTCGGTTGGAGTAAGTGGCTGCTCTTGTGTATCCTTAACGGTAATTTTTACATTTTCAAAATCCCAATTCCGGCTGTTAATAATTTTATCTAATTGGATATAACCTTTGCTGGTTAAACTTAACATGACAGCGGCATATCCATCTTGAATATCCTGCTTTGATTTATGCTTGCAAAAGACCAGCGCAGATGCAAAATGCGGATCAAGGGCACTTGGAATATCCCGGAAATAATCCATTTGCATGGTTGGCTGAAAGAAAGTGTATTTTTTCTTTATTGTTTTGCGAACAGCCAAAACAAGCATTATAATGAGAAATGCACCTGCCGAGCACAGTAATAAGATCACCGTTTTGATGCTTTTCGATGCTTTTGGAAGTGCTTCATAGTCTGCCTGTTCTTGCTTAAGCTCGTCAAGGACATCATCATTATAAAAGGTGTTTTTTGCTGCATGCTGAGTAAATATATGTTGATCTTCGCCAAATGAAACCAAAGCAAACTCAATATATTCATTGTATGGCCTGAATTTTAATTGTGATTCATCCAGCTCAAAGGAAAACGTATGATAGCCTGGATTCATAGCAGCAGATTCTGTAAAAGGAAAGGCGTGGGAATTTGTACCGTATGTATTGGCATAATAATTTCCCGTTTCCGGCATTTTTTCATTTGGAAATAATATTTGCCCTCTGAAAGACTTTAAAAAGTTAACGTCTTTTTCCGAATACAGTGAAATATATAATTCTGATGAATCAGCATAGCGTAAAGCGGCATTATACATTTCATACTGGATTTCAAACACAACTGTTTCGCGGTATAGACCGTCTACATAAAAGAAGACACATTCGTATTGCCTGCTGCTTTCATGATAAGGTCCCGGGCTATGATACCATTTGCCTGGCCCGTAACCGCCAAAGGAATTCGTATAGTCCCTATCGTCCCAATACAGCTTTGGGGATTTTGAAAATACGACAGGATCTCTGCCGTCATCAAATATTTGTTTTACATAATTAACCTTGTATGCAACCTTTACTCCGTCAATATATTCTTCTGAAAGATCTCTCCATAATTCCCAAAAGAGATTATCTTTTGACATCGCATGAATATCAAAGGTCAGCCGTTCGGTAACAATAACTTTACCGCTGGATCCAGGCTCATCCACTACTACGGCCTTATAATCAACGTCAGTTATTCTGGCATAATCAAAGGGGTTCCAAAAGTATTCGCCATCCTCAGTTAGTTTTTTGACTTGGTTTTACTTAATCACTATAACACATCAATTTTTTGTTTTCAACCATATTTTGGGAACCAGAATAGGCAAAAACACGAGGAAATGAATTGATTATTGTTATATAACATTAAAAATCATTTAAATATTTGGTATCCAGCACATAGAGATTCAAACATACTCATGATAAAATATAATTATTAACTGATTTGGGATAAGAGTTCTGTAAAAAAATGGAGGTGGAGCTTTATGTCTGACAATAATCAAAGTGTAAACATCAAAGAAAGAGAACAGACCAAGATTGGATTTATTTCACTGCTTGGCATTGGAATCGGTACCACCATCGGTGCCGGTGTCGTCACCGTTACGGGGCAGGCAATAGGTGTGACCGGCCGATCGGCCTGGCTGGCATATCTGGTTGCCATTGTTTGGGGCGCTATCACAGTCCTGCCGTACGTATTTTTGTCTTCGACCTTTATCATAAAGGGCGGCACCTACACCTGCGTGGCCGGCAACCTGGGTCCTCGGATAGGCGGCATCTATTCCTGTATGTACATTCCAATGGCGCTGAATTTTGCTACCTTCTGCGTGGGCTTTGCCCAGTACGTACGATCCATTTTCCCAGGTGCAAATGCCAAGGTAACGGCAGTGGTGATTTTGCTGCTCTTTTATCTGCTGAACCTGATGGGCATCGATATTTTTGTTAAGATACAGAATATATTGACCGCATCGCTTATCACGATGCTGCTCATCTTTGGGTTCTACGGCATCACCAGGATTACACCCGAAGTATTCAACTTCTCCAGCCCCGAGTTTGCCATCAACGGTTTTAGCGGTTTTATACAGGCCGTCACGATGTTCATCTTTTCCACGGTCGCTTACCAAATTCTGCTGAACTTCAGCGCGGAGGCGGAGGATCCGAAGAAGAACATACCGAAAGCCCAGCTGGGAACCCTGCTTGTCATCTGCATCGTATATCCGCTGGTAGCTATCGTGGCGGGAGGCGTTCTTCCGCTGGAGGAAGCGGCCAACCAACCCCTCACTGTCATCGCCAGCCACATGTGGCCCACACCCATGGTCATCGCCTTTATCATCTTTGGCCCTTTGGCGGCCTTAGTAACTACGCTCAACGGAAATTACGCAGGTTATGGACGGCCGCTGCTGGGTGCCGCTAAGGACGGCTGGTTCCCGCCTGTGATGGCCAGACAAAACAAAGCCGGAGCACCCTATATGTTCTTGACGCTTGGTACTATTATAGCGCTTGTGCCCATCCTTGTGGGCTATGATATTTCGTCAATCATCCGCAACATGGTCATCCTCTTCAACGTGAACACCTTATTTATATTCCTGTCCGCCCTCGCCATGCCGAAAAAGTATCCTGAAAAATGGAAGGAATCGAAGCTGCACCTTCCGGACGGTCTGTATTATGTAATCATGTCAATCTCGGGGATTTTGATTCTCGCCTCTATTTACCTTCAGCTGCGCAATTTGAATCTCTTTGTCATCCTGTTCACAGTTGTCCTGTATGCCATCGTTATTATTTACGGGAATTATCGTTACAAAAAAGGCTATGTCAAGTTCGAGCGCGATTTTAGTTTGAAGTGACATCCTCCGCACGAGCAGTGCAATAATTCTTAGGGAGCAATCATATGAACATTTCTCTGCTTTACGGCAATGGAACGATTTCTGCACAACTGCCCAACAATAGGGAGCTCTCCATTATTTCCTGCCACCTTGATGAATACGCGGCGGGAGCGGCGGAGCTTGAGTTGGTGCAGGCATCTATGAAGAAATCCATCGGCAGCCCGCCACTCGCCCGGCTGGCAAAGGGGAAAAAAAAGGTGGTACTGCTGGCTGGCGACCACACGCGGCCGGTTCCCAGCAAAATCATTGTGCCCTGCCTGCTGGACGAGATACGGCGGGGAAATCCCAATGCGGAGATCACCATCCTGATCGCCACCGGCTGCCACCGGGGCACCACAAAAGAAGAACTGATTTTAAAATTTGGGCGGGAACTCTGCCTGCGGGAAAAAATTGTTGTCCACGATTGCATGGATGAGGCAAATTTGGTGAAAGTAGGAACGCTGCCCTCAGGCGGCGAACTTATTTTGAGCCGTCTTGCAGTAGAGGCAGATCTGCTGGTGGCGGAAGGCTTCATCGAACCGCATTTCTTTGCGGGGTTTTCCGGTGGCCGCAAAAGTGTGCTTCCAGGGGTCGCGTCGTGCTCGACCGTGTATTACAACCACAACGCGGCATTTATCGGCGATAAGCATTCCCGGTCGGGCGTTCTTGACGGCAATCTCATTCACAAGGACATGATCTATGCCGCCAAAAAGGTAAACCTTGCCTACATCGTCAACGTTGTAATCAATTCCCGAAAAGAGGTCATCGCTTCTTTTGCCGGCGATTGCGACGAAGCACACCTGGCAGGATGCCGGTTTTTAGTAAACATGGTGAGTGCAGCGGCCGTCCCCGCCGATATTGTGATTACTACTAATAACGGCTTCCCGCTGGATCAGAATATTTACCAGGCCGTCAAAGGCATGAGTACGGCCGAGGCCACCTGTAAACCAGGCGGAGTAATCATAGAGGTGGCAGAATGCAGGGATGGATATGGAGGAGACGGGTTTTACAGGATGTTTCGGGACAATCCATCCGCTAAAGATATTCTGGATACCATCAGGAAAACGCAGGCAAAGGATACCGTGGAAGACCAGTGGCAGGCCCAAATTCTCGCCAGGATCCTTTCAAAGCACAAGGTTATTCTGGTGAGCGAAATGCCGCCAGACATTGTGCGAGATCTCCACATGATACCGGCAGGGACCGTGGAGGAAGCACTTTGGCTGGCTGACGGGTTCTTGAAAAGAGAAGGAACAATCTGCGTGATCCCCGAGGGGGTAACACAGATCGTCTGGTAGAATGCAGACACGGCATTGGAGGGGCAGATGAAGATTTCCAGAACAACAGCTTTAAAAATCGTTAATGAACTTAAAGACATCATCAACCATGACTTGACCTTCATGGATACCAGCGCGCATATCATTGCTTGTACGGTAAAAAGCCGTATTGGAAGCTTTCACGGAGCCACCAGGAAAATGCTGGATGAAAACCTGCCCTCTCTTATTGTGACCTCTAATGATGAATATGAGGGTACCCACAAGGGGTTAAACCTGGCCATCGAAATAGAGGGGCAGATCGTAGCCGTAGTGGGCATTACGGGAGATTACGACACGATCGAAAAATATGCGCAGATCATCAAAAGATTGACAGAGATCCTATTGTTGGACGAGGTACACAAAAGCCAGAAAAGAAACACGCAATACGCCAAAAACAGGTTTGTTTACGAGTGGATTTTCAGCCACATGGACTGGAATAATAAAAATTTCTATTTTCGCGGCCTAAATCTGGGCATCGATATTCTCGTTCCCAGAAGGGTTGTGGTAGCCGGTAGCGTGCGGCAAAACGACAAACAGAACAGCCGGTTGTTAGAGGACAAATGGGAAATGGTTGAACCCGTGGTGAAGGACTATTTTAAGGGTGACAGCCGAAATATCTGGCTCCTGAACGGTTACAAACTCATCATTCTGGTGGCCGATGCAAAAGACGGCATTATTCGTGACATGATTGAAGACCTACAGGTCAAAATAAAAGAAAAATGCGGCGACGGCCTATGCTACGGCGTAGACAGTATGCCCGCCTGGTCCGAGAATACACACAAAGGGTATGCAAGAGCCGAAAAGGCGTTGTTGTCCTGCTACAATGCGCTCACCAATGAGATTGCATTTTATGGGGATATCAATGTGGAAATTTTCATCAGTGAAATATCCGATGCATCTAAACAAGAATTTATTCTGAAAGTTTTCGGGGATTGTACCAAACAGGAAATGTCGGAATGGTGTCATATCTTAAACACACTATACCAATGTAACGGTTCTATCAGTAAAACGGCAGAACGTTTGTTCCTGCACAAAAACACCCTGCAATATAAGTTGAATAAATTGAAGGGTCAAAGCGGCTATGACCCGAGGGCACTGGGAGATTCTTCCTTGTTCTACATTGCCATAGCACTTTGGAACAGCTTAAACATTTAGTTTTTAGCGTTGCCTTACAGTGGCGCTGCACAGAGAAAGGAGTTGCGATATGATTTTGAAAGTCAATACAAAATATGGGATCGTAGAAGGACAGGAAAGCGGACAGAAGGGTATCTCCGTTTTCAAGGGCATCCCTTATGCGACACCGCCCATAGGCGAGCTACGCTGGCGAGCACCTCTGCCCCCGGAAAAGTGGGAAGGTGTGCGTAAGTGCAACGCCTTTGGCAACCCCTGCATCCAACTTATGCGCCCTTCTGGAGGGTTTTATGAAAAAGAGTTTTATAAGCACTCGTTTCACTCCTATCCGCCGCCCTGGAGCGAGGACTGTTTGTATTTGAACATCTGGACTCCCGCCAAAGGCGTGGGAGAAAAACTGCCGGTGATGATGTGGATCCACGGCGGTGGATTCATACAGGGATATGGCCACGAACCCCGTTATGACGGCGAGACCTTAGCCGGCAAAGGCGTAATATTGGTAAGCATCAATTACCGCCTTACAATCTTTGGTTATTATGGACACCCCGAACTCACACAGGAGAGCGGATTTTCGGGCAATTATGGCGTGCTGGATCAGATTGCCGCGCTCCAATGGATTAGAGACAATATCGAGGGCTTTGGAGGAGATCCCGGCAATGTAACGATGTTTGGGCAGTCAGCGGGCGCTATTTCGGTACAGGCGATAGCCGCCAGTCCCCTGGCCAAGGGACTGGTGCACCATGCTATTGCACAAAGCGGCGCGGGTTTAACGGTACCGCAGATGAGGTTCGGCCTTCCCTTTCTGGAGCAAAGAGGTGTGGAATTTATGGAAGACGCCGGTGCGAAATCCATCGCTGCGCTACGCGCCCTTCCGGCCGAGAAAGTGTTGGATATCATTGTAAAAACAAACCGCGACAGTTTCGGCGCTTTCCCTATTGTGGCAGACGGGTATGTGCTGCCGATGGATAAGGGAACTACTTTCCTGGCAGGTAAACAGCTCGATATCGACTACCTGGTTGGCTCCACCATAGACGAAAGCCAGATATTCCCGTCCTTCCAACCCGAAGCGGTGACGAAGGAGAGTTTCCGTAAGACGATGGTGGAAAAACGTGGCATCTGGTTTAAGCTGCTGGCCGACTGTTGTGACCCGAAGGACGATTACGAGGCGTGGGTGCTGCTCAATAAGGCGCATGGTATGCAGTGGATGGCTGAGCACCGGGCTTTGGCTTATGTGTTGGATACTATGCGTAAAAAGCCGGTTTACTCCTATACATTCACCCGAAAGGTGCCCGGCGATGATAATCCGGGGGCATTCCATTCCAGTTGTATCTGGTATGCAATGGGAACCCATCGCAATTGCTGGCGCACGTTCACGCCAGAGGACGAAAAGCTCTCCGAAACCATGGTGAGCTATTGGACGAACTTCGCCAAAAGCGGCAACCCCAACGGAGAAGGCCTGCCGGTATGGAATCCTTTTACAACGGGCAGTCAACTTGAAATGAAGTTGGATCTCACTTGTGAGATGTACGATTTTGCACATGAAAATTCAGAGATGATAAAACTGCAAAAATTGCTGGCAGAAGAAAAGGTATAACGGCAATCGCACTGTAATTCTCTTTGGTTTGCGCTGCTACGACGAATTTCCTTTACAAATATGACGCCCGACACGGACTTGGCACGGTTGGGTGTCTTTGTTTTTGGTCTGAAACTTATTTCAAAAACAGATTGACAAAAGCTAATTATAGAAATAAAATAAAACTAAATTAAGTTAATGAACAGGCTAAAAGTGGGGTGAAAAGGTGGCTAAATCAGTTACGCTTGCAGATATCGGAAAAAAAATGAATGTCAGTACGGTGACTGTCTCAAAAGCGCTTTCCGGTCAGAAGGGTGTCAGTGAGGAATTGCGGAAGCAGATTATAGAGGTTGCAGATCAACTGGGTTATGCAAGGACAAAAAAGACGGAACGGCGAGATAAGAGCTATACCATCGGTGTGATTGTTGCAGAGCGTTATCTTCAGGAGAATCAATCCTTCTACTGGCTTTTATATCAGGAGATTTCCCAGAAGGCGATTGCCGGCAACTGTTTTACCATGCTTGAAGTAATCAGCCATAAGGCGGAGAAAAAGGGAGAGCTTCCGAAGATTATCACGGAGAAACGGGTGGAAGGCATGATTGTCATGGGGGCATTTAAGACGGATTATGCCGGGATGCTGGTAAAGCAGGCGGATGTTGCCCTGGTGAGCCTGGATACGACCAATACCGGGGATGGCTGCGATGCGGTGGTATCTAATAACCTGATGGGCGGATATCGGATGACGAATTATTTGTTTGAACTGGGACACCAAATGATTGGATTTGTCGGAACACGGCTGACCACGACAAGTATTGACGACAGATACCTTGGATATTTAAAATCAATGATGGAACATGGGATTGAGTGGAAGGAAGACTGGGTCATTGATGATCGGGACAGAGAGTATGGAAAGGTTGATTACAATGATAAATTTCAGCTTCCCCGGGCGGATATGCCCACTGCCTTCTTTTGCAACTGCGATCTATCCGCAAGCCTTCTGATCAGAAAGCTCACGGAGGCGGGCTATCGGGTTCCGGAGGATATTTCGGTGGTCGGGTTTGACAACTATGTGACGGATCAGTTGGGAACCATCGGCATTACCACCTATGAGATCGACACGAAGGAGATGGCAAGAAAAGCGGTTCACATTATGCTTCGAAAGCTGGAGGAAAGGGATTACACCACCGGTATGTTTATGCTGCCCGGTCAGTTTATTGAAAGGGAGAGCGCAAGACAGGTGGGACCTGCTGTGCCTTTTGTCTGAATCCTTTTGGTGTGTATCCCGTATCCTTCTTAAATAAATTAATAAAATGATTTATATTTTCATATCCGGCACTGCTGCTTATTTCCTGAACGTTGAGTTCGGTGGTAAGCAGCAGTTCTTTTGCTGTTTCCAGGCGTTTCTGATTGATATATTTCAGCGGTGAGATACCAAAGGTATTTGAAAATTCACGGCATAGACGGTATTTATTCAGCTTTAGAAGCTCTTCATAAAAAGAGAGGGAAAAGCTCTCCGTGTAGTGGGCATCCATGTGGCGTTTCATTTTGGCAAGATAGACCGGAAGCGGGCCGGCACCGGAAGCGGAGGTTTTGCCGGCATCGTTCTTTGGCTGGGCAAACAGGCAGAAAAGATGCGTAAGTGACTGATGCATTTGCAAAAGAGCGGAAGCATCGACGGTTTCAGGAATGGCGGACAGGTGGTTTAGCTGTGAGATGACCGGCGGATAATCCGCCTCTTGCAAAAGTGCAGCCGGCTGTTTTTTAAAAAAGGGGGAAAATAGCTTTGTGCCGTCGCCGCAAATAAAAAAGATTTCAAAATTCCATGGCAGCAGCACTGACTGAAGGGTAAAAGGATGGCAGCAGTCAAATAAAAGCAGTGTATTTTCCGTGACAGATATGGAATTATTCTGAAAAGACAGCCGTCCGCCGCCCATCGTAATATAAATCAGCAAAAAACAGTCAAGAGGCTGAAAGCTGAACGAAAAGGGCAGTGAAGCTTCTACATTCCCGCCGCCGGCAAGGAAAAGATAATTGGATAAGGTAACTTCAGGCGGGAACAACTCCTGCTTATACTGGTAGATACGGGGGAGGAGCAGGCGGGGATCTACATCCATATTTACCATCCGCCTGGAAGTAACAGCCTGTCGAAAGCTAGAAGAAAAGTCCATATGCTTCTCCTTCTTTAAACGAATAGCTAAAATTAAGCTAATTAATAAGTTGTTTTAATTTTAATCAAGGATTGGAATAAAATCTATAGGCAATCTATAGCAAAATGCATAAAAATTTCGTTTCTATTTGTGCTGATTTAACAAAGTAGATATTGAAAGCAAGAATGGATGATAAAAAACAAGAATAATTAATGAGTTTATAAAGAAATTGTGTATAATGGAATTAAGTAAATTAGCTTAAATTATCAAAAAATTAGGTAAAAAAACAAGGAGGACGTATTATGGATTGGAAAAAGTTCACAAGGATAGGTGTATTGGCGATCGTAGGTATATCAACGGCGGCCTGCGGCACAAAAGAAGCAAATGAGCCGGCGGCAGCAAAAGAAGAGGTATCCCGGATTAGCTATGCGGACATTAAGCTGGGAGAAACAGGAAAAGATATCAGCACATCCATAAAAGTTTTAAATCAGAGGACGGACATGCTAAAAGAGGATTATCCGGGAACCTCCTGGAATACATATGTCCAGCGCTTTCATGAGATGTATCCGGATATTCAGGTTAATATAGAAGGCATAACGGATTATGCCGAGGATTCGCTGCTGCGTCTGCAGGGCGGTGACTGGGGTGATATTATGATGATTCCGGAAGTAGATAAATCTGATTTACCTGCCTATTTTCTTTCCTACGGCAGCCAGGAAGAGGTGGGGAAAGAAACCAACTACATAACAAGGTGGTTGTTTGACAATCAGGTATATGGAATTCCTTCAACCGCAGTGGGAAGAGGAATTGTCTATAATAAAAAGGTGTTTGAGCAGGCGGGGATAACAACCCTTCCAACCTCTCCGGAAGCATTTATCGAAGCACTTTCGGCGATTAAGGAAAAGACCGATGCGATTCCTCTGTATACCAACTATGCGGCCGGCTGGACGATGGTAGCCTGGGATGATTATATCAGTGGAACGGCAACCGGCAATGCAAAGTATATAAATCAGATTCTGCTGCATACAAAGGCGCCATTCAGTGACCCGGGTGACGGGACTCATGGGTATCAGGTTTATAAACTGCTCTATGATGCGGTAAAGCTTGGGCTGACCGAAGAAGATTTTACCACGACCGACTGGGAAGGCAGTAAAGGGATGCTCAATTCCGGAGAGATTGGCTGTATGGTACTTGGATCATGGGCCTATTCCCAGATGCAGCAGGCCGGACCGAATCCACAGGACATCGGATATATGCCGTTTCCTTTGACAGTTAACGGAAAGCAGTACTCTTCTGCTTCACCTGATTACAATTTCGGCATCAATATAAACAGCTCTCCAGAGAACCAGACGGCGGCAATGATTTTTGTCAAATGGATGTCTGAGGAGTCTGGTTTTTCCTATCATGAAGGCGGGCTTCCGATTAAAGCCGGAGATCTGGAATATCCGGAAGTATACCAGTCATTCCTGGAGAACAACGTGGAATTTGTTGAGGATGAGCCGGCATTGGAAGGCGAGGAAGACCTTCTGAATATACTGAATGCCGATTCGGAACTGATGCTTTTTTCAGGCGGAAATGAGAAGATTCAGACTCTGATCGAGCATGCGGCCAACGGTGATATGGAATTTGATGCAATTATGGAAGAGTGGAACCAGAGATGGTCGGATGCACAGGAAGCGAATGGCGTAGAAGCGAAATAAATGGAGGGATTCGATGAAACAGGTGGCAGTAGCCGGACGCAGCCGGAAGACATTTACCCAATGGCTGAAGAGCCGGAAAGGGCAGCAGGCAATCATTATTTTGGCATTTACATTTATTCCGCTGTTGCTGTTATTCACTTTTACCTATCTGCCCTTTGGGGAGATGGTAAAGTTCAGCTTCTATAAGATGAAGTATGTCGGCAAACGGGAATTTGTCGGCTGGGACAATTATGCGGCTCTGTTTCAACGCAAGGGCGTTGTCAGTGCGCTGAAGCTAAGTCTCTACTATATGCTTGGTGCCGTCATCCAGATTCTGCTGGCTCTGTATCTGGCAACGATATTAAGCATGAAGGTAAGAGGCGGCAATCTGTTTAAAGGATTGATGTTTTTTCCATATTTGATTAACGGAATTGCCATTGGCTTTATCTTTAAATTTTTCTACACCAGAGGATTTGTGCTGGACACTGTGCTGCAGTGGTGCGGGTTCAGCCTGGAGAATCTGCCGTTCTGGCTGCGGGATCAGTCGATCAACAACTGGTCCCTGGTAGCTTCATCGGTGTGGCGGTATTTCGGACAGAACATGGTTTTATTTGTTGGTGCGATTATGTCTGTGGATGACACCTTATATGAAGCGGCTGAACTTGACGGCGCCAATAAATTTCAGCAGTTTAAGTACATTATTCTGCCCAGCATCAAAACCATCGTTACTTTGAATATTATTCTGTCGATTACCGGGTCGCTGAGCGCCTTTGAAGCGCCTTACGTAATCACCGGCGGAGCCAATGGCACCGGGACTTATTTTGTGGTAATGAATACCATTGCCCACACCAATCAGAAGGTGGGGCTGGCATCGGCAATGGCAGTATTTCTATTGGTTATTATTTTTGCCTGCACGATTTTGCAGAAGGTGTTGTTTCATTTTATCTTCCGTAATGCATCGGCCGACGATGAATCTTATGCGGCAAAGAAACGGGGGCGAAGAGCCGGAAAGGAGAAACTGGTATGAGTAAAACAAGAGAAACGAGAAAACGCTGCAGCCCGGCTGCCGTCATGTGGGGAACCGTGAAATATGCATCGCTGCTGCTTTGTTCCCTTATTTCCGTATTGCCTATCGCTTCCTGTGTGATTACTGCGTTTAAAACAGATGCGGAATATAAGACGACCAGTGTTATGACCCTGCCGCAGAACTGGCTGAATTTTGATAACTTTATTCAGGCATTCCAGAAAGCCAATATGCTGACTGCTTTTAAAAATTCCGGGATTATATTATTCTTTGTGCTGGTGGGTTCGATTATCATCGGAACTCAGCTTGCCTATATTTTAAACCGGTTTACCTTTCCGGGAAATAGCCTGATCCGCAACCTGTTTATGTTTGCGGCGCTGCTGCCGGCGATTGCCATGCAGGTGGCGGTGTATGAGATTATGGTGAAACTGCATTTTGTCAATACGCTGCACGGATATATTGTGATGATGATGGGGACGGATGTTATCTCAATCTACATCTTTATTCAGTTTTTTGAAAACCTGCCGGTGTCTTTAGATGAGTCCGCAGTTATTGACGGTGCGTCGTATTTTACCATTTACACCAAAATCTTGCTTCCGCTGCTGAAACCGGCGATTATTACCTGTATGATTCTGAAAGGTGCGGGAACTTACAATGAGTATTACTGCGCCCAGCTTTATCTTCAGGATAAGACGAAATACAGTACAGTTGCCACGTCTTTGTATACTTTTACCGGGCCGCTGGGCAGCCAGTACAACCTGATTTGTGCCGGTGTTATTATATCGCTGCTGCCGGCGCTCATACTGTTTATTATCTGCCAGAAACAGATTTATAGCGGAATTGCGGCGGGATCTGTTAAGGGGTGATTTGAGGATGATTGATGAGATAAAAGAACATTTGCAGCAGGTGATCATTCCCTTCTGGCTGTCACTGCGGGATGATACATACGGCGGATATTACGGATATATGGATTTTGCCCGGAGAATTGATAAACAGGCGGTGAAAGGCTGCATATTGAACAGCCGGATTCTGTGGTTTTTTGCTAATGCCTATCTGCTGCTGGGGGATAAAAAGCTCCTGGACGCAGCCCGGCATGGGTATGAGTTTATGAAGCAGCATTGCCTGGACGGGGAGAAGGGTGGTGTGTTCTGGTCGGTTTTATATGACGGGGCACCGGAGGATACGTCTAAGCATACATACAATCAGGCGTTTGCCATCTATGCCCTGTCAGCTTATTATGAAGCCTCCGGAGATGAGGAAAGTATCACAACGGCTAATGCTATATTTGAGATTATCGAGACAAAATGCCGTGATGAAGGCGGTTATCTGGAGGCATTTGACCGGGATTTTCAATTGGTGGAAAACGATAAGCTTTCGGAAAACGGAGTAATGGCGGGTCGCACCATGAATACCTTGCTCCATGTCTTTGAGGCGTATACCGAATTTTACCGGGTGACGAAGCAGGTGCGGGTGAAGGTGCGGCTGGAGTGGATTCTTGATACGATTGAGAAACGGGTATACAATCCGGTGCTGAAACGGCAGGAGGTATTTTTTGACAGCGGGTACCGGCCACTTATGGATCTCCATTCCTACGGCCACGATATTGAGGCGGCATGGCTGATTGACCGCGGGCTTGCAGTGCTGGGTAACCCCTTGTATCAGGAACGGCTGGGAAGGATTACCGCCGCCCTGACAAAACAGGTTTTTGAGACGGCCTTTGACGGACATTCGCTAAGCAATGAGTGCGAGAACGGTGTGGTGGATACAAACCGCATCTGGTGGGTCCAGGCAGAGGGCGTGGTGGGATTTTTAAATGCTTATGAAAAGGACCGCAGCCATACGGAATATCTGGCGGCGGCAGCAGCTGTCTGGAATTATATCGGCAGGTATATGGTCGATTCGAGAGATGGCGGCGAGTGGTATTGGCGGCTGGACCAAAATGGTGTCCCGGATCAGGACAAACCGATTGTCGAGCCGTGGAAATGTCCTTACCATAATGGGAGGATGTGTATGGAAGTGATAAGGAGAAAGATCGATGTTGCATGAGAATTATGATATAGAGCTGGCGAAGCAGGAAAAAACAATCAGCCGCCGCAATGAAAAAGATGACAATTATAACGGTATCTATGACAGATACCGCCGCCCGGTTTTGACCAGAGCGCATATTCCCTTAAGCTGGCGTTATGACCTTAATGTGGAAACCAACCCTTATTTTATGGAACGCCTGGGAATTAATGCAGTCATGAATTCAGGGGCAATCGAATTAAATGGCAAATATTATCTGGTTGCCAGGATTGAAGGAAATGACAGAAAATCATTTTTCGGGGTAGCGGAAAGTGAAAATGGAATTGACGGTTTCCGCTTCTGGGATTATCCGGTTCTGCTGGAAGATACCTGTCCGGGCGAGACCAATGTGTACGATATGCGTCTGACTAAGCATGAGGACGGATATATCTACGGGGTGTTTTGTTCGGAGAGCAAGGATACGTCCGTATCTGATCTGTCGGCGGCGGTGGCAGCGGCCGGAATCGTAAGGACGAGGGATTTAAAGACATGGGAGCGCCTGGATAACCTGCACACCCTGCGCTCGCCCCAGCAGCGCAATGTCCTCCTGCATCCGGAATTTGTCGAAGGTAAATATGCATTTTTCACCAGACCGATGGATGGTTTTATCGAAACCGGTTCAGGGGGCGGTATTGGCTTTGGTTTGGCGGAATCCATCGAGCATGCGGTGATTGACGAGGAGCGCATGACCAGCCTTAGAAAGTACCATACGATCACGGAAGCCAAAAATGGTGCGGGGGCAGTACCCATAAAGACGGACCGGGGCTGGATTCACATTGCCCACGGTGTGCGAAATACGGCGGCCGGGCTGCGCTACGTTATCTATGCTTTTGCCACTGATTTAAAGGATCCCGGAAAGGTGATTGCGGAACCTTCCGGCATGTTGATTGGCCCGCGGGATTATGAACGGGTGGGCGATGTGTCTAACGTTGTTTTTACCAATGGAGCGATTGTGAAGGATAATGGTGAGGTGTGTATTTATTATGCCTCCAGTGATACCCGGATGCATGTGGCGGTGACGACGCTGGAAAAGCTGGTTGATTATGTGTTTGAGACACCGGAGGACCCGGGACGTTCGGTGGAATGTGTCCGCCAGAGGTGTGAGCTTATTCGGAGAAATCTGGATTATTTAGTGAAGGAAGGACGGAGGGAGAGATAATGGGGCGCTATCAGATGATCAGCCCGCCTGTGCCGAATGTGCCGTGGCAGGAAAAAACGGAAGCTTTAAAGGGAGTGCCGTTGTGGCGGTATTCGCGAAATCCCATCATCGGGAGAAATCCGGTCGAGGGAGTTGCCAGGATTTTTAACAGTGCCGTCATCCCTTATGAGGGAGCTTTTATCGGTGTCTTCCGTGGGGAGCAGACCAACGGGATTCCATATATTTATATTGGCCGCAGTGAGAACGCAATTGACTGGACGTTTGAAACGGAAAAGATTTGTTTTACTGATGAGGATGGCAAGGAATTTATGCCGGTCTATGCCTATGACCCAAGGCTTGTCAGGGTGGAGGATACCTATTATATGATCTGGTGCCAGGATTTTTATGGGGCGGCCATTGGTATGGCAAAAACCACGGATTTTAAGACATTTACCAGAATTGAAAATCCGTTTCTGCCGTTTAACCGCAATGCCGTGCTGTTTCCAAGGAAAATAAACGGAAACTATGTGATGATGTCCCGGCCGTCGGACAGCGGGCACACACCGTTTGGCGATATTTTTATCAGTGAAAGTCCGGATCTGGTGTACTGGGGCAGACACCGTCATATGATGGGAAAAAACTCCGCGTGGTGGCAGTCGCTGAAGATTGGCGGCGGCGCGGCACCGATTGAAACCAGTGAAGGATGGCTGTTATTCTATCACGGTGTCAGCGGCACCTGCAACGGTTATGTGTATTCTATTGGCGGAGCGATCCTGGACCTGGAACAGCCGTCCAGGGTGAAATACCGCTGTGAGAACTTTCTCCTGACTCCGGAGGAATGGTATGAGGAACGCGGATTTGTACCTAATGTCTGCTTTCCATGCGCCACGATCCATGATTCGGAAAGCGGAAAAATTGCAGTCTATTATGGGGCTGCCGACAGTTATGTCGGTCTTGCTTTTACAACCCTGGATGAGATTGTGGATTACATCAAGGCAAACAGTGTGGTCATAGAAGCTGATACGGAGGTCGGCAGAAGATAATTTAACCCTGCGGAGGCTGAATATGAAAATGGAAATGATGCTTTATCAAAAATGGTGTGAGGATCCTTATTTTGATCAGGAAACAAAGGCGGAGCTGAAATCAATTGCCGGTGATGAGGCGGAGATCAGGGAGCGGTTTTACCGCCGCCTGGAATTTGGAACCGGCGGCCTGCGGGGAATTATCGGAGCCGGAACCAACCGGATGAATATCTACACGGTGCGCCAGGCGACTCAGGGACTCGCCAATTATATCCTGATTCAGCAGGGACAGGACAGGGGGGTGGCGATTGCCTGTGACTCCCGCCGGATGTCTCCGGAATTTGCCGACGAGGCAGCCCGTTGTCTCAATGCAAATGGGATAAAAACATACCTGTTTGATTCTTTAAGACCGACCCCGGAGCTGTCCTTTGCAGTACGGGAGTCTGGCTGTATTGCCGGAATCGTCATTACGGCCAGCCATAATCCGGGAGAGTATAACGGATATAAGGTGTATTGGGAGGACGGCGCACAGATCACGGCGCCCCATGACCGGAACATTATGAATGAGGTGGCAAAGGTAACGGATTTTTCAGCGGTTAAGACCATGAATCGGGAAACGGCCAAGGCGAAAGGCCTTTATCACATGCTAAGTACAGAGATGGATGATGCTTATCTGACGGAGATGAAAAAGCAGATTATTCATCCGGAGGTCATCCGTGAAATGGCAAAGGACATCCGCATTGTGTATACGCCGCTGCACGGTGCCGGCAATCTCATGGTGCGCCGGGTGCTGGCGGAGCTTGGCTTTGAGCAGGTTTATGTGGTGGCGGAGCAGGCGGAACCTGACGGCGCATTCCCAACTGTGGCAAGTCCCAATCCGGAGGAAAAAAGTGCCTGGGAGCTGGCATTAAAGTTTGCCCGTGAGGTGGATGCGGATATTGTCCTGGCAACGGATCCGGATGCGGATCGTCTGGGGCTGTATGCAAAAGACAGGAAATCCGACAGTTATATCGGTTTTAATGGAAATATGTCAGGAGTGCTGATCGCGGAATATCTCCTTAGAGAACGCCGGAATACGGGGCGGATGCCGGAACATCCGGCACTGGTAAAAACCATAGTGACAACGGAAATGCTTAAGCCTCTTGTGGCGGAATATGGAGTGGAGGTTTTTGATGTGCTGACCGGATTTAAGTATATCGGAGAGAAGATCCGGCAGTTTCAGGAAGAAAAGAGCTATGAGTTTCTCTTTGGCATGGAGGAGAGTTATGGCTGTCTGGCCGGAACTTACGCGCGGGATAAAGATGCCTGTGTTGCGGTCATGATGCTTTGCGAGGCGGCTGCGTTTTATAAGAAACAGAATCAGACCTTGTGGGATGCAATGTGTGTCTTGTATGAGCGTTATGGATATTATCTGGAAGGCCTTTCTGCTTTGACCCGGAAAGGGATGGACGGGGCGGATCAGATCAGCAGGATGATGCAGACCTTCAGAACCTGTCCGCCGGATACCCTGGGCGGATACCAGGTGCTGGCGATGCGGGATTATCAGGCCGGAGTCAGAAAAGATTTGCTGACCGGAGAAGTGTCATCTGCCGGGCTTCCGGTGTCCGATGTTTTATATTATGAATTGCAGGATGATGCGTGGTGCTGTGTCAGACCGTCGGGGACAGAGCCTAAGATTAAATTTTACTGCGGTGTGAAGGGAAATTCGCGGGAAGATGCGGCTAAGCGGCTGGAAGGATTGCAGGCGGCTCTGGTGAAGTCACCGCAATGATAAAGCGGATACGCCTGTGAGTTTTTCTTATTCGGCCAGGCCGTGAACGGTAACTTTAAAATATGACGTGTGTTGTCATATTTTCTGTGCTACAATAAGTACGGGGTGAAAATGTTGCAGGAGAGCCGTTTGTTTAAGATACTTTATTATTTATTGAATAATGGAAAGGCAACAGCTTCCGAATTAGCTGAAATGTCGGAGGTGTCGGTAAGAACGATTTATCGGGATATAGATGCTTTAAGCAGTGCGGGTATACCTGTTTATGCCAATAATGGCAGAAAAGGCGGTATTCAGTTACTTGACGGATTTGTATTGAGTAAGTCAGTATTATCATTATTAGCAGAAAAACCTAACATACGGTGTCGGGTTTTTTCTTTTATAATGGGAAGCAGATAATGACGGAGGAGTTCCTATGCAAAAGCTGTTTACACGAAATTTTATCTTCATAACAATTGGTCAGGCGGTATCTATGTTTGGTACGGCCATTCTGAAATTTACAGTATCCTTATATATTTTAGACCTTACCGGCTCGGCGGCGATCTTTGGAACGATAACAGCTATTTCTTCAATCCCACCGATTTTTTTATCTCCGCTTGGCGGCGTATTGGTTGATCGGAAAAACAAGCGTAATATGATGGTTGCGCTGGATTTTTCCTATGGCATAATAGCCGTTGTTCTTGGCAGTATGTTGGCAATCGGCCATACGGTGGTACTTTTGGGAATTATGATGATATTGCTTTCGGTGATATCATCATTTGAAGGTCCTGTTGTCCAATCCAGTATTCCGATCATACAGTCGAAAGACAACCTCGTAAAAGCCAATGCCGTTGTAAATCAGATCAATATGCTGGCGGGTTTAGCCGGGCCGCTTCTGGCGGGGATGTTCTATGGCATTATGGGCTTTTCAAAAGTAAAATTAATCATTTACGGCAGTGGATTATGCTTTTTTCTTGCGGCGATTTTAGAGACATTTATCCATATACCCTGTCAAAAGCCGGAAAGTACGGGTAATGCAATGGAAATCCTAAAAAAAGATATTGCTGACGGAGTACATTTTGTAGTCAAAGAGCGCCCTTTTGTTTTTAAGGCCATTTTGCTTAACGCTCTTTTTATACTGCTGATACAGCCTTTCATAACTGTTGGTGCGCCTTACATGATACAGGTTTCGTTGGGGCTTGGTTCTGTTTTGAACGGGATTTCACAAGCCGCAATGGGCGTCGCCGGCCTGTTGGGTGGATTTTTAACTGGTGTTATGGCAAATCGGTTCAGGGTGCGCAAACTATATATGTTGTTTATTTCAATGGGTGCTTCTATGATTCCCCTGGGAATGGCGTTCCTTTTCGGACTGCCACCGGTAACGGTGTATGTTATCTTAGTAATATGTTGTGTGTCGATCTTTCTTGCGGCAAGCATAGCGGGAATATTTCTCATGTCTGCTATACAAAAGAAAGTTCCTGAACATATGCTTGGCCGGGTAATGTCCTTTTATATGACGCTTGCTAATTGTGCACTGCCGATTGGAATGGCCTTGTACGGATTTATGTATGAAAAATTATCAGACTCGATTTATCTGATTATGTTTGTTACGGCATTGTTAATCGTATTGATTGGCTTTTCTGGAAAACGAACCTATTATGAGTTGGGTTCTTGAATAAAATTGGCGGCGTGACAGAGATATATTTCAAATTGGATGTTTTTTATAATTCAATTCTAATGTATAATAAAATTGGATGAATCCAATGAGGGGGTGTGCGATATGAAATATGCTAAAAGAATGTCAGAAATAAAGGCGTCAGAAATAAGAGAAATATTAAAAGTAACAGAAAGGCCGGAAGTGATCTCTTTTGCGGGCGGATTACCCGCCCCCGAGCTTTTTCCTATTGATGAAATTATAGAAGTGAATCGGATTGTACTTGAAAGCGACGGTCAAAAAGCATTGCAATATACTACTACGGAGGGATTTGCACCGTTGAGGGAATGGATTGCAAAGCGTATGAATCATCGGCTTGGCACTTCATTTGATCGCGATCATATTCTTATCACACATGGCTCACAGCAGGCACTTGATCTTTCGGGCAAAGTTTTTTTAGACGAGGGAGATATTGTGTTTTGTGAGAGTCCTACCTATCTTGCCGCGATTAGTGCTTTTAGGGCATATGGATGCCGGTTTGTTGAAATACCCACTGATGACAATGGCATGATTATTTCTGAACTTGAGAAGCAGCTGCAGCGATATCCTGAGGCCAAATTCATTTACGTTATTCCAGACTTCCAAAATCCGACTGGCCGGACATGGAGTCTTGATCGTCGGCATCAGTTAGCAGGAGTATCGGCTCAGTATGGCATAGCTGTGGTTGAGGACAACCCTTATGGGGAACTGCGTTTTGAAGGGGAATTTCTCCCCTCTGTAAAATCGTTTGATATGCTTGGAAATATAATCTGCACGGGTACATTTTCAAAAATCTTTTGCCCGGGTTATAGAATCGGCTGGCTTGCCGGGGAAAAAGATCTTATCCAAAAATATGTACTTGTTAAACAAGGTGCTGATTTGCAATGCAATACAATTGCTCAGATGGTAATTGCAAAATTTCTAGAGTTATATGATATTGATCAGCATATTGATAAAATTCGGGAAACGTATAAAAGAAGGCGAGATTTGGCAGTGGAGACAATGAGCAAGAAGTTTCCGGCGGAGGTTTTGTTTACAAGACCAGATGGCGGACTTTTTAGCTGGATTGAGCTGCCAGACTATATAAATGCAAGGGATGTACTTGAAATATGTCTTACAAAAAATGTTGCGTTTGTTCCGGGAGGTTCTTTCTTTCCTAACGGTGGCAGGGAAAATACATTTAGAATTAACTTTTCAAATATGCCTGAGGATAGAATTGTAGAAGGGCTTAATCAAATAGGTATTGTTCTAAATGATGTGATTGACAGTTATCATAAGCATGAGAGTGGAGCATATTATGGGCAAAAAATCAAGTAAAGATAAATTGTTGGAACAGAAAACAAATGTAATGCGATTATTGGAACAGGCAAAGATTCCGTATCAGCACCATAGTTATGCATATACGGATGCTGTTAGCGGACAGGATGTTGCGGCGGCGATGGAGCAAGACCCTAAGCAAGTTTTTAAGACCCTGGTTACGACAGGAAAATCTGGCGATCATTATGTGTTTGTGATACCAGTTGACAGTGAATTGAATTTGAAAAAGGCTGCAGATGCTGTTGGTGATAAGTCAGTAGAAATGATAAAATCGAAAGAACTTTTGCCATTGACAGGCTATGTTCATGGTGGTTGTTCGCCAATTGGAATGAAGAAGAGCTTTGTGACTGTCATTCACAAGAGCGCATTAGAACTTGATACAATCATTTTTAGTGCAGGCAGAATTGGTTATCAGGTGGAGTTGACGCTTGACAATTTAAAAAAGGTCATATCATTTTCGATTGCTGATGTAGCAGGATTTGCATAAATTATGGGGGTTGACACGAGTAAATGAATTGATTATAATTTTGATAATAAATAAGGATTATACAAAGGAATTACGTGTAAATAAGATGACATGCAATGAGCTGGATAAATTTGATTATGAAGAGATGAATTACTGCCTTTTTGCCATCATGGATATAGGGGAGCTTCTTCTTATGCATGGGGCGGAGGTGAGCCGCGTGGAGGATACGATCATGCGTCTCTGCTGTGCATATGGTTTTGCCCGTTCCGATGTGTTTACCATTACATCCAGTATCGTAGTGACGGTGATGAATGCCGACGGAAAGGCGATTACACAGACCAGGCGGATTAGAGAACGGGATACGGACCTTGGCAAGGTGGCAAAGATCAATGCGCTGTCCCGAAGGATATGTGCAGAGCCAGTTGCGCTGGAAGATTTCCGAAAAAAAATACAAGAAATTCAAAACATGAAACAGGCACCGGTACTGCTTCATCTGGGAATGTACATGATGATTTCGGCATCACTTTCTGTTTTCTTCGGCGGAACGTGGATGGACGGCTTTGCCGCAGCTCTTTCAGGTGTTGTTCTGTTTGCAGCATTGCGAGGAAGCACAGCTCTGAAGCTGAATAGTATCATTCAGAGCATGATCTGCAGTGGCATCACAGCGGCCGCTGTGCTTCTGCTCGTGGGGGCAGGAGTCGGTGTACATCCGGATAAAATTATGATTGGCAACATCATGCTGGTAATTCCGGGAATACAGTTTACGACTTCACTTCGGGATATGATCAATGGAGACACCATCAGCGGGCTTCTGAATATGAGTGAAGCACTGCTGAAGGCGATAGCGGTAGCAATGGGATTTACGATTATATTGCTTATCGGAGGTGGCGGATGCAGCCTTATATAATTCAGACAATCATGGGAATTTTTGGTTCGGTTGGCTTTGCTGTTTTGTTTGGTATTTATGATTGGAAATTGGCCGTGATTGCTCCTTGCAGCGGTGTGGGCTGGATCGTTTATCTTGTGTGTGTGGCGGCCGGATATGGTGTGTTTACCGGACTTTTTGTGGCTAGCCTGTTTGTGGCGGCCGTCAGCGAGATTTTGGCACGGATACTCAAAACACCGGTGATTCTTTGGCTTGTGCCAATGCTTATTCCGGAAATCCCCGGAGGCGACCTTTACGATACCATGTACTATCTGGTTCAGGGCCGCTATACGGAATTCGGCATTTCTTCAAATCAAGTATTGGTGGAAGCCGGAGCAATTGCA
>Ga0153996_1000275_pt1 | contig 23745 bp, 18 predicted proteins | sample TSNC080MetaG_FD_104728 | JGI IMG/M metagenome (GOLD analysis project Ga0153996, IMG submission 104728) | Attine ant fungus gardens microbial communities from North Carolina, USA - TSNC080 MetaG | ecosystem: Host-associated > Fungi > Mycelium > Unclassified | place: USA: North Carolina, Lumber...
ATTATTTGATGCATTACTGCATAATAATGTCTTCGTTTAGTATTGCCAACATCTCGTCTACTAACCACTCATTATCAGACCATGGCTGATAATAATTGTAGTCCCACTCGATGTTCATAACAGCTACTCAAAGTCTCATTTATATCTCTCTTCTAATATAACTTCACTAAAAACCTTAGCTGGACCCTTTAACAAGGAGTGTGAAGATATCAAGTATTAGATATAGGTTTCAAGTTGAACATATTCAACTATGAGGTCTAGAGTCTTAACGTAAGGAGTAAGATTAAGCATCCACTACTAAGTCTTATACTAGAACTTGATTTTCTTCTAAAGCACTATTCACTTTGGACCTTACTGATACTCATTCTCATTTCTTATTGATCCTTGACTAGTAGTCATCATAATCACTAGTTACTTCCATATATAGCTAGGCCCTTGGCTTAAGGGAATTTGTCAATCAGTTAGGAATTGATAGTGGAAGTATAGTACCAAGCTTAGGTATTAGCACTGAGACCTGATCTCACAATCAAGTAGTGTTTAGTAAAATACTTGTACTGTTCCTAAATATAAACTTTATGCTATAAGTGCCCTTGTTACCTGTCTATACAAAGAAGTAATGGTTACTCTTTAAGAGGCCATCTAGATTAGGGATCCTCTCTGTGAGGTGATAGTCTAACCATAGTATTAGAATAGTTAACCATAGTGTTAGGATAGTAATCAGTAAGGCAGTAGGTGTCTGGTTAGGTGAAGATCTTGTGCCCCAACAGATGTAACTTTAGTAAGATTAAAAACCCATTAATTCTGTACTATTGTAGAGATGTAGCTCTATGTCTCTATAACAATACAATTCTCTTATGAGCAATCTGCTCAAACAAAAACACTCTCTTGCCAAACTAAGAGAAGAATTAGAAGAAAGAAGAGGAAAGCTGTATAGATGTTGTAAAAAGTTTAGGTACCTAGTCTGAAATTGCAGGAATAAGGAAAAAAAAAAGAAGAAAGGAGTAATTACTTCCCAGAACAAGTTTAAGGTATTGTTGAGCTGTTGGGAAATCAAGCCAAAGCTATGATCTAATAGAAGTTTTAGGAACCTTCTTGATTTTTTCTTTAGTATATAATATTTGTAATTTATTATAGTTACTCATTGGTTTGCAACAGAATACATTTTATTCCAAGTCAAACTAATGTGCAACTGGGTTTCTGTGACATGAGCAGGGTGATACAGTGCAGAGTGAAGGAGATAACAACCAGAAGACAGAAGGAAGAAGAGGAGGAAGAAGTAAGATGCTTTAGATATTGAGGAGTAGGACACTACAAGTAGGAGTGTCTGAATATTGAAGTAAAAAGGAGAAGATGAGAGAAGGTAGTGGCATGTGTGGTTATACCCCAAAAGGTGTAACAAGAAGAGAAGTCAGCATGCTCTCCATAGAGAAAAGTACAGGAGTACAGCAGTGTATAGGGTATGCCACTGAGAAGCACAGCAATAGAGAAGAGAGGGTAGAGCACAAGATGGGAGATAGTAATGTTTGTAGAGTATGGTGGGTGCCAATAGAAAGGCACAAAAACAAAAGAAAACTAGGGGCAAGAATTTATCTCTAGGAAGCAATTAAGGAATGTATGGTACAAAGGATACCTTGAAGCATGGAAGTGGAGGAGTAACAAAGAAGCTATGGGAAGGGCAAGTAAAGTAGAATGTACAAAGTATAGCAGAAAGGATATGATAGTAGGAGAAAAGATATCAGAAGAAGAGAAAAGGAATATTCTGTGTCTAGAGTATAGGACAGGAGAGAAGAAACTATGGTAGAATTGGGGCGTGGCTGTTAAGACTCTAGACTTTACAGTTGGATATACATTCCAACTTGAAGCCTATATCTAATACTTGACATCTTCATACTCCTTATTAGAGAATCCAGTTAAGGTTTTCAGTGAAGTTATATTAAAAAAGAGATGTTTGTAAGATTTTGAGTAGTACTCTTCTAGATTGTTCTAAGACAAGAAAGAGTACTGATTCCATAGAGTAAGATTTTATGGAAAGAATACAGAAAGAGAGAACTTACTGTTCCCTTCTCTTTCTGGTCTGTATTTATTCTAACTAGGTATGTAACAACTGTTACAATGTAGTAACACTACTTGTAACTTAGAGTAACTAGTTAAGGGATAGTCTAGTGACAGAAGTGACAAGTTAAGTCAGTGTCTAAGAATGGGTTAGTCTAATGTTGTTTCATTTATTTCAGTTCAAAGATAAAAGAGAAATAGCCTGAGATTTCTCTGAAGAGTTCTTTCTATACTTCGAGTCTATCATGATGGTGATACTATTGTCATATCGTACAATAGTTTAGGCAAAATAAGTGACATTTTTCACTGTAATAACCAGGATAACTGGCTCAAAAGAAGAGTTTGGCCTCCTAGAGATATTTCCTAGATGCCCAGTCATAGACTCAAGCATCTTACTTGAGTAGCAGAGTAGTGGTTGTGACCACCACTATATATACCTCATAGACACTTGCCCAGGCACCCCATATTGGATTTCTGATAGGTTTTCCTTCTAGAAGTGCTCTTGAGAATGGAGGTGAACTTCGAAGTCCTAGTACTACCAGAATGATGTTATACCTCAGTAGCCACTAGCACTATTTTCAGAAGAGTTACAATTAGATCTGAGCCATTATCACTGATGGCTAATTATATCAAGATCAAGAGAGTCAAGTCAACGCAGAGTTATATTGCAATGGCAAGGAAAAGAAACTAGGTTCCAGAGAAATAAAAAGACATAGAGGAGGTAGAAAGAGAGATAAGGAAGTTGAAGAGAGAGGCAAAAAGGAAATCAGATGAAGATAATGTGCTCAAGAGCAAGACAACTTGAGATCGCCATCTCCTTCTACAACCTAGCAAGAGGCTTGAGACCCATCTACTATTTAGAGAAAAACCCCAGGAGTAGAACTAGAAGGGTAGAGAGTGGTCACCTAGTGTTTGGGAAGGGCACTGTCTCATCATTTCGGCCTTGCTATGTTTGGAAATTTGGAGGTTTTCTTTGTCTCACTTTCTTTGTTGTCTCTTTGCTTTGTAATCTTAATAAAATACTCTAGGGCACAGAAGAGAAATCAAGCATCATATCCCATCATCATCTTTTTTCATTGTTCTAGAGCTTAATGGCTATTTGAAGTAACTAAGTCTCTATTTTTCTGAAGTGTTCTTCTTTACTTTCTAAAAAACCTACCAAATCTCTCTCTTGATAGGAATTTGAGCCCCAACAGACTTGGGCATTTGCTTATACTAGGAGTTAATCACTTGCTATGTATTATTGGAGTTGGCTTCCAGTTATATGGTCAGCTAAAGAAGAGCTCACATGATGGCACAAGAGTTCTAGGTAGTTCTGCTATATTAATAGTGAGCCAGACTACTAGACTAGATAAGGGCAGTAGTGTCATAACATGAGATGAATATGCATCTTAGAGAGCCTATTACAGTGAGATCTACCTCAAGTAGATTTATAAAAACTTTATTATCATTTCTGTCAGTTACTTGAGTTTCATCCCCCTAGTCCCTCTTTCTTAAGCCCCCTTTGTTATTTGATCATCTTCCTAGTGCCCACTTGTTTAGTATACAATTGTGAGATATCTCAGAGATCTTTTATATTTTTATTTGTTATCACTTTTGTTTTGTAATCAAATTCCCTTTGATTCCTATCACTACAATGCATACCACGTGTGCAGGGATTAGTCAGCTCACCATCAGCCTTTCCAGAACCCTCCAAATTATTTAAATAATTACCAATTGTTGTAACTACCTTAGTTTCATTTTCTCTCAGGAGGATCCCACTCTTGTTAACTCATATCTCTCTCTCTCTTAATAAATCTTCTTGAGTCCTAGAAGAGGCAAGTGTAGAAGCAGGCACAACTCACTGTTAAGGCCAAGCCCCCATAGAAGAATTCCCTCCCTGGAGTCAAACCTGACAGAGTCCTATGTTCTAAATTATGGACATTCAATGCATTACTGTATCATAATGTTTTCATCCAACAATACCAATATCTCATTGACTATCCACTCATTATCAGTCATGGTCTGATAATAGTTATAGTCCCACTCAATATTTATAACATGTATTCAGGTAGTTTGACCAAATAGGAGTGAGTACCTGGTTTGCCCACAACTTTGAATGGTCCTAAGTACTTGTTAAATAGTTTTTTGAAGGGTATATTATCTTAATAAACTTGGCTAGTACAAATACAGTATCTTCAACCTCAATGTCAGATGCTGGAAAGCAACAATGGTCCATTGTCTTTTGGTAGCAATTTTGTGCTTTTGCTATTTCAGCTTCATATGGATGCTTTCTAGGCTAGACAGGTATAGCCTGGTGGACTCTGATGCTAGGTTGTGTTGAGTTTGTATTTCTAGTCTAGGATGGTAACCCTTATTGGCAAAGAAGGATGTCAAGCCAGTGATAGCTGAAGGTGTGTTGTTAAAGGTGAACTCTGTCAATGGGAGAATTTGGACCCAATCTGACTGTCAATAGTTGCAAAAGATTCATAAGTATTGCTCAAGTATCTGGCTAATATGCTTGGTCTAACTATTGAAGAGGCTAATTATGCTTGGGTTTTTCCTTTTTCTCTTTATTTAGAGTTACCCAACTATGTGTAGCAACTTAGCCTGAGATGACTTAAACACTTTCCTTATCTGAGTTAACAAGGAGAATTTAATAGAGTTCTCATTATTTTCTGTACACTACTTATACAACTACTACATGGTCTGTGCACTACTTTCCCACACTCATCATGTGACCTGTTATGTGATGTAATGCTGTGACTTCTTGTCATGTGGTGTGACTATGTGACACTTGTGATATGACACTTTCCCACACTCCTTCCTGTATAGTAAGTCCAAAAGAAAAAGAAAAGTAAAGTAAATATAAATAATGACTTAGCTGTTTTGCCAAGTTATAATACTATCTCTCTCTTAAGTTTCCTCATTCCAAGGATTTATAGTTCATAATATGGGTCAACCATGTTGCCCATTTTGTTTTCATTTTCCTCTATCCATTCCCTAATTTCTGAGTTCTTTTGCTCAATTTCTTCTTCTTCCTCCCTTATTGTTTCCAGTGCTCTTCTCTTGTTTCTTTGCTTTTCTTTCCACTGTTTCCAGTTCTTCTCAAGTCTTCCCCAATATTCTTTATTATACTTTTTATCTGACCACCCAAATAATTTCTTCACCATAAACCTTTCTGGTAATTCTCCCCTTTTAAATGTTTCTTCTTCTCTTTCTTGCCTATTTACTTCCTTTATGTCCCATCAGTACTCTTTTTCAAATTCTTTAATTGCTTTCTTTGTATTCTCCAAATTCTTCTTTTCTTTCCAAGTGTCTGATTCTGCCATGAACCCTTTCCAGTATACCAAGTATTTATTCTTTTCCCTGATACTTGTTTAGGATCCTCTCTATCTCCCATTTTTTTTCTCCCTCAATTATTGCTAGAGCCAGTTGTTCTTTCCTCTGCCCTTCTACTTGCCCTACATAGCATTATATTCTACTAATGTTAACTACTGGATGTACTTTTACTGTACTTGTTAAGACTCTAGACCTCACAGTTGAATATACGTTTCAACTTGAAGCCTATATCTAACACTTGATATCTTCACACTCCTTTATTAAAGGATCCGGTTAGGGTTTTCAGTGAAGTTATATTGGAGGAGAGATGTTATTGAGACTTTGAGTAGCACTCTTGAGACTGTCTTAAGACAAGTAAGAGCACCAATTCCTCAGAGTAAGATTTTACAAAGGGAATACAGAAAGAGAGAACTTGTCTTTCCTTCTCTTTCTGGTCTGTATTTATCCTAACTAGGTACTGTGACTATGTTACAATATGGTAACACTACTTGTAACTAATGGTGACTAGTTAAGTGACAGTCCAGTGACAGAAGTACTTAAGAGTGACAAGTTGAGTCAGTGTTCTAATAATGGGTTAGTCTGGTGTTGTCCCATTTAGCACAGGTCCAAAAATAGAAAGAGAGAATAGTCCGAGAATTCTCCAAAGAGTCCTATTCGTTCAGTGAGTCCATTGTCTCTTAGAGTCCTTGAACATTATTTAATGCATTACTACATAATAATGTCCTCATCTAGCATTGCCAACATCTCGTCTACTATCCACTCATTATCAGACCATGGCTGATAATAATTGTAGTCCCACTCGATGTTCATAATAGTACTTGGTAATTTCAGTTCTACTGCATTCAATGATACTATCTTCTTTATTTTGTAAGGGCCAACAAATTTTTCTGTTAACTTCTCAGTTCTTCTTCTGACCATTTGATACTTCAGATCCTTAGTACTTAACATTACTAAGTCTTCTACTTTATAGTTATTAACCTCTGCTCTCTTTCTATTTACATACTTTTTTATTTCTTCTTGTGCTTTACTTAGTGCTGCTTTTGCCTCTTTCTATATTTTCTTCATCTTTTCAATGAATTTTTCTGCTCCTTCATATTTCCCTTTCTTTCTTTCCTTAAATCTTATCCTTGGGTCTTGTCTATAATTTACCTTGAAAGGTGATGTTCTAGTACTCAAATGTGCTTTATTATTATATGTAAACTCTGCTGTTTCCAACCATTCTGGCTACTGTTCTTGCCTATGATCGATAAATATTCTTAAGTACTGTTCTAATTCTTGGTTCATCCTCTCTGTTTGCCTGTCTGTTTGAGGGTGGAATGCCATCAACAATTTACTCTTGATCTCAATATCTTATTTAACTCTGGCATTATTCCTGCCGTAAACTAAGGTCTTCTATCTAAGATGATGTTTTCAGGTAATCTATGTAACTTCCACATGTTATCCCTAAATAGCCTAGCTAGTTTTTCTGCTGATGTCTTTTCTGTAGTAGGCACAAAATGTACCATTTTTGTCAACCTATTCACTACTACTAGAATTGTGTCATATGCTTGTACTAGAGGTAGCTTGGTAATGAAATCTGCCCATATATGAGTTCAAGGTTTCTCCCAAATTAAATTTGGCATTAGTTTTCCTACCAGTTGTTCTGTGTAGTTTTTATTATACTGGCAAGCATCACACCCCTCCATATATTATTTCATCTCCTTTGTCACTCCTAGCCACCAAAAATTTCTAGTGACTAGTTCTACTGTCTTATACTGTTCCCCATGTCCTCCTACTGGTGTATTATGATATAGCCTAACAATTTCTGCCCTAAGCTTATTATCTTTTGGTACATAGACCTTCCCTTCTTTGTATATTATGCCATTGACTTCTCTCCATTTTTTATCTCTCAACATCTTTACTCCTGCTTACTTCATTTCTTCCATGGCCTTTACCATCTCATTATCTTTTACTTTTGACCTTCTAACTTTCTCTAATAGGTATCACAAAAGGTCATTTACTAATTTGTGATAGGTGATACTTGAATAGTTCAAAAAAGCAAAGTTTAGACAGTGACAAAAGAAGTGGTTAAGTCTGAGGTCTAATTCTCAAATAAAAAGTCCTTATATACAGAATTGTGATAGTCTGTGCACTAGGACAGATCATCACATGCTATTACCTATTTTTCTACATATGGTAGTGCCTTTGTGCTTAATATAGTGATAATTTAACCATATGGAGGCTGTTCTTTGTTCTAAGAAAAGGACAGATGACTATCTATGGGTAATTAATTAATGTCCATGTGCAAACGTTGAGGTCTTTATATATCCACTAATATTAATTGCCTTGAGATTGTTCTAGGCTCATTCTGAGTGTTATGAAGAAGGCTTCTGCTGAGCCTAGAACCAAAGCATCGATCATGGTAGTTTTTGAGATATTAGCAATTTAATAAATAGTAACATGGTAGTTACCTGTTGATCTGCTTAATATCTTGGCCAATACTGATTTCCTCAAAACATGACTAGTATCAACTGAAGGGTCTTTTTAATGGCTTTCTGTAGCCATTAAGACCATGAGAATCGTTGAAGAATTAATAGAGATATGGCCAAATGAAGTTTGTGACAATAGGTTTACTTTATCTACTATGATTTCTACCACTTCTGTCTTTCTCACTTCTAGCCACTCTGGTTTTACAAGTGTCTTATCTTTGTTGTTCTTTTCTACTCCAATTTCCCAGTCTGGTCTTCTACTTAGACTGTCTACTTTTCCTATCTTACTCTCTGGAATATGCTTGTATATAAAATTAAACCTAGATAGGTATAAAGCCCATCTTACTTGTCTCTGATTTAACTTCTGTGCTTTCATAAATTATTTGAGATTCTTGTGATCTGTTCAGATCTCAAACTTAACTACTACTCCTTCTAGGAAATGTCTTTACACTTCCAAACATCTAACTACTACTGTTACGCCACTAGAGAATTTTCTGCAGAAATGTAGTATGGGATAAAAATTATAACCCTGGATTTCACTATTGGAATCTACTCTAGAGATCTCCTACAAGCCCCAAACATAATCTAGACCCAAGATGGGATACTTCTATTAGATAGTGGCCAAGCTGTCACATACCAGGAAAGCATATACCTTGGGAGGCAAGACTGATGAGCTAGTATTAGGTTTCTCAGATACAGACTATCAATGTTGAAACTCTAGAAATCAGAGGCTCAGAGATATCTTTGGAATGCAAGATAATTTTGATCTAGAGCAGACTTAGACTAATATGACATTAAGACAGCAGATCAAAAGTCTATCAATAACTAGTGATCCCATCACTGCTGGACTCAGTGAAGAAACAGATACGCCACCAGACAACGATCATAGTGCTGATGCTCAGACACACTGTCATGTGTTTCTAGACCATATTTGGAGTAGAAGGAAGCTAGTTCAGGGTTCAGGGAATAATGGGCAGGAGTGAAGTATGGAGGTGGAGTAGGATCACATAGTCATGCTTGGGAGGTATGGAGGACAGGAAGGTGATGGCTGTCATGGTTGCATGGTGGTGTCATCGAGGAGAGATGTGAGAAAGAGTGGTAAAATGGAGAGTTTCCTTTTCTATTTCTTTTTAATTGAGTCTCTAACATTTGTAAGATTATAATATATGTCTTAGAGTGGAGATTGATAGGAAGAGCCTTCTTGGCCCTTGCCTTCATCTCAGAAGCTCTTGAGGTTGTAAATGCGATTCTCTTGAGTGTATAAGGGGTAATCTTGGTGAGAGATTGAGTTAGTGAATGTTTTCTATTATATACCCTACTCTTTCATGAGACAAGATGCAGCGGTCACTTGGACAACCTTCTATGGAGTAGCAGGCCTGAAAAGCCTGGCTAATCATCGACTCAGATCATATCACACCCATAAGGTTTGGTGTAGGGGTGCGGATGAGGGCTTGATTGAGGCCCTTGAGTAGTTTACTAACTATTCTACTAGCAAGCTTGTTATGGTATGTAAAGGTGGATACCTTAGGGACACTATGTGGATAGGATCTAGATTGAGCTCCTATCATTTCTTCTATACTTAGATTCCAAATAAGCTGTGTATTCACTTTTTAATTTCTTTCTAATACCCCCACTTTCTTTTCCTCCCTATGAACCCTTTAGCATGCAATTGGGAACTATCACTGTCCCTTTCTACTTTCTAGTCACAGCCAAATTTCCTTTTGCCCCTTTTAATGGGCAGGACCCAAGGATGGAATTTGAGAGAAGAAAAAAAGGGAAATATGAGAGAGCAGAAAAGTTTGTAGAGAAAATGAAAGAAATACAAGAGAAGGCAAAAGCAGTTCTGGGAAAGGCGCAAGAAGACAAAGAAATATGCTGATAGAAGGAGATCAGAAGTTGATGAATATAAAGTAGAAGACTTGTGTCACAAACTTCATTTGGTCATATCTCCACCAATTCTTCAACGATTCCCACGGTCTCAAAGCCAGCTTAAAGCCCTTAAGAAGACCTTTCGATAGATACCAGTCACGTCTCGAGGCAATCAATAATAGCCGAGATATTAAGCAGATCAACTGGTAACCACTATGTTACTATTTATTAAATCGCTAATATCTCGGAAACTGCCGAGATTGATGCTTTGGTTCTAGGCTCAGCAGAAGCCTTCTTCATAATGCTCAGAATGAGCCTAGAACAACCTCAAGGCAATCAATATTAGTAGAGATATGAAGGCCTCAATGTTTGTACATAGACTTCATTAATTACACATAGATAGTCATCTGTCCTTTTCTTAGAACAAAAGACAGCCTCCATATGGTTAGGTTATCATTATTCCAGTACAAAGGCACTACCATATGTAGAACAATAGGTAGTAATCAGGTGATGATCTGTACTAGTGCACAGACCATCACAATTATGTATATAAGGACTCATAGTCTGAGGATTAGACCTTAGACTTAACAACATCTTTGCTGCTTGTCTAACTTCGCTTTTTTGAGCCTTTTGAATACCAAATCAACCAATCACAAATTAGTAAGTGGCCATTTGTGATAACTTGGTAATACTCAGTACTAAGGATCTGAAATATCAGATGGTTGGAAAGAGGACAAAGAAGTTGATGGAGAGGTTTGTAGGCCCTTACAAAGTACAAAAGATAGTGTCATCAAACACAGTAAAATTAGAACTACCTAGTACAGTAAAAATTCATCTGGTAGTAAATGTTAGTAGAATATGACATTATGTAGGGCAAGTAGAAGGGCAGAAGAAGGAGCAACTGGCTTCAGTAATAATTAAAGGAGAAGAAGAGTAGGAAGTAGAAAGAATATTGAATAAGCAGAAGGTCAGGGAGAAGGATAAATACTTGGTATGGTGGAAAGGATTTACAGCAGAATCAGACACTTGGGAAGGGAGAGAAAATTTAGCAAATGCCAAGGAGGCAATTGAGGAATTTGAGAAAGGATACAGATGGAATATGGAGAATATAAAGAAATAGGAAAGAGAAAAAGAAACATTTAGAAGAGGAGAATTGCCAGGAAGATTTACAGCAAAGAAATTATTTGGATGGATAAATAAGAGATACAACCAGGAATATTGAGGAAAGTTAGAGAGAAATTGGAATAGATGGAAAGGGAGTCAATGGAAGAAGAACAAACCAGGTAAAAGAAGAACTATACTGGAAACAATTAAGGAAAAAGAAGAAATTGAGCAAGGAAATTTGGGGATAATAGAGTAGACAGATGAAGATAACAAAATGGGTAACATAGTTGACCCATACTATGAATTGTAAAGAAAATCCTTGGGACGAGGAAACTTAAGAGGGGGATGGTGTTATGACTTAGCAAAACAGCTAAGTCATTTTTTTTTTTTCTTTTTCTTTTGTTTTGTTTTATCTAGTTAGATCATTACTAAGGCAGAGCATGGGAAAGCATCATGTGACAGTCACATAGTCACAAAGCATGACATCAGTCACATATTTTGTCACAGTCACAATATGTGATGAGGTAGATACATGAGGACCACGGGAGGATGTTACATAGCTACTATAGTAAAATGTATAAGTAGTGTACAAAATCAAATGGGAACTCTATCAAGTTTTCCTTGTCAACTCTGACTTGGAGTGGACTTAAGTCATTGTGGCTAGAGTCTTACAATGGGTAATTAATTAATGTTCATGTACAAACATTGAGGACTTCATATCTCTACTAATATTAATTGCCTTGAGGTTGTTCTAAACTCATTTTGAGCTTTATAAAAAGGGCTTTTGCTAGGCCTAGAACAGAAGCATCAATTGTGGCAGTTTCCAAGATATCAGTGATTTAATAAATAGTACCATAGTAGTTACCTGTTGATCTGTCTGATTTCTCAGCCAATATTGATTGCCTTGAGACATAACTGGTATCAATCAAAAGGTCTTTTTAAGGGCTTGCTGTAGCCATTAATATCATGAGATTTGTCAAAGAACTAATGGAGATATGGCCAGATGAAGTTTGTGACAGTATCTTTCCTTCCACATTTTGTACATCTGACTTTACTTCCTCTCTCTACATCTGATTCATTGTTTCTCCATTTTCATGCCTTAAGACAGCTCTCATACCATACATTTCTTAGGTACTCTTCAAAGACAAACCCTTGTCCCTAGTGTTATGCTGCCAGCAGATTTTCTGTAGCAAGTAGTATTTGATATGCTTTATACTAATAGATTTCTAATCATAATTTGCTCTAGAACCCATTATAGATCCTCAGAATGTACCAAATGGTTATATGAATCAGTGAGCAGGTAGAAATAGACCTAGAGCTTATGATGGAACCTCAGGAGGCAAGCAAGATGAGCTAGCATCAGGTTATAAAGAGAGTTGTTGGATAGTAACATTCTAGATTCACTTTTTGGTTGGGACTACCTAGAGGGAATAGTAGACTTGAGCTCTAGAGCCATTGGTATGCTAGGGATAGACTTAGACAAATAGGTCCCTAATTGCAAATAAGCATTGATAGTATCAAATAAGATATATTTAGATAAATGATACCTAGGACTTAGAGAAATTGAGCAGTAGTTGGAGCTTACTAAACAATTGATAGGTAACTAAGGAGTTCTAAATCACAAGCCAATAACAAAAGGAAGAACAACAAAGTATGAAAAAGATTCTAGAAGAAAACAATGGTGGGAACATGTCATCATTGATGGGAAGGACCTAGGAGAATGCATAAGCCTTGGGAGTTTAGGGGGACTTAGTGAGAAAAGGAGTTAATGGAAACCCAAAAGTAGCAATAGTTTTTTTTTTTTTTTATCTTTGAGTTTCAGACATTTGTAATAATTTTAATATAGTATCTGAAGAGCAAGGATAAAGGGAAGGAACCTCTTGGCACTTATCTCCATCATCACTACCTCTGGAATGGTAAAATACAAATCTAATGAGTATAAGAGTTTGGAGTCAGTAAGATATCTTGAGAAGAACACAAAATATACCCAAAACTCAATCTAGGGAGGAATAGCAGATGCAACTTGGACAAGCTTTAGAGAGAATAGCAGGCTGGGAAAGCTTGGTGTAAGGCTCTAGCCAAGGTAACTTAAACCTACTCCAAGTCTGAGTTGACAAAGAAAACTTAATAGAGTCCTCTTCTATTTCTTGTATACTACTTATATAACTACTACATGGTCTGTGCACTATTTTTCCACACCTATCATGTGATGCATCATGTGATATGACCTGTGACTTCCTAACATGTGATGTAACATGTGACACTTGTCATATGACACTTTCCCATGCTTTTTTCTTGTGTAATAAGTCCAAAAGAAAAAAAATATTAATAATAACTTAGCCATTTTGCCAAGTTATGACACTTGGCTAGGTGTACACTTGAACTGTATCATACCCGTAAGGTTCAGTATTGGGGGTGCAGACAAGAGGGCAACTGAGTGTAAAGAGTCTATGAGAGATCAACTAACTGTATTTTCTAGTTGAGTTGGTGCCATAATGTATAAAGGTTAATACCTTAGAGAGGCTATGCAACAATGATCTAGAGAGATCTTATCTTCTTTTACATCACAAACAATTATTATTTTACTTAAAGCTGCATATAATGTTTAATTTCCCTTTTGACTTAAAACCTTCATTTTAGTTATCTCCCCTCAAATCTTTAGCATGCAATTGAAAGCTAATACTATGTCTTATTGTCTGTCCCAGTATGCAATTCCCTTTTGCACCCTTTCACCACTATCCAATAATACTTTAACAGATACTCCTTCATGAGTGTCTGTTTTTTTTACCCCTATTTGTATCCATACTTTCCTTAGTAGCTTCATTGTTCTCCTTACTTCTCTTATTCCCTTAACATTTTGAATACCCAATGCATTGTCCAATTTTATATACTTCAAAACATTGTATTTATTGTAGAAGGGCAGCTAGGAGCTTACCATTCTCCATTCTCTTTTAACAATTCTTCTCCTTGATTGATTTTTCTCCTTTCCTACTTCTACAATCTTGGGCCATATGCCCAAATCCTCTGTAATTAAAACAAATTTGATATCTTTCTCTTTTTTCTCCTTCATCTACTGCCATTGGTCCTAGTCTTGTTGTTCCTCTGTACTAACTACCTCTGTTTGTCATAACTTGGCAAAATAACTAAGTTATTATTTATTTTTCTTTTCTTTTTCTTATTAGGACTTACTATACAAGAAAGGAGTACAGAAAGTATCACATGACCAAGTCACAGTCACAGTCACAGGTCAGTGTGATATCACATGATAAGCATGGGAAAATAGTGCATAGACTATGTAGTAGTTGTATAAGTAGTATACAAGAATTGAACTAGGACTTTATTAAGTTCTTCTTGTTAACTCAAATAAGGAGTAAGATTAAGTGCTCACCACTAAGTCTTACAAGAACTCAATAGAGTTCTAGTTCAATTCTTGTATTGTCATGACTTGGCAAAATGGCTAAGTTATTTTCTATTTTCATTTTCTATTTTCTTTTCCTTTTATTTAGTTGAATTACTACTATGAAGGTGAAGCATAGGAAAGGAGTCATGTCACTGTCACTGTCACTGTCACAACTTGTGACAGGGTAATCACATGATGGGTAACATGAGGACTGTAGGAGGTGAAGTGTATAGCCATGATAGTAGTTCTATATATAGTATAGAAAATCAAATGGGAACTTTATCAAGTACTCCTTGTCAACTCAGATAAGGAGGATGTCTAGGTCATCTCAGGCTAAGTCACTACATGTATACTACTTATACAACTACTATATGGTCTGTGTACTACTTTCCCATACTTATCATGTAATATCATGCTGACCTATGACCTGTAATATGGTTATAGTTATGTGATACTTTACTATACTCCCTCTTTGTATAGTAAGTCTAGAAAAGAAAAGAAAATATAAACAATGACTTAGCTATTTGTTATGAGAGTCCCAAAAAGGAAATAACTTCCCACACTTTTGAATAGTTGATTCATAACCTCAAGATATATAACAGGATTAAACTATAAATAGCATGGGAAACTTAAGTAAACCACATCACATGATTAGGTCAGGTAATTGTAGAATATTCCAGAAAAACAATCCAATGGAATATTCCAATCGGTCTGTGTTTATTTGAGTGGGTACTTGAACAGTATAACAGATATTGAGATGAAACATGTGATTGTAGGACTTAAGTATAAGTAGTGTATATAATACAATGGGGAACTCTATCAAGTTCTTTCTAAACATTCACCTAGGGTAAACTCTGAGTCTTCATAGCTTAACATTAATACTATTTTGTCAAGTTATAATATCTACCCCCTTTTAAGTTTCCTTGTTCCGAGGATTTTTACAACTCATAATATGGATCATCATGTTGTCCATTTTGTCATAACTTGGCAAAATGGCTAAGTTATTATTTATATTTCTTTTCTTTCTCTTTTTCTTTTGGACTTACTACTTAGAAAGAGTGCAGGAAAGTATCATGTCATAAGTATCACACAGTGTCATGTTACATGATCAAGTCACATGAGGAGTGTAGGAAAATAGTGCACAGACCATGTAGTAGTTGTATAAGTAGTGTACAGGAAATAAATAAGGACTCTATTGAGTTCTTCTTGTCAACTCAGACTTGGAGAATGATTAAGTTGTCTTAGGCTAAGTTGTTACACAATTTGTCTTCATCTTCTTCTATCCACCCTCTAATTTCCAATCTTTTCTGCTCAATTTCTTTTTTTTCTTGAATCATCTCTAATGTTCTTCTTTCTTTTACTTATCCATCTTTCTATCATCTTCAGTTCCTTTCAAGTCTTCCCCAATATTCTTCATTGTATCTCTTATCTGACCACCCAAATAACTTTTTTGCCATAAATCATCCTGGCAATCCCCCCCTCCTAAATGTTCCTTCTTCTCTTTTTTGTCTCCTAACATCTTCCATGTTCTGTCAGTATTCCTTTTTGTATTCTTTGATTATCTCTTTAGCATTCTCTAAGTTTTTCCTTCTGTCCCAAGTATCTAATTACACTGTGAAATCTTTCTACCATACCAAGTACTTATCCTTCCCCCTTATTCTTTGCTTATTCAAGATCCTTTCTACTTTCTACTCCTCTTCTCCTTCAATTATAACTAGAGCTAGTTGTTTCCTTTTCTGTCCTTCTACCTGTCCTACATATTTTTATATTCTACTAACATTAACTACCAGGTGTATTTTTACTTTACTAGGTAGCTCTAATTCTACTATATTCAATGATATGACCTTCTTAATCTTATAAGGGCTAACAAATCTCTCTATTAGTTTCTCTGTTCTTCTTCCGACCATCTGATATTTCAGGCACTTAGTACTTAACATAACTAAGTCTCCTACTCTATATCTATCTACTTCTGCTCTCTTCCTATCTGTGTATTTCTTCATCTCTTCTTGTACTTTTCCTAGTGCTACTTTTGCTTCCTCTTGTATTTCCTTCATCTTTGTCATAAATTTTTCTGCTTCCTAGTATTTCTCTTTCTTTCTTGTCTCAAACCCCATCCTAGGATTTTGTCCATAATTTGCCTTAAAAGATGTCATCTTAGTACTCAAGTATACTTTATTGTTCTATACAAACTCTGTTGTTCCTAACCAATCTGGCTACTGCTTTTGCCTATGGTCAATAAACATCCTTAAGTACTATTCCAGTTCCTGATTAACCCTTTTTGTCTATTTATCTATTTGAGGATAGAATGCTGTTAACAATTTACTTTCAATCCCCAATATCCTGTTTAACTCTCACATCAATCCTGCTGCAAACTGTGGTCCTCTGTCCAATATAATGCTCTTAGGTAGATTATGTAACTTCCACATATTATCCCTGAACAACCATGTCAATCCTTCTGCTGACATCTTTTTTGTAGTAGGTATAAAGTGTACTATTTTAGTTAACTAGTCCACAACTACTAGGATAGAGTCATAGAGTCATATCCTTGCACTAAGGGCAGCTGTCAAGTCTTGGTCCTCAGGATTGTTGGGCTTGACCTCAACCAATCAGGTTATGTCTTCCTCTGTGCTTGCCTATGAGGATATAGAGCTTGCCAATAGGGAGAAGAAACAGGACAATGAGGAGACTTTGTTGATAACAAAACTAAGAAATAATAGTACTCTAGCTGGGTAGTCTAGTATGCTTAGTCATAGTAGTATAGTTCTTAGTAAGTTAGTAATGTAAAGTTGGATTGGTAGGTAAGTCTGCTTAGTCATTGGGTATCATGGGGCATGATAGTACCCCCCTCTAAGATTGTGCTCTCATGACCTTGCTGATCATTCTAGGAATTATGGTAAGTTTGTTGGAGAACCTTAGGTCAATAGGCTGGTACCTGGGTAACTAGCTAGAATTGGGCCAGGTTTGTTTGGGTGGTGATAGTAGAAGTTGGCTAGTAGTTCAGTTGTATTCTCAAGATCATTTGCAATAAGCCAAGAATATTCTTTAGAAGTACCTTCATAATCTACCCAACAGACATAGTACAGGAGTGGGTCCTTCCATTGCTTGTCCAACTTTGAATCCAGGATCTGAGCCACCTCAAATTCAAGATAACCTACAACTTCAACAGATAGTAGGGGTGGGTTGTAGTAGTTTGGGATTTGACTTGATGAAGCGAATTCCAGCTGTGATATGTGGAAGACAAGATAAATTGACCTAAGGTATTTTGATAGTCTGATCAAGTAGGAATGGGTACCTGGTTGCCTGGTAACTTCGAATGGGCCTAGGTATTTTTTGAACAGTTTTCTTGATGGTCAGATAGTTCTAATGAATTTCACCAGTACAAAAACTTGATCTCCTATTTTTATTTGTGGTACTAGGAGACATCGTTGGTCCCCCCATTTTTGGTAGTAGACTTGCACATTTGCTATTGAGTTTTTGAGTCTAGAGTATATCTTTTCCAGGTTGGCTAGGTAAGGTTTTGCAGTATCTGAACAGAGTCCTTAGTCTGACTCTACTTCCAACCTTGGATGGTAACTCTTATTCTCTAAGAAGAGGGATATATTTGTAGTAGCCAACGGTGAGTTATTGGAGGAGAATTCTGTTAGCAGCAGTAGTTTTGCCTAGTCTAATTGCTGGTAAGTACAAAATATTCTCAAGTATTGCTTGAGTATCTAATTGGTATGCTCTATTTGGCTGTCTGCTTCTGGGTGGTATCCTGAGGTAAAGTGGAGCTTGATGTTGAGTGCATTGGCTAGTGACCTGAAAAATTTTGAGACAAATTCACTATCCCTGTCTAATGTAACATGGCTAGGAATACTGTGTTTTGAGAAGACTTCATAAATGAAAACCTCTAATAACTCTTCTATATCAATTGTCCTTCTATTTGGTACAAAGATTGCTTGTTTTGTGAGCCTATCCATGACCACAAGTATATCAGTATAACTCTTGGATTCTGGGAATTGTTCAATAAAGTCCATTAAGATAGACTCCCAAGATTGAGAAGGGATAGGAAGTTGTTTGAGTAGGTCATAAGGTTTGTGTCTTCTCGATTTGTTCCTTGAATAGGTATTGCAGAATCCGACATAATCTGCCACAAAATCCTTTAGGTTAGGTTAACTATAGTATCTTCAAACTAGTTAGAGAGTCTTGGACTAACCTGGGTAGCCTGCAAGTTTATAGTCATGCTTGGACTTGAGTACATGTAATCGCAGATTACTGTTATCTGGTACAAACACCTAGTTGTCATGGAAAATGAGTCTGTTTTCTTTCCTTGACTAACAGTTTGGCTCCAGATCTTCACTAGTCTCTAGGAACCTTGTATAAGTTGAGTCTTCCCTGATAGCTGTTCGAATATCATCTAGTAACATCTGCGAATCAAGTATGACTACAGTGCAGAGTACTAGAGGGCTAGGATTTGGTGCTATTGTTTGCTGATCTACTTGATCTCTTGAGAACAACAGTCATGTATTAGTAAGCAGGGAGTTTTTCTTGCTATCATAGATGTCCCAACATTAGATTAACACATTAAGTTTAGTATCTAATCTGTCAGGGCAGAACTTGATGGAGAGATTGAACTGTGAGAGGAATTCTGACCACCTAGCCTAGCAACAGGATAAGGTCTTTGACTCACAGAAGTAAGTCAGGTTTTTGTGGTCAGTGAACACTTCGACAGATATAACAGTACTGTCATAAACTTCATTCGGCCATATTTCCATCAATTCTTTGAAGATTCTCATGGTCTTAAAAGCTACAAAAAGCCCTTGAAAAGACCTTTTGATTGATACTAGTTATGTCTTGAAGCAATTAATATTGGTTGAGATATTAAGCAGATCAACTAGTAACCACTATGTTACTGTTTATTAAATTGCTAATATCTCAGAAACCACCATGATTAATGCTTTGGTTTTAGGCTCAGCAAAAGCCTTCTTTATAATGCTCAGATTGAGCCTAGAATAACCTCAAGGTGATTAATATTAGTGGAGATATGAAGACCTCAATGCTTGTACATAAACTTCATTAATTACCTATAGATAGTCATTTGTCCTTTTCTTAGAACAAAGGACAGCCTCCATATGGTTAAGTTATCACTATTCCTAGCACAAAGACACTACCATATGTAGAACAATAGGTAGTAGCATATGATGATCTGTCCTAGTGTACAAACTATCATAATTTTGTATATAAGGACTTATAGTCTGAGGATTAGACCTCAAACTTAACAACATCTTTGCTGCTTGTCTAACTTTGCTTTTTTGAGCCTTTTGAATATTCAATTCACCAATCACAAATCAGTAAGTGGCCTTTTGTGATACTTAGTCTCCAGACTCCGTTGTGTTAATTGAATGCCACTATTGCTAGGTCATAGAGAGATTTAAAAAGCATGTTCATATGGATTAGAGAAGGTTACAGATGCCAGAGTTGAACCACTAATTAAGATGAAATTTACCCTATGTGTACAAGTGTAATTTCAACAATGTAGATATAGCATAGTTGGCGAGCTGTGATGAAGACACCACAGATGTATGTTATTGATGTTTGTGTGCTTTGGCAGGAATTGCACCCCTTATAGTGACTTAGCCTAAGATAACTTGATTACCCTTCAAGTCCAAGTTAACAAGAACTCAATAGAGTTTCCATTAGATTCTATACTCTACTCTACAACTACTATATGGTCTATGCACTACTTTCCTATGCTTATCATGTGACTTCATCATGTGATATGTAACATTGTTATGTAATACTTTTTTCTATGCTATTTTCTTGTATAGTAAGTCCAAATAAGAAAAGAAAAGAAATATAAATAATAACTTAGCCATTTTGCCAAGTCATGACAGTATAGGAAAATATTTCCTTTTCTGGAATTGTCTCATAACACACTAATCTAAACTACAACTGTCCAAGAGGTTAGCTATCACAAAAGGCCACTTACTATTTGTGATTGGGTTGAAGGTTAACTTAAAAAGTGCTTATAAGCGAGGTTTAGACAGTGACAAGAGATGTTGTTAAGTCTGAGGTCTAATCCTCAAACAGGAAATCCTTATATACAAAAAAGTAATAGTTTGTGCACTAGGATAGACCATCATATGCTATTATCTATTATTCTACATATGGTAGTGCCTTTGTACTCAAAATAGCAATAACTTAACCATATGGAGGCTGTCCTTTGTTCTAACTAAAGGCAAATGACTATCAATGGGTAATTAATTAATATCCATGTGCAAATGTTGAGAACTTTATACCTCCACTAATATTAATTGCCTTGAGATTGTTCTAGGCTCATTCTGAGTGTTATGAAGAAGGCTTCTGCTGAGCCTAGAACTGAAGCATTGATCATAGTGGTTTCTGAGATATTAGCAATTTAATAAATGGTAACATGGTGGTTACCAGTTGATCTGCTTAATATCTTGGCCAATACTAATTGCCTCAAGACATGACTAGCAATGATCAAAAGGTCTTTTTGAGGGCTTTCTGTAGCTGTTGAGACCATGAGAATCATTGAAGAATTGATGGAGATATGGCCAAATAAAGTTTGTGACATTAGTAGTTTAACTCTCTTTTATGTTCTTTGATTTATAGATGCCTTATCATGGTCAAGATAACTCATTATACTCTATGGTACCATATATTAAATTGCCAATATCTCAGAAACTATCACAATCAATGCCCTTGTCACAAAAAAGTAACTACTAAATAGTGTTATAGAGGTATAACAAAATACCTATTCAAATGAACTACATAAATAGCTGGACCCTCATTAGCAAGTAGCCTTGCTAACATTGCCCTTTTGGTGTAGTGGTAAACCATGAAGTATGTGACTACTAGTCCATAGCACAACTGTGATAGCCCTGCTTTTAGCAATATAAAAAGCACTCTTTATTATGCTTAGAAAAACTTCAAAATGACCTTGAGACAGTCTATATTAATAGAGATACAATGTCCTCAATGTTTGCACATAAACTTAATTAATTACCTATAGATACTCATTTGATCTTAGATAGAACAAAGAACAGTCCCAATGTGGTTAAGTTATTACTATTTCCAGTACAAAGATACTATCATATATAGAACAATAGTTAGTAATATATGATAGTTTGTTCTGGTGCATAGACCATTACATTCATGTATATAAGGACTCCTCATCTAAGGATTAAACCTCAGACTTAACAATATCTTTTGCTACTGTCTAAACTTTTTTGAGCCTTTTGAATACTAAATTCACCCATCACAAATCAGTAAGTAGCCATTTGTGATAATGAGTTTCTTCTCTATAGGCTTCATATAAGCTATTTCCTAAGAAAATCAAATCAAAGATAGTAAAAGTCTAAATCATTTTACAGCATTGTTATTAAGCATCATATACCTAAATACTGGTATGATATATAATAGCAAGTATTGCATAGCTTGCAAGTAATAGCTTATCCTTGGGATAACTCAAGAGAGATAAATTTATGATTTGTTGCAATATTGTGTTGTAACACAAAATACATACAAGATGTGTGTGTAACATACAGTGTAAGACACATGACTGGCAACTATCTTCTTTGCATGTGAATAGTTTTGCTCACATAACAGTTAGCTAAAGTCTGAGTTAAAAAGTATCAAATATTCTAAATCCATAGTACTTACATTGAACAAGTTGTCAAATTTATAGAGATTAATCTCAAAAAAGGGCATGTCACCAGTCAAATACAACTAATTGGCAACTATGATAAATGTATGATACCCACATCTACTCCTTGCCTAATTTGTCACCTATCAAATCTGTCACACTGGCATGGCAAGCACTAGTCAACAGAGTCATGCCTTTTGTAACATGTTAACGCACCTCAGAATGACTAAAACCAACTTACCCAAGTGGTCAGCTTGATGTATATACGAATTTTGTCTACACTTCCTTTATATGTCTAGGACAAAGTTGTTGTGATCACTCCAAAAGCAGACTTGATCAGCACAAAGTCAACCATAACATTTTTTTCATTGCTCCATCTGGCTCAAGATTTGGTAAACATCATCCTAGTACATCATTCTATACTATGATCAGTACTTTTGTACAGAAAAGTGCTGATTTGGTACTGTAGTAGAGCAGATCCATCCTACACTGTAGTGATGTCACATTTGTCCCAAATTTCCTCAGACCCTAGAATAGGGTTTGCACTACACTCCCAGATCTTCGATTCCTACGGAAGGTCATCTCATATTAGCTTGTATCACTCTGAAAGAACTTAGCCGAATAAGGTCTTGACGACAGGTGATTTGTGTTACCGGAACAGGCATAACCCACTGATTCTGATGTTATGTTGGTCTCATGTCAACTGATATATGGAAAAGAGAGAGGAGCGAGAAGCCTCCACTAGTAGGGATTTTCCAGATCTTCTAGGTGGTCAGTTTTTTATAACGCACGAAACGAAACTAACATAGGTTAGCTCAAAAGCTAGCCGAACAAGCGTAAAGTATTTAGTTAGAGCCTCAGCCTCAAATTTCCTTCACCTCAGCTGTTTTAGTTTCCAGGACATGAACGAGCTACATGAACTTCCTCCCATACACTGCTCCGATAATAGTGCAGTTGATACGAAGACAGAAGACGAGTCTTCGAACTTAGTGTCAAAAGAAAAACAAGATGGTGGACTGAAGGGTTGGATGTCTGTAGCAGGCTGGCAAGTGCTATGTCTCCATATAAGCTATATTTTAACACAGATTTTCCTTACAGCTGGTTCATTCTATTTAGCGCTATGGGGTGAGCTCGTTATTTGACCTTGTACGATTTCCCTGGACAACACACAGGAATATTTATTCGTTCGGTGTCTATGAAGGTTCAACCGTTTGCTACATGCTCATCAATCACATTGACGGAGTAATTGATAGATTACTATACGCGAATTTTTTTGGTCGGTCGTGATCCCAGTAGTATCTCGTACGGTAATTTCTAGACAAAAATCATTTGATATTAATTATTATTTTTCAGCTGGATGGGAAGCTTCCAGCTGGCCCTATGCTTCGCCATGGGTCCCCTTTCTGGTCGATTATTTGACGCAGGATATGGCAGACTTATCATGACCTTTGGTTCATGTCTGCTCCTTTTTTCGTAAGTCGAATTATTTCTGATTTATCCCTCTCACTCGTCTGAATTCGTTACTTAGAACTTTTATGCTTTCTTTGGCAAAGGAAGGTCAATATTATCAGGTGATCGCTATATCATACCTCTTGAAAGCCTTTGCTGATTCTTGTGCGCACGCATATTGCATCTCTTAGGTTTTTTTAAGTCAGGGGCTTGGCATCGGTTTGGGAGCAGGATTCGTTTTTGCCCCTTCGTCGGCTCATGCAGGTGTATACTTCAAACAACGACGAAGTTTAGCAGTCGGGATAACATTGTCGGGGATCTCCATCGGTGCTCTGCTTTTTCCAATAGGTATTTTTTCGCCTCCAGTTGCCAGACAAATCCACATCTCATACTATACTCAACAGTGTTGAAGTAAATTCCATTTATATCTAATA
>Ga0153996_1000276_pt1 | contig 23706 bp, 15 predicted proteins | sample TSNC080MetaG_FD_104728 | JGI IMG/M metagenome (GOLD analysis project Ga0153996, IMG submission 104728) | Attine ant fungus gardens microbial communities from North Carolina, USA - TSNC080 MetaG | ecosystem: Host-associated > Fungi > Mycelium > Unclassified | place: USA: North Carolina, Lumber...
CAGCTACCCATAGTGCAGGGGGGTCACGGGGGCCCTCCCCCGTGGGAATTTTGGTTACTTTTGTTCCTCCAAAAGTAACTGCCCGTCGCGGCATGAGCGACATGCCATCCCGTGGCACAGCGGCTGGCATAGCGCACAGCGGTAACGAAAGCCGCACAGCGCTAACGCTACTATCCCCCAACCAACCTCCGGCAAAAACCAAATAAGCAAAGAAAAGCCACGGCATATTTAGTATACCCGCAACAAAACCGCCTATACGCCGGTATACGGCGCATAGGCGGCGGCACATCGGAAACCGAAATAAAAGCTAACATCAAACCAAAACAAAGTCCACCTGCCCGGCACTCACCTGAGTGGCCACAACCCGAACCCGCACCCCGTCGCCCAGGCGCAGCCGCTTCCCGGAAACCGCCTCCACAAAGGAGATGCTGCCGTCATACTGCCAGTCCCCGGCGGGGAAGTCGCGCACGCCGCACAGCCCCTCCACCGTGTTATGGAGGCGCACATAAACGCCGAAGGCGGTGGCTCCGGTGATAACGCCGTCAAACTCCTGCCCGATAAAGCGGGTCATATACTCCGCCTTGTAGCAGTCCTCGCAGGAGCGCTCCGCAGTCATGGCGGCAATTTCCCGAAGGGTGGAGCGCTCCGCCGACCGGGCCACAAAGCCTCCGTAGCGCTTCTTGATGTTCTCCTCCTTCATCCCGTTGACATAGCTGGAAAGTATCCGGTGGATGGTCAGGTCGGGATACCGGCGGATGGGGGAGGTGAAATGGGTGTAATTATCCAGGGACAGCCCGAAATGCCCAATGTTCTGGGGGGAATACTTGGCCTTGGCCATGGTGCGCAGCACCATTGTCCCGATAACAGGCTCGGCGTCGGTGCCCTTGGCCTTGTCCAAAATCGCCGCCAGCCGGGCGCCGGTAATCCCGGCCTTGGGGCGCTTGGCCTTGATGCCCAGCCGATCCAGTACATCGAAAAGACCGGCAACCTTGTCCAGGGCGGGGGCCTCATGAACCCGGAATACAAAGGGCAGGGCTTTTTCCAGCGCAAAGGTGGCGGCGGCCTCATTGGCGGTGAGCATAAGCTCCTCGATGATCCGCTCGCTTTCCCCCCGCTCCCGGGCCTGAACGTCGGCGGCCCGGCCGTCGGGGCCTACGATAATCTTGCTTTCCACCGTGTCCAGCTCCATGCCGCCCCGGCGCATCCGGTTGGCGGTAAGGATTCCCGCCAGGGTGCGCATTTGGCCGATTACCTCCTCCAGTCCGGCATACTTCCGGCGGACAGTATCATCGGCGGAGCCGTCCAAAAGGGAATTGACCTCTGAATAAATCCCCTTAACCCGGGAACGGATCACCGTCTTTTTAAAGGAATATCCCAGCATCTCACCCTCGTCGTTCAGGGAAATAAGGGCGGAGAAGGCGAGGCGATCCTCCTGGGGATTCAGGGAGCAGATGCCGTTGGACAGCTCCGGTGGCAGCATGGGAATCACCGAATCCGCGTAATATACGGAGGTTCCCCGGGCAAATGCCTCCAGATCCAGCGGGCTTTGGGGGGTGACATAATAGCTGACGTCGGCAATGTGTACCCCCAGCCCCCAGCCCTTTTTGGTTTTTTCCAGGGAAATAGCGTCGTCCAGATCCTTGCTGTCGGCGCCGTCGATGGTAAAAATTATCTCGTCCCGCAGATCCAGCCGGGCGGCAAGCTCCTTGGGGTGGATACCGCTTCCGGCGCCGATGGCCGCGGCCTGCTCCAGCACCTCGGCAGAAAATTCGGTGGGAATATCCTCCGCCGCCAGCACGGCACGGCAGCAGGCGGCGGCGCTTTCCGCGCTGCCGAAGGATTCCAATACCCGGACGGTGTGCTGGGAATGCCGCCCGCCCTGGCTGTCGATTTCAGCAATCACCTTATCGCCGTCCTTCACGCCCTTCCTCACGCTTTTCGGGTTTACCCGGAGGGGAAACTTCACATAATTGTCGGGGACGATCACCCAGCCGGATTCCTCATGGCGAAGCACGCCGGAGAATTTCTGCCGGGCCTGGTCAGTCACCTTTATCACCTCGCCCTCAGGCAGCTGTCCGCCGGTACCGGCGCGCTGCCGGACGAGAATCGTATCCCCCGGCATTGCTCCCAGCAGAAACCGCCCGGGAACAAACACATCCTTATCCCCGCCCACCGGCCGCACAAAGCCAAAGGTTGCATTGACCTTTATAACCAGCGCGGGCGCGAGGCCGGCGTTTTCCGCCAGCAGATAGGCGCCGTTGTGCTCTATCAGCTTGTTCCGGCTTTTCAGCTCCCCAATGGCTGCCATAAACTCCTCTTTTTGCGCCTTGCGGATTCCCAGCTTTTTCGCCAGCTGCTTTGCGCTCATAGGCGGCTTGTTTTTTCCCTTCATCACGGAGAGGATGCGGGTTTCAAATTTATTCATTCACAGGACTCCAATCTTACGTCTGGGTGCACTTTTATATCCTTTCCATTAGTGTATCATATTTATTTGGGAAATAAAAGCAATTTTGGAATTCTGGCTGTTGTGTTTGGTCAGGCGATGCTGCTGCGTTTTGCCGCTTGGCGCTTGGCGGTGCAGCGGTGCACCGGTTTATGCGTTACCGCTGTACCACGGGGTGGCATGTCGCTCATGCCGCGACGGGCAGTTACTTTTGGAGGAACAAAAGTAACCAAAATTCCCACGGGGGAGGGCCCCCGTGACCCCCCTGCACTTTGGGTAGCCATCTCTCGTAATTTTTTAGTAGTTCAGAGGTATCTACGATATTTAAATAGGGGCTCCGGCCCCTAAGACCCCGCTTAAGGACTTCCAGTCCTTAAGAATCCAGTATTCCTTGGCAAATGCTGGTGGTGCTGTGCAACGCGCCGCCGGCGAGCTGCCGCCCGGTTGTTGCGGATGGTAAAACGTTGACAAACATAGCCGATAGCTCTATAATTTCAGGTATAGGAAACAAGGTGGCGTCCATGCGCCGTTCCATTACGCAGCAAAGGAGAATGCCCTATGTTTTGTCGTTTTTGTGGCTTCCCACTGGAGGAGGACGCCCGGTTTTGCAGCGCCTGCGGCAAACCTGTCCGGGAGACGGACGGGGAAGCTCTCCCACAGGATCCTGCGGGGGGTGGTGATACGGACGGCACGCAGGCTTCCCCGGCGGCGGAAAGCCTGACGGAGGAGGACGCGCCGGAGCTTCAGGAAGCCGCCGGACAGCCGCCGGAGGAAGCGGAAGCCCCGGCGGAAGAAGCCTTGCCCGAACCGGAACCGGATATTGCCCCGGACACCGCGTCCGGGGAGCCGCAGGAACCAGAGCGGAAGCAAGCGCCCTATCCCGCCCAGCCTCCCGCGCCTCCGGCAGGCCGGGTGGTGCTGGTGGAAACCGGCTCCCACGCCCCCTTTATCGTTATTATCTTGCTTCTCATCCTCCTCTGCGGAGCCGGAGCCGCCTATGTGCTGGGGCTTTGGGGGGTTGTGCCCCTTCCGGTATGGATACCCCAGCCCTCCCAGCAAACCCTTGCGTCTTCACCATCCTCTCCGGAGGAAAGTCAGGCCGCGTCCCTGGCGGAAGGGGAGGGGGAACCGGAAATCTCCATGCCCGATGAAGCCCCCACCGACCGGACGCCGGAGCAGCTGGCCCTTTCCCAGGACTGGCCCCCCTTTCCTCATGTGTCGGATATCTACCACTTTGCCCGGCAGGATGGGGAGGACGTCTACTTCCTGCCCCAAGCCGGTCAGAACCGGCTGCCTCTGAACATTTACCGCTTAAACAAGGATGGCGCGCTGAATATCGTCGTGAACCTCTCCCTCAACCCTGAAAGCGCCTACGCCGCATACGAGCCCACGGTGAGCACCTTTGCCCTTCACGGCGGTTACATTTATTTTGGCAGCCGCCTTGTTGATGGAAAATGTGGGTATTACCGGGTGCCAAAAACCGGGGGAAATGTGGAATTTCTCTTTCTGGAGGAGTTCTCCTGCATGGTGCCGGCAGGGGAGCAGATTTATTTCCTCTTTCCCCAGGCCAAATGCTTTGGCGTTTATACCCCCGGCACCGAAACCGATATCGTACCTACGCTGGAGCCGCTGACTGTGGAAAGCTGGCCGGATGAAAGCGCCCGCCCCCTCTACCAGTTTTCTGTTTTTCAGGGGATGCTGTACTACGGGGTTTATACGGATATTCAATCATCCTATTTCCGGCAGGATCTCGAGACGGGAGCGCTGGAAACCCTCCTGTCGGCGGAGGAGCTGGGCCCAAACATCGTCCGGCCCACCTGGACGGACGACGCGGTTTATTATGTACAGCGGGATGCGGACAGTGGCTTGGACAGTTGGAGGCGCCTCCAAGACGGCCCCTGGAATATTTGGGAGATTTATTCCGAGAAAACCGCCGACAAGCAGGTCATGTTTATGGCAAGGCTTAGGGATTATTTCCTTTACCAGATAGGGGACAACTTTATGTGGAGCCGCATCAGCGACCCCAATGACGCCTCCATAAAGCTTTCCAGCAGGCTACAGCCCTTTGCGGTAACGGATGATTGGATTTTCCTCCCCGACCGGATGATCCCGGTGGAGGAACAGGCAAATCCCGTTTCCATGGTGTCCGCCGCAGCAGCATCCCTGGGAGATTTTACCGAAGCCTTCGAGGAAGCCATGTCGCTGCTGGGTGTGGAACCCCAGCCCCCCAGCCCCTCACCGCCCCCGAAGAACCCCTAACGCCCGTCCCGGCAACCTAACAACGTTATCTGTCAATAAATACAAAAACTGCGGCGGCCATGGAGGAATCCCTTGGCCGCCGCTATTTTGTTGCCTGGGGTTAGGCGTTAGCCCCAAAAAGCCGCGCCGCGCCACCAGTGTTTGCCAAGGAATACTGGATTCTTAAGGACTAGCAGTCCTTAAGCGGGGGTTTTAGGGGCCGGTGCCCCTATTTAAATATCGTAGATACCTCTAAACTGCTAAAAGATTACCAAAGACAGCTGCCCATAGTGCAGGGGGGTCACGGGGGCCCTCCCCCGTGGGAATTTTGGTTACTTTTGTTCCTCCAAAAGTAACTGCCCGTCGCGGCATGAGCGACATGCCATCCCGTGGCACAGCGGTAACGCATAACCGCAGCGCAACGTGGCTCAGCGCCAACACCAGAGCCACAGCGCCACGCCAAAACGCAAGCAACACAGCGGCAGCGCCAAAGCCGAAAAGTCTCCCCTTAAATCGCCAGGGTTCCATTCTCATTTTCAATGAGAATAAAAATCTGTTCCTCCGCGCCGGTGGCCGCGTTGACATACACAAGCACCGTTTCATCCGCTTTCCCCTTGCAGCGAAACTCCCAGGCAAGGGCCTCCTCCCCGCCTCCGGTGGGCACGAGCGCCAAACGCGCCTTTTCGGGGGTCAGATTGCGGCTAAGGAATTTCGCCGCCTCGGCGGAATCCATAGACTGCTCCGGCAGCCGCCTCGCCTTATGGTTTGCGATAAAGCCCCGGGCCTCATAAAAGATAACCTCCCCGTTGTCCATGGCTACCCCCACCTTGATGAGATCGGTGTAGCAGAGGACATCCCCCATGGCATAGGCATAGTTAATGGTGAGCACCCCCTGGGCCAGCTCATAATAGGTTTCCTCCATATCCCTTAGTCCCCGGGCCTCAAGGTAGTCCCCGGCCAGCCGCCGGGCCTCCCCGACGGTGAGGCTCCGCGGCCCCACCTCCCGGCCCGATACCAGATAGGTGACATGGCCGCCCCGCCTGGTCACCCCGATCTCCGCGTCCCGGGTGAAAAAGATGTAGGAGGGCATGTGGGACTTTTCATCCGTCCCCGATTGCAGCCCCTCCGGAGAAATTCCCATGTAGGCGGCGGCGGTTTTCCGGGCGGCGTCCCGGCTGATCTCCGGCTCGCCCTGTGTGAGGGACGGGGGCTTTTGCATTAAATGGTCGGAAAAGGGCCCGTCATAAATAAGGGTAGGGTAGGTCTCCAGGGGATGGCTGTCCAGCTCCAGGCTTGCGGTTACGATCCCCGTCCCGGGGGTGAGGCTTTTTTGCTTTAGAAAAGCCTCCATGTCCAGCTCCCCCGTGGTGATGCGGTATTCAATATCCGCGATTTCCCCGTTGAGCCGCCGGGAATATTCCGCCAGCCGCTCCAGGGCGGCCTGTTCCCCGGCTGTAATCTCCTGTCCCGACACCGATTTCCGGGAGAGGTACATGGAATAATCCCCCACCTGGGAGAGGAAGCGGTAGGTTTCCTCCAGATCCATATCCTCTATGGGCAGGCTGCTGAAGGCGGTTTTGGCAACGTCCGCGCTTTTCCAAACCTTTGCCGAAATGGCGGAAAGCTGGGCGGGTGTGCCCGCGTAGCCTCCCTTTTGCAGATCCGCCGTCAAGGTGTTCAGCTGGGCGGATATCTCCCGGAGGGAGCGCATATAGCCGCTCTCCAGCTGGTATTTATACCTGCGCATTTCAAAAGTATTTTGAACCATTACCGCCAGCATTGTTAAAAATATAGCCGCGCCAAAGCAGCCGATCCGCAGAATCGCCTTGTAGCTCATTTGGTACGCCTCCCTCAAAACCCGTTTCCGGTTGTTGGTAATAGTTTTCCCGGTTCTTTTCCGGGTATACCCCGGCTCCGGTATATTTTCCTTTGCCTTGGCCTTGACGCACGGAAATCAATTTTATGTGGAAGAACCACCCCGGCGCTCCGCGCCACCCCTCCAAGGAGGGGAATTTAAGGTCGCTTTTAGCTCTATTCCCCTCCTTGGAGGGGTGGGCCGTCCGCAGACGGCGGGGTGGTTCCGATGTAAATTAGATTGTCGTGGCCGGGGATACCCCTTAACTTGAAAAAAGCGCCTCAATGGGATATAATAACCGCATACGGTTATTATACCTGATTTTTACGCGCCGCCTACGGCTATGGTATAATGGGTTTAATTGAAATTTTGGAGGCTATATCCTTTGAGGGAAGTGTATTTGGACAACGCGGCCACCACCCGCTGTAATCCCCAGGTGGCCCGGCTGGCCCTGGAGCTGATGACGGAGGACTACGGAAACCCCTCCTCCCTGCATCGGAAGGGCTTTGAGGCCCAGCGGAGGCTGCGGGCCGCCCGGCGGCAGCTGGCGGAGGCTTTGGGCTGCCGGGAGGAGGAGGTTATCTTTACCTCGGGGGGGACAGAGGCCAACAATCTGGCCATTCAGGGAGCTGTGGCGGCCCGTCTCCGGCTGGGCAAAACCCTGGTGGCTATGGCAACCGCCCACGCGTCGGTGCTGGAGCCCCTCCGGTATCTGGAAAAGCAGGGTCACACCCTGCGCCTGGTGCCTCCTCTGCCCGACGGCAGCGCCGACGAGGCGGCCCTGCTGGAGGCGGTGGACGGGGATACCGTGCTCTTTTGCAGCCAGCTGGTGGACAGCGAGGTGGGCACGGTCGCGCCGGTGGCCGGCCTTTCCCGGGCGATCCGCCGGAAGAACAAAAACGTATACCTCCACTGCGACGCTGTGCAGGGCCTGGGCAAGACGGCCTTTTCCGCCGCCAGGCTGGGGGTGGACTCCCTTAGCGTCAGCGCCCACAAGATCGCCGCGCCCAAGGGCTGCGGCGCCCTTTACCTCCGCCGGGGAGCCCGGATTCTCCCCCTGTGTTACGGCGGCGGCCAGGAGGGCGGGCTCCGCCCCGGCACCGAAAGCACCCCTTTGGCCTGTGCCTTTGGGGAAGCCGCGGCGCTGGCCCTGGGAAATATGGAGGAAAATTCCGCCCATGTGAAGGAGCTTCGTGAATATTTTGTAAATAAATTGGTGAAAATTCCCGGCGTATGCATGAATTCACCGCCCCAAGCCACACCTTATATATGCAACCTATCCGTCCCCGGCTACAGGTCTGAAACGATGCTTCATTTTCTGGCAGAGCGGGGGATTTATGTGTCCAGCGGCTCGGCCTGCTCCAAGGGGGCGGCCAGCCACGTGCTAAAGGCCATGGGACTGCCCCCGGAACGGGTGGACAGCGCCTTGCGGGTGAGCTTTTGCCCCCGGAATACCAAAGAGGAAATTGATGTGCTTTGCGAAGCCTTGGGCGAGGGCATGGCGGCACTGGCAAGGAGTGGCAAGGGGAAATGAAGGAACTGATTCTGCTCAAAAGCGGGGAGATTGCCCTAAAGGGCCTCAACCGCGGGAGCTTTGAGGATATGCTTATAAAGAACGCCAAACGCAGCCTTTACAAGCTGGGGCAGTTTAAATTTTACAAAGCCCAGTCCACCATGTACGCGGAGCCCCTGGAGGACGGGATCGACCTGGACGACGCGCTGGCCCGGCTTTCCAGGGTGTTCGGCTTTGCCGGTATCTGCAAGGCCTGTGTGGTGGAAAAGGATTATGAGGCCATCCGGGAGGCCGCCGCCTCCTACCTCCGGGAGGAGCTGGAGGACGCCGCCACCTTTAAGGTGACGGCCAAGCGGAGCGACAAGCGCTTTCCCATGAATTCCCCGGAAATCTGCCGGGAGCTGGGGGGTTACCTGCTGGAGCGGTTCCCACACCTCCGGGTGGATGTAAACAACCCGGATATTACCGTGGTGGTGGAGGTGCGGGACTTCGCCGCGTATATCCACCGGGAACAGCTGCCCGGCGCGGGGGGCATCCCTGTGGGCTCGGGAGGGAGCGCCGCCCTGCTGCTGTCCGGCGGAATCGACAGCCCGGTGGCGGCCTATATGATGGCCAAGCGGGGGATAACGCTAACCGCAATCCACTTTGCGTCGCCGCCCTACACCAGCGACCGCTCCCTGGAAAAGGTGAAGATGCTCTGCGAAAAGCTGGCCCCCTGGTGCGGAAAAATCCCGCTCTATACGGTGAGCTTTACCAGATTCCAGGAGGAAATCAAGGATAAATGCCCCGAGGATCTGTTCACCCTGATTATGCGGCGGCAGATGATGGCTCTCGCGGAGACCATTGCCCTGAAGGACGGCTGCGCCGCCCTCATCACCGGGGAGAGCGTAGGACAGGTGGCCAGCCAGACCCTGGCGGCGCTCCGCTGCACCGAGGCGGCGGTGGGGGAGCTTCCCGTGCTGCGCCCGGTCATCGGGATGGACAAGGAGGAGATCATCGGCGTTTCCCGGAAAATCGGCACCTTTGAGACATCCATCCTGCCCTATGAGGACTGCTGCACGGTCTTTACCCCCCGGCACCCCAAAACCAAGCCCAGGCTGGCGGAGCTTGTCCGGGCGGAGTCCGTCCTGGATATAGAAGCCCTGCGGGAAGCGGCGCTGGAGGCCACGGTTTTTGAGCAGATTTGGTAAGCTTTTTTGCCCTTGGTGCGAAAGGATGAAGGTAGAAAATTTATTTTTTTATAAATTAGAAAGGGGTCTATTATGCCTAATGCAGTTTTTTTCAATTCTTACAAGCTAAAAAAAGGAGCATCTGTACCGGACTTCTTACTAGCGGCAGAAAAGTTATGGAATGAGCATATATCTACGCAAAAAGGCTATATTTCATTTAATCTGCTTGTTGATGGTGAAATGTGGGCAGACTCTACAACTTTTGAAACTATGGACGATGCCAATGCTTTTTTGGCATCGTCACAAAGCGGTACGAATGATTTAGCTCAAAAGTTTTATTCCTTCCTTAATTTTAATAGTTGCAAAAGTCATCTTTTTTCAGTTGAAAGAAGTAACTAATTTGGCATTTAAAATGATTTTGGCAATACCCGTTAATAAGCATAACACTTACGCGGCTATATCCATCTTAATTTAAAAAGAATTATGGAGGGCTTGTCATGGCAAACTGGGATGATTCTCTGCTTATTGGTGTTCCACTCATCGACGGCCAGCACCGTAAGCTCGTTGAGGTTTTAAACGAGCTTACGGTGGAGTGCAGAAAGGGCAAATGGAGCGATTCTGTGGAAAAAACCCTGTTTTTCGCGGTCTCTTACGCAAAGGATCACTTCCGGGACGAGGAGGAATTACAAGCCCAAATAAGCTATCCGGGGCTGGAAGAGCATAGGCAGATGCATCAGAGCTTTGTTGAAAATGTATCGGCGCTTCTCCATGATCTTCGGCGGAGCGGCAAAAGTATTCTTTTAGTCATTAAGATTAACAAAATGCTGAATGATTGGGTTGTAAACCATATCAGCACCGAAGATAAAAAAATCGGATTATTCATTCAGGGCAAAGAGGCGTAAGCATTCCGTGCAGCGGAGCTGTCTCTATCTGTTCCGAAAAGAAAAACAATGGAAGGAGGTGGCCGTTTTGGTAACCGAAATAATTCTGATGCCCGCGAACCAGCAGGGGGTGGAATCAGCGAAGCAGTGCGCCCAGTATATGGCGCGGGCTTTGTCCTCCATTGGCATGAAGGTCAGGGAACAGATTAGCCTGTGCGGCGGCAGGGCGGATTTGCAGAAGGCGGTGGCCACCGCCTTGGGCCGGAGCAATGTGGTGATCGTGCTGGGGGGCCTGGGCCCCGGCCAGGATTATGTCACCAAGAACGTGCTGAGCCAGGGGCTGCGGCTGCCGCTGGAGCAGGACGGCGCCTGCCTGGAGGCCATCCGCTCCTATTGCAGGCGGACGGGGGAGCCCTTTTCTCTGGAGGACACCCCTTTATCCATGGTACCCAAGGGCGCGGTGGTATTTCCCGGGCAATACGGCAAGACACCCGGCTATGTGATTTCGTCGGCAAAGCAGCATATTCTGATGCTGCCGGACAACCACGCCGAGCTGGCGGCTATGATGCCCAAATATATCGCGCCCTACCTCAACGGCTCCCAGGCGGAAACCACGGTGACCCGCACGGTGCGCACCTACGGCATCGGGGAGGACGCGGCCAGAAGCAAGCTGGGCGAGCTGCTGGATACCGCCAACCCCACCATCACGGTGGGAACCGACGAGGGGGAGGTGCTGATCCGGGTGAGCGCCCACGCCCCCAGCGCCCAAAAGGCCGCCGCCCTTTGCACCCCGGCCCTTCGGACTATTGTAGACCGGATCGGGGACGCGGCCTACGGCCTGGATGTGGATTCCCTCCAATCGGCGGTGGTGGGCAAGCTCATCGCCAAGGAGCTGGACATCGCGGTGGCGGAGTCGGATACCGGCGGGATTTTAACCCGGGTACTGGCGGAGACCACCGGGGGGGCCGATGTGCTCCGGTATGCGGTTTCGGCGGATGACAACGCCATGAAAACAGAAAAGCTGGATGTTCCCGCCAAGCTGATAAAGAAAAAGGGGAGCGCCAGCGAGGAGGTGGCGGTGGCTATGGCCGCCGGGGCGAGGGCCCGTGCCAGCACCACCCTGGGGATCGCCATTACGGTGGGTATCGAAAAAATTCGGGGAAAATCCACCGGCCTTGCGTATATCGCGGTGTGTGACGCAAACAATGTTTATGTAAAGAAATTGGTAATGAACGCCAGCGACGAATCCAAGGACTATCTTTTGCTGGATGCCGCCCTCTCCCGCGCCTTAAATATGACGCGGCTTTTTGTGGATTACCTTCCCCGAACCTACAGCGGCTGCATCCCCCTGGCGGACGCGCTCAACGGCGTTACCATCACCGATAAGGAGCCGCCCTCAAACGGCGGCCCCCCAACCGGCGGGCCCGCCCCTGAAAAAGGAATTTTGGGCAAGCTGGCGAATATATTTATCATTAAGAAAACCGACGAAACGAGGATCAAAGTGAGGAAAGCAATTTTCATTATAGCGGTAATCGTGTTTCTGTGCTCCGCCGGATATGTAGGCAATTATTATTATGAATCTTACGCGGCCTCCAAGCAGGCGCAGCTACTCCAGGAGATGTTTTCCACCGGCGATATGGGAGATGTGGAAATCAGCGAGGATTTTCCCAAGTCCTACCTGCCCCAGTTCGCGGCGCTCTGGTCCCTTAATCCGGATGTGGTGGGCTTTCTCAGCATTCCCAACACTCCGCTCCAATATCCGGTGGTGCTAAGGCAGGATGACCGGAGCAACGCCGACGCCTACTACCTGCGCCGGGATTTTTACGGCAAGTCCAACCAGCACGGCGTCCCCTTTATGGATTACCGCACCGATTACGCGGAGCCCAGCGACAACATGATTATCTACGGCCATAATATGAAGGACGGCCAGATTTTTGGTGAGCTTATCAATTACATGGATCTGGAATACTACCGGAAGAACCCGGTCATCGACTTCAGCACCATCTATAAAGCCCGCCAATATAAGATTATCTCCATCTTTATCACCAACGCCTATGAAAGCCAGGGCCCCGTCTTTGCCTATCACAATTTTGTAGACGCGGCGGATAACGGGGACTTCCTCAATTTTGTGCAGCAGGTTCGGGTGCGCAGCCTCATCCAGACCCCGGTGGACGTGGAGGCCGGTGACAAGCTCCTCACCCTGTCCACCTGCACCTATGAATTTAAGGACGCCCGGCTGGTGGTGGTTGCCCGGGAGGTGCGGAGCGGCGAGGACAGCACGGTGGACGTTTACAACGCCATGACCAATCCCCAGCCCCTCATGCCCGACATCTGGTATAAAACCTTCGGCGGCACCAAACCCCTGGGCTTGGAGTCCGCCTCGGTGGTGACCACCCCCGTAACCAATACCAGCCAGCTCCCCGTACCCAGCTCCACCGCCAGCGCCGCTGCCTCCTCCAGCGCCCAGAGCAGCCGGCAGCAAACCCAAAACGCCCAACAGCAAACCCAAAGCAGCGCGGCCCAACAGCAGAGCAGCGCCCCTTCCGGCGAAAGCAGCACGGCCTCCAGTGTGCCCGCCGAGTCCGCTTCCTCCCAGTCCAGCTCCAGCAAGGCGGAGGAGGCCTCCCGTCAATCCGGCAGCAGTGTGCCCGACTCTATCTTCGACGGACTGGATCTCTTTGATTCCGAGGATGCGGTCGAAACAGAAACGGACGGGGATAGCCGGGGCCCTGATGACCTGGTATTCGCCGCCGCAAAACCCCTGGCCTTTGCCAACAAGATCAGCACCGTGGCCCAAACCCAGTTTCCAAATCTGGACAACGAGCCCAGCATCTTCGACGGACTGGATTTAGACCGGCCGGGAAGCAGCTACATAGACGACGGGGATGCCGAAGCAGGCGGCTGGAATCTGGAGGATACCCCCAGGAGCCAGGTCACCGACATCACCGTCACCGTGAACGGAAAAAAGGTCACCGGGGACGCCCAGGAGATTATCTCCCGGATTGTGCAAAACGAGGTGGGACAAGGCTTTAATGAAGAAGCCATTAAGGCCCAGGCCGTGGCCGCTTACTCCTATGTGAAATTTCAAAACGCCCTGGGCCAAGCTCCCGCCGTCTTTATGTCCTCCGCCTCCGCTGTTCACAGCAAGGTGACAGCCTGTGTGGAGAAGGTGCTTGGAATGGCCGTCTACTACAATAATAAGATAGCCTTTACCCCCTACCACGCCACCAGCGCCGGTCAGACCACCTCCTCCAGGGCTGTTTGGGGCGGCGCTTACGATTATCTGGTGCCGGTGGACAGCCCGGTGGACAAGCAGGCCACCTACTATAAGGTGCGCCGCACCTTCACCTCCGACAAGGTGGCCGAGCTTCTGGAAAGCAAGCTGGGCATCACCCCCGGCGGCGACCCGGACTATTGGTTTGAAATCCTGGGTTACACCGACGGCGGTTATGTAGGGGACGTCTCCGTCTGCGGGGAAACCGTCAGCCCCAAAAACGGCAAAAAAATCACCGGTCGCACCCTGCGGGAAACCGTTTTCGCCCTTCGCTCCTCCTGCTTTGAAATTACATATGACCCCGCCGGGGACGTATTCCATTTTGTTACCTACGGCTATGGCCACGGTGTGGGCATGAGCCAGAACGGCGCCAACTTCTACGCCAAAGAGGGCTGGAACTATAAGCAGATCCTGGAACACTATTATCCCGGCGCTACCGTTATGTAGCGTCAGGCATGATTTAGCCCCGGGAATCAGGTTGTAACCTGATTCCCGGGGCTAAGCTATGGTCTTAAATTTGAAATGAATATAGGAGAGGATACATCATGGGTGGAATAAATAAAAAAACGCTTATAAGCGCATTAAAAGTGATGAATATTGAAGATAAGATAGAGCTAAAACAAATACTACAGGAAATATTGTCCCCTGAGATGGATGCTACATCAGTATATACAACTATTCCGAATTTCGGAAATGCGCACTTCTCTGTGCTTAATGACAAAATTGTTGTAGTTTCCGGGACAAAAAAATGGACGATCAATTTAAGCGATTTTTGAGATATCGCGCAAGGTTAGCCCCACAAAAGCAGCGCCGCGCCGGACGGCAGTCCGCCGACGGCGCACCCCGCACCACCGCGCTAACATCGTTTGCCAAGGAACACTGGATTCTTAAGGACTAGCAGTCCTTAAGCGGGGGATTTAGGGGCCGGTGCCCCTATTTCAATATCGTAGATACCTCTGAACTACTACAAGATTACCAAAGACAGCTACCCAGTGTGCAGGGGGGTCACGGGGGCCCTCCCCCGTGGGAATTTTGGTTACTTTTGTTCCTCCAAAAGTAACTGCCCGTCGCGGCATGAGCGACATGCCTCCCCGTGGCACTGCGCCACCACCAGAGCCACCACACCCCAAAGCCACATGTCAGCCCAACCCCACAGCGGAAGCGGCAAAACCCAGCGGCATCGCCTGATTAAACACGATAACCAAAACAGAAAGGTTTGGGGAAGCTTTTTCTTGAAAAAGCTTCCCCAAGTTATTTTGTCTACAAATTGGCAGAGTAATTGGGCGCTTCCTTGGTAATTGAGATATCGTGAGGATGGCTCTCGATAAGCCCCGCGCCGGTAATCCGCATAAACTGGGCATTTTCATGCAGCTCGGCAATGCTCCTGCAACCGCAGTAACCCATGCCGGAGCTGACGCCGCCCAGCAGCTGGTAGATGGTCTCCGACAGGGCTCCCTTATAGGGCACGCGGCCCTCCACACCTTCAGGAACCAGCTTCTTATTGTCCTCCTGGAAATAGCGATCCTTGCTGCCCTCATTCATGGCGGCTATACTGCCCATTCCGCGGTAAACCTTAAACCGGCGGCCCTGATAGATTTCCGAATCTCCCGGAGACTCCTCGCAGCCCGCCAGCAGGGAGCCCAGCATGACGGCGCTGGATCCCGCGGCTAATGCCTTCACGATATCGCCTGAATATTTAATGCCGCCGTCGGCGATGACAGGAATATTATGCCTGGCAGCCACACAGGCCGCGTCGTAGATCGCGGTGATCTGGGGTACGCCGATTCCCGCCACCACCCGGGTGGTGCAGATAGAGCCGGGACCTATTCCCACCTTAACGGCATCGGCCCCCGCGTCGATAAGCGCCTGCGCACCGGCGGCTGTTGCAATGTTACCCGCAATCAGCGCAACCTCCGGAAGGGCCGCCTTCACCTTGGCAATGCACTCCAAAATATTATTGCTGTGTCCGTGGGCGGAATCCAGCACCAAAACATCCGCCTGGGCGTTTACCAGCGCGACGGCGCGCTCCAGCACATCGTTGGTCACCCCGATTGCCGCGGCGCACAAAAGCCTTCCTCCCGCATCCCGCGCGGATGTCGGGAACTGAACCGCTTTTTCAATATCCTTGATGGTAATCAGGCCCTTGAGGTAACCGGCGTTATCCACCAAGGGGAGCTTCTCTATCTTATATTTACTCAAAATATCCTGGGCCTGGGCCAGAGTGGTTCCCACCGGGGCCGTCACCAGGTTTTTGCTGGTCATGACCTCCTTGATCCTGACATTCACATCCTTGATGAACCGCATGTCCCGGTTTGTAATAATCCCTACCAGCTTACCGTCCTCGCAGATCGGCACCCCGGAAATCTTGTACTTGGCCATCAGCTTTTCCGCATCGTAGGCGAAATGCTCGGCAGACAAGTAAAAGGGATTGACAATAACCCCATTCTCCGAGCGCTTTACCTTATCCACCTCATCCGCCTGTTTCTCTATGGACATGTTCTTATGAATGACGCCAATGCCGCCCTCGCGGGCAATGGCAATCGCCATCTGCGCCTCTGTAATGGTATCCATCGCCGCCGACATCACCGGTGTTTTCAGCATTATATTACGGGCTAACCTGGTGCTTAAATCCGCTTCCTTGGGAATAAAGTCAGATTTCGCAGGAATCAGCAAGACATCGTCAAAGGTCAGGCCCTCTTTTACAAACTTATCCTCATACTTTAAATTTAGCATTTTCCCCTACCTTTCCCTGTGTTATGAAAATCTATTGCCCATTATTGTACCATTTCTTCCCGTCTTATGCAAGAGAAACTGCATTATTCCTGTTCTTATTCCCGCGGTTTCATCAGCTATAGTCGGGCATGCCTTCACCCAGCCCGGCGTAGGCCTCAAAACAGGTGCGCCCGTCCTGGTGAAGCCCCAGCAGGTGAAACTCCCCGTCCCCCATGACGCTGGTGTTGATTGTTATGCTTTCACCCCATCTGGCCTCCTGCTGAAAGTGGATGACCACGGTATCCAACCCCTTGGCAATCAATTGAGGGTAGGGGATGGCGTCGCAGACGAAATCGCCATACACGCAGTTGTTTACATGCTGGTTGATGTCCAGTTGGGAGTACCGGATTTTAATATTTGTGCACAAGCGTTCTTCTTTCGGAAGCATTTTGGGAAAGGGCAGGTCGTAAATAGCGCCGCCCAAAATGGAGGTTTGAAGGGGCAGGGGATAGGGGAAGGAGCTGGGCCGGATAATTTTATGACTGGAGGGGTTAACAAGAACCCAAAGGCTGAGGGCGGAGAGAAGCCGTTCGCCCTGGGTAGTTTCCATGGCAAATTCACGGATAAAGCGGACGCCGCGTATTTCAATGGGTGCGGTTTCCATAATAACCTCCTCGGTGCAATGGGGCATCCGATGCACCTTGATACACATTTTTGTCAGCAGAAACACCATATTTTGATCCAGCAGCCGCTGGGGGGAGATATTCAGCGCCTCCAAATGCTCGCTGGAGGTTTGCTGCATATACTGCATCGCTGTGGACAGCTTCAGCCGGTTGGTGCTGTCACAGTCAAAATAATTGATTCTGATATGCTTTTGGTAGCTCATGGATTTTCCTCACTTTCCTTCGGTTTAGGGAATGGAAAAGAAGGTCTGACGGGCTGTCATACCTTCTCCTATGCTTATTGACGGGTTCGGGTAAGGCGGGCGGCAATATCCGCCAGATCCTCATTATCATAGAAATCCAGCTCAAGGGTGGATTTTTTTCCATGGGCCGTGATTTTAACCCTGCGGCCTAATTCTGTGGAAAGAGCCAGCTCCATCTCCTTATAATAGCTGTCTCCCCAGGCGGTTTCCTGCTCTTTGGCTTTTTCCTTTCCTTCACCTGTATTGGATGGGGAGGCTTTTTTCCGCATGCTGGCCAGCTTTTCAATATCACGCACCAGTATGCCGTCCTTCACCACCCGCTCGGCCATCTCCAGAATCTGCTCCTTATCCTCCAAAGCCAGCAGCGCCTTGGCATGTCCCGCTGAAATCTGACCGGATCGGACATACTCCACCGCCTTTTCCGGAAGGGAAAGAAGGCGCACCGTATTCGCCACCGAGGAGCGGGATTTGCCCACCTTGGCGGAGACCTGTTCCTGCGTCATACCATACTGCTTCATCAGCGACTGATAACCCAGGGCCAGCTCCATCACATTCAGATCCTCCCGCTGGAGGTTTTCGATAATCGCGATCTCCAGGGTTTGATTCTCGTCCAAATCCCGGATAACCACCGGCACATCGGAAAGCCCGGCCCGCCGCGCCGCCCGCCACCGCCGCTCCCCGGCCACAATCTGATAGCCGCCCCTCTCCAAGGGCCTTACCACCAGAGGCTGGATGATGCCGTGGCTGCGGATAGAATCCGCCAGCTCGCTGAGTGCCTCCTCGTCAAAGGCGGTGCGGGGCTGGGATTTATTCGGCTCTATCTCCGACACCTTCAGGGAGGTGACGGCCCCGTCCTCAGTGTTATTGTCTATGAAAAGAGCGTCTAAGCCTTTTCCCAAGCCGTTTCGTTTTGCCAAATCAATGTACCCCCTTCTTTTTGCTCTGCACCTTCAGGAATTCCTTCGCCAAATCCTCATATGCCTGGGCGCCCTTGGAATACCGGTCATAGTACTGAATCGGCTCCCCATAGCTGGGCGCTTCGGATAACCGGACATTCCGGGGGATCACTGTTTTATAGACCTGATCGGGGAAATACCGCTTCACCTCGTTCACCACCTGTAGCGTCAGGTTAAGCCGGCTGTCGAACATGGTGAGGAGCACTCCTTCTATCCCGATATCCGGATTGTACATCCGCTTGACCTGCCGGACGGTGGCCATAAGCTGGGTTAAACCCTCCAGCGCGTAATATTCACACTGAATAGGCACCAGCAGTGAATTGGCGGCGGCCAGGGCATTTAAGGTAATCAGCCCCAGGGAGGGCGGACAGTCAATAAATATGTAATCGTAGGCTTCCTTTGCGGGAGCTATGGCCTGCCGCAGGCGATAGGTGCGCTCAGAGAGCTCCACCAGCTCCACCTCAACCCCGGCAAGGCTCATATTGGATGGCACAAGGTCAAGATTTTTAAACCTTGTATGCACAATGGCCTTATCAATACCCGCATCCCCAATCAGCAAATTATAGGTGGAAAGGGTATTCTCCTTTTTATTGATTCCCAAGCCGCTGGTGGTATTTCCCTGGGGATCAATATCGATTATCAACACTTTTTTCCTTTTTTCGCCCAGCGCGCCGGCCAGATTAATCACCGTGGTGGTCTTTCCCACCCCGCCCTTCTGGTTGGCTACCGCAATTATTTTTCCCATGACGCCATCCTTCCTCCTGCGCCGCTCCCCTCTCTTAAAATAATGGGCCCGCATTAGGTATAGTATAGCATTCTTTTAGTATAAATTCCAGCTTGTCTCATATTTTTATTAAATCCGCAACTGAAATTTTATAAATGGGTTTCTTAAATTTGTTCCACGTGGAACAAATTGTACGTCTCCACTAACTTGGCCTAATCTTGGCGTTCGCTTTGCCTCCGGCGGCCGGGCTCTGCCCGAACCCGCTTAGGGCAATAATTGCCCTAAGAACCCGTAATCCAGCAAGGTTGTAGCTTCTCACACAGCAACAAGCCCCAAGCCAACCTCCCGCTCCCTCCATGGGGCCCAAAAACCCCATTCCGGGAGCTGGCGTTGTGCCCGGGTGAGGCGTTAGCCTTGCAGTCAGCGTGGTTTTGTAAAAAAGCAGCGCCGCGCCGGGCGGCAGCCCGCCGACGGCGCGCTGCACCGCACCACAGCGTTTGCCAAGGAACACTGGATTCTTAAGGACTGGAAGTCCTTAAGCGGGGGTTTTAGGGGCCGGTGCCCCTATTTAAATATCGTAGATACCTCTAAACGACTAAAAGATTACCAAAGACAGCTACCCATAGTGCATGGGGGGTCACGGGGGCCCTCCCCCGTGGGAATTTTGGTTACTTTTGTTCCTCCAAAAGTAACTGCCCGTCGCGGCATGAGCGACATGCCATCCCGTGGCTCAGCGGCAACGCCAGAGCAACAGCGGCAACGCAAGAAGCTCAGCGCCAACGCCAGAAGCACAGCGCAACACAAGAGGTCAACACCTACTTTAACAAGATAACCAAAAACATGGAAACAGCCGCCTATACAGACGGCCGTTTCCATAATCAGCATGGGATCTATTTATGCCAAACCTCTTTATAGAGGCATTGGACCAAGCTAGGCGGAGCCCCCCGCCACATTGACGGGCTCCAATTGCTTAGAACGGTATATCGCGGATTTTGGAATTTTCAGAGTGTATTCCAGAAATTCCTCCGACTCGGCAGTAGCCATATCCACATCAATCCCCGATTTACGCATCAAATCCACCGCTTTGTGTATGGTATTTTGAAAGATACGCATATCCTTTACCACAAAAATCCGGGTGTTCCTTGACCGCTTCCGCTCATTGGAGAGATTTTCAATATAACGTTCGGTCTGTTCCACATTCAGCTGATTGATGATAATATGCTCTACTAAAATTTCCAGCATTTGATCGTCTGAAATTTTGAGCAAAGCCCGGGCATGTCTTTCGGTCAGGGATGCCGCCAGCATTTTTTCCCGTAGCTTCGGGGGATATTTCAGGAGCCGCAGCTTGTTGGCCACTGTGGACTGGGCTTTCCCCAGCTTTTGGCTGACCTGCATCTGGCTAAGACCCAGCTCCTCCATTAATGCCGCGATGCCCGCCGCTTCCTCAAAATAGTTTAGGTTTTTCCGTTGCAGATTCTCCACCAGGGCCAATATAGCGGATTGCCCGCCGGTATACTCCTCCACTATGCCGGGAATATACTCCTCCCCCAAGCTGCGGAAGGCCATAGTGCGCCGCTCTCCGGCAATCAGCTCGTATCTATCCCCCGGCAGCCTTCGCACGGTGACAGGCTGAAGCAAGCCGTTCTGGGCAATGCTGCGGCTCAATTCCTGTATGGCCTCCGGGTCAAAGTATTTTCTTGGCTGATTGGGATTGGATATAATGTGATTCAGCGGCAAAAGCACAACCTTACCGATTTCCTTATGTTTTTTCCCCAATATGCCCATTTTAGTCACTTTCGCTTTCCCTGCATAGTGTGAAAACCTCGTCCACAACTAATATATCATAAAATATGCACAAAATCCAATATTATCCATCGCAAAATAAGCGGTAATACAACAAAAACACCCCCGTTTAAAGTGGTGTTTTTGTAATTTTAACGGCGGCACGGGGATATTTTGCCGGGGTTTGGCTAATTTTCTCGATCAAAACTATGCTTCGGAGATGGCCTCCGGGCAGTGTAAACCCCTTTATCTCCCGAAGCCTGCCCCCCAAAATGCCAATGGCTTTTGAGGAGGACGCGGCTTCATCCGCCATATCCGGGCCCTTTAACGCGGCAAAGACGCCGCCAACCCTTACAAAGGGAAGGCAATACTCACAAAGAGCGGGCAACGCGGCCACGGCCCGGGCCGTGGCAAAATCAAACCCCTCCCGGAGCTCCGGCCTCCGTCCGTATTCCTCCGCTCTGCCGTGGATCATCCGGTTTTCCTGGCCCAAAGTCTGGGACAAGGCGGTGAGGAAGCTTATCCGCTTATTGAGGCTATCCAGCAGCGTCAAGGAAAGGGCCGGGCACATGATTTTGAGGGGTATTCCGGGGAATCCCGCCCCGGTTCCCACATCAATGAGGCTGGCGGAGGGGGAAATTTCTACCGCCGACAGAAGCAGCAGGCTGTCCAGAAAATGCTTGACCTCCACCTCCCCGGCCTCTGTAATAGCGGTCAGGTTCATCCGCTCGTTCCAGGAAAGAAGCATATCCCTGTAAATTCCAAAGGCGTTTTCCTGTTCCTTTGTCAAAGAAAACCCATATTCCTCCATCATGGCGGCAAAGCTATTTGTCGGTTCCATTGGCGTTTCCTCCCCGTTCCCGTTCCAGGAGAATCAGCAGTATCCCGATGTCCGCCGGCGTCACCCCCGAAATCCGGGAAGCCTGCCCCAAGCTCCTGGGCCGGATCTTAGACAGCTTTTCCCGGGCCTCCAGCCGAAGGCCCTGCATCCCCTGGTAATCCAAATGCTCCGGCAGCAGGGTTTTCTCCAGCCGTGCCTGTTCCGCTACCTGGGCCAGTTGTTTTTTAATGTATCCCTCATATTTGATTTGTATCTCCACCTGCTCCCAAACCGCGTCAGGCAATTGGGGCCGTTCCGGGTCAAAGGCTTCCAGGCTTTCGTAGTCAACCTGGGGGCGGCGAAGCAAATCCGGCAGGCGCATCCCGGTGGTGACCGGCGTGGTTCCCCGGGCCTCCAAAAGCTCGTTTAAGGCGGCTGACGGCGGAATAACCGTCCTTTCCACCCGTTTCAGCTCCCGGTTAATCTGCTCCTGCTTTTCCTGATACATCTCCCACCGGGTATCGTCTATAAGTCCCAGTGACCGGCCCAGCCCGGTCAGCCGCTCATCCGCGTTGTCCTGGCGGAGAATCAACCGGTATTCCGACCGGGAGGTCATCATCCTGTAGGGATCCATGCAGCCCTTGGTGACCAAATCGTCAATTAAGGTGCCGATATAGGAGCTTGCCCGCTCCAGCACAAAGGGCTCCCTTCCCAGAGCCAGCAAAGCGCCGTTAATCCCGGCGACAAGCCCCTGGGCCGCCGCCTCCTCGTAGCCGGAGGTTCCGTTAAACTGTCCCGCCCCAAAGAGGCCGGGAAGCTCCAAAAACTCCAATGTGGGGGCAAGCTGAAGGGGATCGGCGGTGTCATACTCAATAGCGTAGGCGTTGCGCATGATTTCCACCTTTTCCAGCCCCTTAATGGTGCGGTAAAGCTTAACCTGCACCTCCTCCGGCAGGGAGGTGGAAACGCCTTGGAGGTACATTTCCCTGGTGGAAAGCCCCATGGGCTCCACAAAGATCTGGTGCCGCTCCTTGTCGGCAAACCGCACCACCTTGTCCTCAATGCTGGGGCAATACCGGGTGCCAACGCCGTGAATCTTTCCACCATATAAGGGTGACCGGTGGAGATTTTCCCGTATCAGCGCGTGGGTATCCCCATTGGTATAGGCGATGTGGCAAACTACCCGGTTCCGGAGGCTTCCGGTGGCTCCAAAGGAAAAGGGTACTACAGGCATGTCCCCCTCCTGCACCTCCAGCCTGGAAAAGTCAATGGAATCCCTGTGAACCCGGGCGGGGGTTCCGGTTTTAAAACGGCGAAGGCGTATCCCCAAGCCTTGGAGGGAATCGCTCAGCCTTGTGGCCGCGTGAAGCCCGTCAGGTCCGCTGTCATAGCTGACATCTCCCACAAATATTTTACCATTCAAAAAGGTACCTGTGGAAAGAACCACCGCCTTGGCATTGAAAACCGCGCCCAGGCCGGTGACAACCTCCCAGCCACCGGCCGCTGCGGGGCGCACCTCCACAATCTCCGCCTGCTTAAGCCGCAGTCCCGGCTGACTTTCTACCGCCTCTTTCATGTACAGATGATACCTGGCACGATCCGCCTGCACCCTGAGGCTGTGCACAGCCGGGCCCTTCCCCCGGTTCAGCATCCGGCTTTGCAAAAAAACCGCGTCCGCGGCCTTTCCCATCTCCCCGCCCAACGCGTCAATTTCCCGCACCAAATGGCCCTTTGCCGTCCCTCCAATAGACGGGTTGCAGGGCATATTCGCCAATGCGTCCAAGGACATAGTAAAAAGAATCGTATCCGCCCCCAGCCGGGCGCTCGCCAGACCGGCCTCTACCCCCGCATGCCCGGCCCCAATAATGGCTACATCAACCGCATCACTTCGATATTTCATTCTTCTTCTCCAATTTGTTCCACGTGAAACATTATTTTCCTACATAAAACCGGGTTAGCCGCTATTGTATTTACCGGTCTATAGATTACCCCTGCTGTTGCTTAAAAAAACCGCAGCACAACTGCTTGTTGCGCTGCGAAAGCGTATAATAATCCAAAAATGTTATAAAGTGGCTTTATACGTGGCGTTAGCCCTGCCTCGGTTGGCCGGGACACTGCCCCCGGGGCAACCTTGTGTCAGGCGTTAGCTTTGCGGCTCGCGTGCTTTTGAAAAAAGTAGCGCCGCGCCGGGCGGCAGCCCGCCGACGGCGCGCTGCACCGCACCACAGCGTTTGCCAAGCAATACTGGATTCTTAAGGACTAGCAGTCCTTAAGTGGGGGTTTTAGGGGCCGGTGCCCCTATTTAAATATCGTAGATACCTATAATCTACTACAAGATTACCAAAGACAGCTACCCATAGTGCAGGGGGGTCACGGGGGCCCTCCCCCGTGGGAATTTTGGTTACTTTTGTTCC
>Ga0153996_1000278_pt1 | contig 23628 bp, 21 predicted proteins | sample TSNC080MetaG_FD_104728 | JGI IMG/M metagenome (GOLD analysis project Ga0153996, IMG submission 104728) | Attine ant fungus gardens microbial communities from North Carolina, USA - TSNC080 MetaG | ecosystem: Host-associated > Fungi > Mycelium > Unclassified | place: USA: North Carolina, Lumber...
CAGTTACTTTTGGAGGAACAAAAGTAACCAAAATTCCCACGGGGGAGGGCCCCCGTGACCCCCCTGCACTATGGGTAGCTGTCTTTGGTAATCTTGTAGTAGTTTATAGGTATCTACGATATTGAAATAGGGGCACCGGCCCCTAAAACCCCCGCTTAAGGACTGCTAGTCCTTAAGAATCCAGTGTTCTTTGGCAAACGCTGGTGGCGCTGTGGAGCGGGGTGCGCCGTCGGTGGGCTGCCGCCCAGCGCGGCGCTGCTTTTGTGGGCTAACGCATAGCCCCAAGCACAAAGCCAGCTCCCGGAATGGGGTTTTTGGGCCCCATGTAGGGAGCGGGAGGTTTGATTGGGGCGTGTTGCTGTGTGAGGAGCTACAACCTTGCTGATCTACGGGTTCTTAGGGCAATTATTGCCCTAAGCGGGTTCGGGCAGAGCCCGACCGCCGGAGGCAAGGCTAACGCCTGGCACAAGGCCAAATCAGGGGCAGTGGCCCGGCCAACCGAGGCAGGGCTAACGCCCAACATATGACCAAGCCAGAGGTAGCAATCTGGCCAACCAAAGCAAGGCTCACCTAGCCAATTGAGGCAAATCAGGAATAGCATCGAGAGGGAGGGGCTGGCACAGCCCCTCCCTCTTAAATCCTGATCCGCATATTAGTCCTCATCCTCGTCGTCCGGTTCGGAAACAGGGGAGGCCAGGGTCTTGTACAGCCCAATGTATGCGTTGGCGGATTTTCCCCAGCTGAGATCACATTTCATAGCGGCCTTAATATGCGCGTTCCACAAATCCTTGTCGGCAAAATCGTCGCGGGCGCGGTTGATGGCGTCCATCATATCGTCGCCGTTGTAGGATTGGAAGGTATAACCGTTGCCGTTCTTGCCTCCGAAATCGCGGATGGTATCGTTCAGCCCGCCGGTTGCCCGGACGATGGGAATGGTGCCATAGCGCAGCGAAATCATTTGGGACAGGCCGCAGGGCTCCATCTTGCTGGGCATGAGGAATACATCGGCGCCGCTATAGATTTTGTGAGCCAGCACATCATCAAAGCCCAAGGTGACGGAGAACTTTTTGGGATAACTGGCTACCATCTCCCGCAGGAATTTTTCATACTGCCAATCACCGGCGCCCAGCACCACCAGCTGGATGCCCTGCTTCATCATCTGGCTAAAGGCATACTCCACCAGATCCAGCCCCTTATGGCTCACCAAGCGGGACACCATGCCCACCACCAGGGATTTCCTGCTTTGCTCAAGCCCCAGGTGGCGCTGGAGCTCCCGGCGGTTTTGAGCCTTGCCGGAGGGGTCCGCGGCGGAATAATTTTGCAGGATTTTTTCATCTGTTTCGGGATCATACTCCAGAACATCCAGGCCGTTGAGGATACCGGTGAGCTTGTACTGTTTTTCCCGGAGCAGGCCGTCCAGCCCGTGGCCAAACCAGGGATCAAGAATCTCGATGGCATAGCTGGGGGACACGGTGGTCAGAGCCTCCGCTTCCTCAATCGCGCCCTTCATAAAATTGATGCCGCCCCGGTATTCCACAGTGCCTATCGCCGAATCGGGCAGGCCCAGCACATCCCTGGCTACCTCATAGGAAAAGTTGCCCTGGTATTGGATATTATGAATGGTAAATACGGTTTTCAGGTTGCGGAATTCCTCCAGATGCCGGTAGAAGGTGTTGAGATAAACCGGAACCATGGCGGTCTGCCAGTCGTTGCAGTGGATGATGTCGGGGGCGAAATCAATATGGAGCAGCATCTCCAGCGCCGCCTTGGAAAAGAATCCAAAGCGTTCCGCGTCATCAAAAAAGCCATAGTGGCCCCGGCGCTTGAAATAATACTCATTGTCCAGAAAATAGTACTTCACGCCACCGACGACGGATTCAAAAACCCCGCAATACTGATTGCGCCAGCCTAATGATACCCGGAAGGAGGTGACAAACTTCATCTTATCCTTTTCAGCGCCCGGAATATCCTCGTAATAGGGCAGTACCACCCGGCATGTTTGCCGCCGGTTGCGCAGCGCCTTGGTGAGGGAACCCACCACATCCGCCAGTCCCCCGGTTTTTACAAAGGGGACGGCCTCGCTTGCAGCGAACAAAATATTCATCTAACAGTAGCTCCTCTCTTATTTATCGTTAAAGTACCCATAACTAACTCAGACGGAAGACCCCTTAGCGATGTAGACGGGATAGGTATCAAACCCCACGATCACACGTTCGTCCCGGATGATTACATCCTTGTCGGAGATCACGCATTCCAGGTTGGAGCGGGCGCCCACCTGGGTGGACTGCATCAGAATACAGTTTTTCACCTTGGCGTCCTTGCCCACCCGAACCCCGCGGAACAGCACGCTGTTTTCCACCTCGCCCTCGATGACGCAGCCGTCGGCCAGGAGGGAATTGGTGACCTTGCTTTCCAGGCCGTAACGCACCGGAGCCTCGTCCCGGATCTTGGTATAGACCGGCCGCTGGCGGGGGAAAAGAGCCACCCGCACACCGGTATCCAGCAGAGCCATATTGGCCTGATAATAGCTGTGCATGGAGTTGAAGCGGGAAATATATCCGTCAAATTCATAGGAGTAGATTTTGTGGCGGCCAATCCCCGCCTGGAGGACGTCCTTATCAAAGGAGGTTTTGCCGCGGCTATGGCAATCGGCTACGGTGCGCTCTAAAAACTCCCGGTTTGCGATAAAAATATTCATATACACATTTTGACGCCCCGGCAATTGGGGGTTGATGAGCATATCCTGAACAGAGCCGTCGTCGCCCAGCCGGAACGCGCTGCACTCTTTTTCGCCGCCCTCGGGCAGATCCACCTTTTTATACATCACCGTGATTTCCGCGCCGCTTTCCCGGTGGGCCCGCACGAAGCCGGTGTAATCCATATTGGCCATGACATCACAGTCGGACGCCAGCACCTCGGTAGCGCCCGAGTGCTGGATATATCCCATTATCCCGGCAAGCGCCTCCACCCGGCCCCGGTACATTCCGGCGTCCGCGTTGCCGAAGGGGGGGAGTATGGACAATCCCCGGTTCTTACGGGATAAATCCCAGGGCCGTCCGCTGCCCAGATGATCCATCAAGGACTGATAGTTGCTTTTTGTGACGACACCCACCTGTTCCACCCCGGAATTCGCCAGGTTGGAAAGGGGAAAGTCGATGAGCCGGTAGCGCCCGCCCATGGGAATGGAGCCCATGCACCGGTTAGCCGTAAGCTCGCTGACGGATTGTTCGTGCATGTTGGAAAAAATGATACCCAATACGTTATTCATATCTCTGCCACCCCCTGGATATCCTTGTCAACAATAACCTTCGCGGGAACGGTGGCACCCGCGCCCACCTTTACATTGTTGCCGATTACGGCGATGCCCCAGTTTTCTTTATCCATGGTATCCTCCGGGCGGCTGCCGATCTTGGCCCCCGCGCCGATGACGCAGTTTTCGGCTATGATGGAATATTCCACCACCGCGCCCGATTCGATAACGGTGCCGGGGAAAACGATGCTGTCCCGGACCACCGCATCCTTGGCCACCTTCACGTCCCCGAAGAGCACCGCAAAGTCCACCATACCGTCCACCACCGCGCCCTCGGGGATGATGGAGTTTTGTATCTGGGCGGCAGGGCCCACATACTGGGGGGGATGGGCGGTGTTCCGCCCGTAAATGCGCAGCTCGGAGCTGCCCAGATCCAAGGGTACGGACGGATCCAGCAGATCCATGTTGGCCTCCCAGAGGCTGCCGATGGTGCCCACATCCTTCCAGTAGCCGGTATAGGGATAGGCGTAGAGGGAGGAGCCCGCCGCCAGCATGGCCGGGATAATGTTTTTGCCAAAGTCCTTGGAGGAAGCGGGATCCTCCTCGTCCGCCTGTAAGTACTTACGCAGGACGCCGGTGGAAAAAATGTAAATGCCCATGGAGGCCAGGAGGCTTTTAGGCTCCTTGGGCTTCTCCTCAAACTCATAGATTTTGCCGTCCTCCAGGGCGCTCATAATGCCGAAGCGGGAGGCCTCCTCCCTGGAAACCTCCAGGACGGCGATGGTGCAGTCGGCGTCCTTCTTTTTATGGAACTCCAGCATCTTGGAATAGTCCATTTTATAGATATGGTCGCCGGAAAGGATCACCACATAATCAGGGTCATACCGGTCGATAAACCGCAGGTTTTGATAGATGGCGTTGGCGGTTCCGGTATACCAGTCGGAGCCCGAGCTCTTTTGGTAGGGGGGGAGCACAAACACACCTCCCGAGGCCCGGTCCAGATCCCAGGGGCCGCCGTTTCCGATGTATTCATTCAGCTCCAGCGGCTGGTATTGGGTGAGCACGCCAACCGTATCAATCCCTGAATTGATACAGTTGGAAAGAGGGAAGTCGATGATGCGGTATTTCCCGCCGAAGGGGACTGCCGGCTTGGCAATTCCCTGGGTCAGCGCATACAAGCGGCTGCCCTGACCTCCGGCAAGAATCATGGCAACACAATGTTTTTTAATATTCATAATGCTTCGTCCTCTCTTGGCGCGGATAGCCCGGTGCGCCTGTTTGTGGGATTATGACGGACTGTATTTGGGAGGGCGTCATCCGCCGCCGGCCGTTTTTTTATTGGATGCCTGGGGGCGCTTAGGCGGCTTGCCGGGGCAAAGCCAAAGGGCGCTCATAGGGGGAATCCGCAGGGAAATGGAATGCTGCTGCCCGTGGGCGGGGATGTCCTCGCAGGGAACAGGCGGGGGGATATCCCGGGTATGGCCGCCAAACCGGGCCTCGTCGGTGCTGAACACCTGGCGGTAGTCCGTGTCCCGGGCTACGCCGATGCGGTATTGCTCCCTCTCCACAGGGGCGAAGTTGCAAATTATCAGCAGCTCGTTTTCCCTGTCGTCCAGCCGCCGGAAAACCACAATGTTTTGTTTGGCGTCATCGGTTACCATCCACCGGAAGCCCTCCCCGGAAGTCTCGATCTGCCAGAGGGCGGGGTTCTCCAGATAAAAATGGTTCAGCGTCTTTACAAACAGCCGGAGCTGCCGGTGGGCTTCGTAGTCCAGCAGCAGCCAATCCAGCTCCTTCCGGAAATCCCACTGGGCAAACTGGCCGAATTCGCATCCCATAAATAACAGCTTCTTCCCCGGATGGGACATCATATAGCCCAGAAGCACCCGCGCCCCGGCGAATTTCTGCTCATAGGAGCCGGGCATTCTTTCGATAAGGGATTCCTTTCCGCCCGCCACCTCGTTGTGGGAAAGGGGCAGCACATAATTTTCGCTGAAGGCGTCATACGTGCTAAAGGTAAGCTTGTCATGGCTGTAGGCCCGGTAGATGGGGTCCAGGGCGGTGTATTCCAGCATATCGGTTACCCGGCCCATATTCCACTTGAAGCTGAAGCCCAGGCCCCCGGCGCCGGGGGGCTTGGTTACCATGGGCCAGGCGGTGGATTCCTCCGCGATGGTCAGCACATCCGGGTGCAGGGTCAGCAGGGTGGAGTTGAGCTTCTTCAGAAACAGCGCCGCCTCCAGGTTTTCTTTGCCGCCCCGGACATTGGGAACCCATTCCTCCCGGTCATAGTCCAGATAGAGCATAGAGGTCACGCCGCCGACGCGCAGTCCGTCGATGTGGTACTGCTCGATCCAGAACAGGGCGCTGGAAATAAGAAAGCTCTGCACCTGGGGGCGGCCAAAATCAAATACCGCGGTTCCCCATTTTTTGTGCTCCCCCTTAATGGGGTCGGCATATTCAAAGCAGGGGGTTCCGTCATACCGGCAGAGCCCGTTACCGTCCTTGGAAAAACAGGCGGGCACCCAGTCCAGGATAACGCCGATGCCCGCCTTGTGCAGCGTGTTTACCAGCTGCATCAGCTGGCGGGGCTGGCCATAGCGGGAGGTGGGCGCGAAATAGCCGGCTGCCTCATAACCCCAGGAGGAATCATCAGGGTATTCCGTGACGGGCATGAGCTCCACATGGGTGTAACCCATGTCCGCGGCGTATTCCGCCAGCTCCCCGGCAAGCTTGCCGTAGTCGAACTGATTGCCGTCCCCATACCGCCGCCATGAGCCTGGGTGAACCTCGTAAATATTCATGGGGCCTTGGTTGTGGTTTCTTTTGGCCCTGGCGTTGAGCCAGCGCTTGTCGCTCCATTTAAAACCGGACGTATCCATGATCTTGGAGGCGTTTGCGGGGGGCGTCTCAAAGTGAAGCGCAAAGGGATCCGCCTTGAGGGAGACGACGCCCTCCCGGGATTCGATGCTGTACTTGTAGGTGTCAAACTTAGCCAGGCCCGGCACGAAAGCCGTCCAGACACCGTATTCGTCGTGCCTGCGCATAGGGGTGGCGCTCCTGCGCCAGCCGTTGAAATCCCCCACCACCGAAACGCTTTTGGCTTTTGGCGCCCAGGTGCGGAAAATTACGCCGTCCTTTTCCAGCTTTTTCGTAAAATGCGCGCCTAAAACCTCCTGGCTCCGGTATCCTGTGCCGTCACAAAAGGCTGCGAGACCCTGCCGCGTAAATTTGTCCATTTCCAGTCACCCCCCTATGCGTTCTCGCGCTAAATCAAGCGTAGAATATAGTATTATTCACCATGCTCTTATTTTACCAATTATTTTGCATATTTACAAGTAGAAACAGTGTTTATGTAAGAAAAATACGAAAAAATAGGATTACAATTTAGTGACATTTAATAAAAGTGGACAATAAAAGTGAATATTGTATTTTTTTTAACAATATATGGTCAAAACATATGGGCAACCTGAACAATACAATGGAGCCTGAAATGAGCAGACTGCCGCCCCGCCTTTGGCGCGGGCAGAGGTATTTGCCGGCATGCCCCGGGAAACAGAGAACGAGGACGGCGCACCTTCCGCGCTATCCCCGTTTTATAGTGTACACGACCCATTGCAGGTTATTCATAAAGACGATACCGGGTGCCTCCATGGATATACCTCCTTTAAGGCTTGTCATAACGGTCATCTCCTTTATTATAGTCCAATTAGATGATGAATGCAATGCTTAACGGTTCCAAAAGGTATTTTTTACTATTTGACATGTTGACATGTAGATTATGGAAAAAACTTGGGCAGATTGCCGTGCCTTACAGGCTGTGATTTGAGGGGAGAAGAAAAAAAGGCGGCCGGAACTGGAAATTGTTTACGCCTCCCCGGTTTTATGTTATACTGGTAGCGTTATTTCACCGTACCGAATAAGGAGAATGCAGTTTATGGCCGACAGGCGACAAAACATCCGCAATTTTTGTATTATTGCCCATATAGACCACGGCAAAAGCACCCTGGCCGACCGGCTTCTGGAGATGACCGCCACCGTCGCCCAGCGGGATATGGAGGCGCAGCTGCTGGACAATATGGATATCGAAAGGGAGCGGGGAATCACCATCAAGGCCCGGGCCGTCCGTTTGCAGTATGAGGCCAGGGACGGGGAGGTTTATGTGTTTAACCTCATCGACACCCCGGGGCATGTGGACTTCGGCTACGAGGTTTCCAGGTCGCTGGCCGCCTGCGAGGGGGCTATCCTCGTGGTGGACGCTTCCCAGGGGATTGAGGCCCAGACGCTGGCCAACACCTACCTTGCCATCGAGCACGACCTGGAGGTGCTGCCGGTAATCAACAAGATCGACCTGCCCTCCGCCGACCCCGGCCGGGTGGCCCATGAGGTGGAGGACATTATCGGCATCCCCTGCATGGACGCCCCCCGGATATCCGCCAAAAACGGCATCGGCATCGAGGATGTGCTGGAGCTGATTGTCCGGGAGATTCCGCCGCCGAAGGGGGACGAGGACGCGCCCCTGCGAGCCCTTATCTTCGACAGCTATTACGACAGCTATAAGGGCGTCATCGTGTATATCCGGGTGATGGACGGCGTGGTGCGCCCGGGCATGACCATCCGGATGATGCAGACCGGCGCGGAGTTCGATGTGGTGGAGGTGGGCAGCATGGGCGCAAGCAGCCTCAACCCCTGCGGCGAGCTGTATGCCGGGCAGGTGGGTTATCTCACCGCCAGCATTAAAACCGTCCAGGATACCCGGGTGGGCGACACCGTCACCGGCAGCGACCGCCCCGCGCCCCAGCCCCTGGAGGGGTACCGGCCCGCCATGCCCATGGTGTTTTCCGGCATCTATCCCCTGGACGGGGCGAAATACGCCGATCTGAAGGACGCGCTGGAAAAGCTGCGGCTCAACGACGCGTCCCTGACCTATGAGCCGGAGACCTCGGCGGCTTTGGGCTTCGGCTTCCGCTGCGGCTTTTTGGGGCTGCTCCACATGGAGATCATCCAGGAGCGCCTGGAGCGGGAGTATAACCTGGATCTTATCACCACTCTCCCCAGCGTTATCTACCGGTTACAACTCACCAACGGGACGGAGGTTGTTATCGACAACCCCACAAACTACCCGGATCCCGTGACCATCCAAAGTGCGCGGGAGCCCTTTGTCAAGGCGAATATTTTCAGCCCCGCCACCTACATCGGCACCATTATGGAGCTTTGCCAGCAGCGCCGGGGAATTTATCTCGACACCAAATACCTGGATGCCGACCGGGTAGAGCTCCACTACGAGCTGCCGCTAAACGAGATCGTCTACGACTTTTTTGACGCACTGAAATCCCGAACCCGGGGCTATGCCAGCTTTGACTATGAGATGGCGGACTACCGGGATTCCAAGCTGGTGAAGCTGGATATCCTGCTCAACGGCGACGTGGTGGACGCACTGTCCTTTATCGCCCATACCGACAGCGCCTACACCCGGGCGCGGCGGATGGCGGAGAAGCTGAAGGAGCATATCCCACGGCAGATGTTTGAGGTTCCCATTCAGGCGGCCGTGGGCGGAAAGATAATCGCCAGGGAGACGGTAAAGGCGCTGCGGAAAGACGTTTTGGCCAAATGCTACGGCGGCGATATCACCCGGAAGAAAAAGCTGCTGGAAAAGCAGAAGGAAGGGAAAAAGCGGATGCGCCAGCTGGGCTCGGTGGAGGTTCCCCAGGAGGCGTTTACCGCGGTTCTCAAATTGGATTAAAGGGGGAGCGGGCCATGAAAGCAATATGCCTGCCGCCGACGGAGGCGTCCGGATGACAGGCTCCGCCTCCATCGGAGTGTATGTCCATATTCCCTTTTGCGCTTCCAAATGCCCCTACTGTGATTTCTACTCCCTGCCGCCGGACGGGGAACTGGCTGACCGTTACACAGAGGCCCTCTGCCGGGCCATGGAGCGCCAGCCCTACGGCCCCCTCCAGGCGGACACCCTCTACCTGGGAGGCGGCACCCCCAGCCTGCTGGGATTGTCCCGGTTGTCCCGGCTGCTGGAGGCCGCCGCTACCCATCTGAACCTTAGCCGGGACGGGGAGGTTACCGTCGAGGTCAACCCGGGGACAGTGGACAGGGCGCTGCTGTCCGGGCTGCGGGCCGCGGGCTGCAACCGGATTTCTGTGGGGGTGCAATCCCTGTCGGCGGGGGAGCTTGCCGCCCTGGGCCGCGTCCACTCCCCCCGCCAGGCCACCGAGGCGCTGCTGGCGGCCCATGCCGCCGGATTCCCCCACATCTCCGCCGACGTGATGCTGGGAATCCCCCGTCAAACCGGGGAAAGCCTGGAAATGACACTGGAATCCCTGGCGGCGCTTCCCATCGACCACATCTCCGCGTATCTGCTGAAGGTGGAGCCGGATACCCCCTTCGGCGCCATGAACGCCGGTGCGCTCTGCCCCGATGAGGACAGCACGGCCCGGCTTTACCTGGACTGTGTGGAGACATTGGGGAGGCTGGGCTTCCCCCAGTATGAAATCAGCAACTTCGCCCCGCCGGAGGGACAGTCCCGGCACAATCTGAAATACTGGCTGTGCCGGCCCTATCTGGGATTGGGCCCGGCAGCCCACTCCTTTATGGAGGGGCGGCGCTCTTATTTCCCCCGGGACGTACACGCCTTTGCCGCCGCCGAAGACCCCTTCTCTTTGGCGGTGGAGGACGGGGAGGGCGGGGATTTCGCGGAATACGCCATGCTCCGCCTCCGGCTGGCGGAGGGGCTGAACCTTCAGGATGCGGAACGCCGGTTCGGCGTTGATCCCCTCCCTATTCTAAAGAAGGCGGAGGCGATGGAGGAACAGGGGCTGGTGCGCGTTGGGGACAGTACGATTTCCCTCACCCCGGAAGGCTTCCTTATTTCCAACGCGGTTACCGGGCGGTTGCTTTTTTAAGCGCGGCATAGAAAAACCGCCTGTTTGGGCGGTTCGGCTAGTGGGGGGTAAGTTTCCAAAGCTATATTGATGTAAAATTGGTTGAGGACTAAGAAGACGAAAACCTTAATAATATTTTAGGAGGGACATAAGTGGTTATTGTTACAACAGATTTTATTACAGGGCATGACTTAGAAACTATTAAACTGGTTAAAGGCTCCTGCATTCAAACGGTTCATGCGGGGAAGGACATTATGAACAGCTTTAAGACGCTGGTGGGAGGAGAATTAACCTCCTATACCGAAATGATGGATAAGGCCAGGGAAATCGCTACGGAAAGAATGATTGAGGATGCGAAGCGATTAAATGCCGACGCCGTCATTTGTGTCCGCTATGCTACAAGCAGTGTTATGCAATCCGCCGCTGAAGTTACTGTATTTGGCACTGCCGTACGATATGGAAAATAGGTTGCCATGGAAAAAGCGGTGCCTTTGCGGGCGCTAAAACAGCTCGCCTATGTCCTCGGCAAGCTCGTCCAGGGCAGATTTGAGCTGGGAACGGGCGCCTGCCATAAAGTAGTCCCGGGTCTGGGCCTGCTTGTAGCGGCGCACCATCTTGCGGAGGCGTTCCTTCCCCTCGGCGGCGGAAAAGAGGCTTTGGAGGTTGTCCATAAGCCCGGCGCAGTCCCGGAGAAGCTCGTGGTATTCGCTGTCCGCTTGGGCGCGGAAGCGTTCAATGGTATCCTTTTCATCGGCGGAATCGCAAAATTTAAGCTCGGCAATGGTAGCCTCGCCGCCCATTTCCCGGATTTTAATGGAAAGCTGGCGGAATTTGGCCATATTTTGCTGTGAGCCGGGCAGCAGGGCAACCCCTTGCTTAAAATATCCGGCGCCGTATTCCTTCAGCTTGCGCCAGACATACACCCGGTTTTTGGAGGGATTGACCGGCACATTGTATCCCAGAGCCAGCCATGTGAGCTTCGGCATGATCCATCCCCCTTTCAAAGGCTGATGCGCTTATCCATTACCATTGTAACAACTGTTAGCTTTTTGGTCAATAGGATAAATGCTTCTATACAGTCATTTATTTTAAAAATACCATCATTTTTACTTGCGCATGATGGAATAAATGTCAAATACCACCATAAGAGGCCGTTGCGCAGCGGCGGATAGGATGATAGCAATGAGTGAGAAAAAGCTGATTTTACCCCAGGGTTACAAATCCCCATTGGGCGTGATCGAAACAGAGGTGGCCATCAAGCTGATAAAGGACACCTTTGAGCGGGAGCTGGCGGAGGTGCTCCACCTGACCCGTGTATCCGCGCCCTTGTTTGTCCGGCCCAGCTCCGGGCTCAACGACAACCTCAACGGGGTGGAGCGCCCGGTGCAGTTTGATATGAAGGATTTGGCGGAGGAGGTGCAGATTGTCCAGTCTCTGGCCAAGTGGAAGCGCCTGGCCCTCCACCGGTACGGCTTCGCGCCGGGAGAGGGACTTTACACCGATATGAATGCCATCCGCAGGGATGAAAGCCTGGACAATCTCCACTCCGCTTATGTGGATCAGTGGGATTGGGAGATGATTATCACCCAGGAGCAGCAGACCATGGAATTCCTCCGGGAGGTGGTGGAGAAGATTTTGTCGGCTCTCTGGGCTACCCAGCAAAATCTGTGCGCCCAGTTTTCGGCCACAAAGCCCTTCCTCACCCGGGATCTCACATGGATTACCACCCAGGAGCTGGAGGATATGTATCCCGGCCTCACTCCCTATGAGCGGGAATGCGAGATCACCAGGGAAAAGGGTACGGTATTCCTGGCGCAGATCGGCGGCAAGCTGAAAAGCGGCATCCCCCACGACGGCCGCGCGCCTGACTATGACAACTGGTCGCTTAATGGGGATATCCTCATCTGGAACCCCCTCCTGAACCGGGTGTTTGAGATTTCCTCCATGGGTATCCGGGTAGACGCCCAGGCGCTCGAACGCCAGCTGGAATTGGCGGGATGCCCTGAGCGGCGGGAGCTGGAGTTCCACCGGATGCTGCTGGAGGGGGCGCTGCCCCTGACGGTGGGCGGCGGCCTGGGCCAGTCCCGCATCTGTATGCTGCTGCTTCAAACCGCCCATATCGGGGAGGTGCAGGCCTCCGAATGGCCCCCTGAAATGACCGCCGCCTGTGCGGAGCACGGCATCCGCCTACTATAAATACACCCATTGGGAGGGAGATTTTTATGGAAATAAGTGAACTGTACGGTTGTAAAACCTTTAGCAGCTCGGTAATGCGCAGCCGGCTGCCTTCGTCGGTCTACAAGAGCCTCAAGGCCACCAGCCGCCTGGGAAAACCGCTGGATCCCGGCATTGCCGATGTGGTGGCCACCGCGATGAAGGATTGGGCCATCGATCAGGGCGCGACGCATTTTACCCATTGGTTTCAGCCGCTGAACAGCATGGTGGCCGGCAAGCACGACGCCTTTTTGAATTTTACCGACGCCAGCGGCACCAAGGTGGTGTCGGAATTTTCCGCGTCCGCGCTGGTGCGCGGGGAGTCGGACGCGTCCTCCTTCCCCAGCGGCGGCCTCCGGGCCACCTTTGAGGCCAGGGGCTACACCGCTTGGGATCCCACCTCCCCGGTGTTTGTCCGGGACGGCACGCTCTATATCCCCACCGCCTATTGCTCCTACACCGGCGAGGCGCTGGACGGCAAGACCCCCTTGCTCCGGGCCATGCAGGCCCTCAGTCCCCAAGCGCTGCGGATTCTCCGCTGCCTGGGCTACACAGGCTCCCAGGTGGTATCCCCCACGGTGGGCGCCGAGCAGGAGTATTTCCTCATTGACCGGAGCCTTTACGAAAAGCGCCTGGATCTGAAGCTCTGCGGTTGTACCCTGATGGGCGCGAAGCCCCCCAAGGGCCAGGAGCTGGACGACCACTATTGCGGCCGCATCCGGCTGCGGGTGGGGGAGTTTATGCGGGATCTCGACCGGGAGCTGTGGAGCCTGGGCATCCCCTCCAAAACCAAGCACAACGAGGTGGCCCCCGCCCAGCATGAGCTGGCCCCTATATTTGAGACGGTTAACATTGCCACCGACAACAATATGCTCACCATGGAAACCCTCCGTGTTGTGGCCAAGCGCCACGGGCTTGCCTGCCTGCTCCATGAAAAGCCGTTTGACGGGGTGAACGGCTCGGGCAAGCACAACAACTTCTCAATCAGCACCGACGACGGAATTAATTTCCTGTCCCCCGGCCCCCATCCGGAAAAGAATTTCCTGTTCCTTCTTACCATGTGCGCCCTCATTGAGTGCGTGGACCGCTACGCGGATCTGCTGCGGATGTCGGCGGCTATTCCCGGAAACGACGCCCGGCTGGGCGGCGGAGAGGCGCCACCGGCGATTATTTCCATCTTTCTGGGGGAACAGCTCTGCAATTTGTTCACCAGCATCGCCGAGGGGGTCACCCCGGTCATCGGGGAGATGGAGGATGTCCACACCGACGTACATATTTTGCCCAACCTCCACAAGGATGACTCCGACCGGAACCGCACCTCTCCCTTTGCCTTTACCGGGAACAAATTTGAATTCCGCATGCTGGGCTCCAGCCAGCCCATTGCCTTCTGCAACGTTATTCTTACCACCGGGGTAACGGATATCTTTGCCCGGTTTGCCGACCGGCTGGAGTCCTGTGGCGACCTGGCGAAGGAGGTCTGCCAGATTGTATCCGAAACCATCCGCGGCCACGGGCGGATTCTGTATAACGGCAACAACTACACCCAGGAGTGGGTGGCGGAAGCCCAAAAGCGGGGCCTGCCTATCCTGAACAGCTCCCTGGATGCCCTGGACAGCATGATCGACGGAAAGAATGTGAAGCTGTTCGAGAGCTGGGGTGTTCTCTCCGAAACCGAGTGTCAGGCCAGGTATGAGATTTCGCTGGAGAATTTTGTAAAGGTGATTTCCATTCAGGCGCAGACCATGCTGCATATGACCCAGCGGCAGATATTCCCGGCGGCGACAGCCTATGCGGCCCAGGTGGCCCGGGAATTTGGGGCTCTGGAGCAGGTAGGGGTCTTTAATAAATCCCTTAAATCCCATCTGGTTAAGGTTAACGGGCTGGTGGAGGAAATCGGTGAGGCCACCGCCGCGCTGCTGGAAGGCTGCGAGGCTCATAAAATGCCCCAGGAGCTCCCCCAGCAGGCCCGGTATATTCAGAATACCGTGCGGCCCCTGATGCACCGCTTGCGCCAGATCTGCGACAGCCTGGAGGTCATCATGCCCGAAACCGGCTGGCCGATACCCACTTATACCGACCTTTTGTACCGGATTTAATACTATTACGCAAAAAGAGCGCGCAGCATCCGGCTGCGCGCTCTTTTTGCGATGAAAGCTGAAAATTAATATTTTTGATAAAATTTACAGGCGGAGAAAGCGGTATATTGGATTTCATCCGGTGTAAGATAATATGAATCCGGGTTATAATACTATTTTCAATAAGCTATGTTATTTATAAAAAAGGAGAATACCTATGCAACCAACTGATTATGCCAACGCGTTGGCGATGAACACCAACTCTGTGATTCCCGATCCCGCGCCGGACGCCCAGTCTATTACCAGCGTGGTAAAGAAATCCGGAAAAATCACCGGATACAAGCTTTCCGGCGGACAGTCGGTTTCCAAAGAGGAGGGCGTGCGGATGGCCAAGGAGGGCCAAATCAAGGGGGTAGGCGTTGCCACCAACCAGGGCACGGAGTACCTGCGCGCCCTTCCCGACGGCAACGAATCCAACAATCTGGGCAACCTGCCCACCGTCACCGAATAAAATCCTCCGGTATTGGCGGTATCGTTTCGACAGGCTCACAATCCCCATCGGCGGATGTGCCGGAAACCGCTTCCGCCTCGTCCGGAGCGGCGGACAGGGCTTCCTCATCCGCCGGTTTCTCCTGCCGGGGCGGATCCGCGTCCCCGGCCGCCTCGCAGGCGGATATCTTCTGAACCATTGCGTCCAGTATCCGCAGCAGGGCTGTGCGATTGGAAATCTTCTCGGGCAGCAGCTCAAGCCGCTGTCCGTTTCCATAGGTGATAACGATATCCGGAATGGCCCCCGTAATTTCCTCGTAGGGCTTTGCGGTGTAGCTCTTCAGGGATTCCGGGGGAATTGCCTTCCCCTTGTAATGGAGGACGCCGCCGGAAAGCTGGAGGTGTTTAGCCAAGGGGAGGCTGAGGGCGGCAATGTTTTCGGGAAAGTCCGATCCCAGCAGCGCGTCACACCGGAGCTGCTCCATCTGGGTGAGGAAGGCGCGGTAGTCCTTTAGCTGTTCGTTATCCCACCGCAGGGGCTTGTGTCCGTTTCCCAGATCAATTTGCGTAATCCGCCGGTTGCCCATCCTGTATTCGGTCACGCCCTCCACCTCCGGAAAGAGATGGGGAGCCTTCCCGTCGCGGCCCGACAGGGAAAAGCCGTTGGGAAAGAGGGTCAGCCCGCTATAACGCCGGGGCCGCCTTAGAAGCAGAAATACAAGAGTACCCCCCAGCAGCACAAGCAGCAGCCAACCGAAATAATCCATCAAATCCGCGGCTCCGCCCCCCGCCAACGAGCGCAGCAGGCGGCGCGGAAATGGCGCGGCCCGGTAAATAATACCCAATGCCGCCAGGATGCCGCCCAGCAAAAGCCCCCGTTTTACCCCGGGGTCATGGGTTTTTCCATAAAAGTCAAAATAGGCTATAGGATGCGTCAGCTCGCCCATATTCCGCTCCCCTCACAGTTGTGGATATTATTAAACCATAGCCGCAGAACGTAAAAATTAGGTATAATAATTACTTAGGTTATTATATCATAAATATAAGCTTTCAGAAAGAACAGGCAAAAGATAACCAAATAATCTTTTTTTAAAGAAATCAGGCATTTTTATCACCAAACCGCCTCCATTCGCATAGAATACAACATAATTCTTATTATTGAACTGGAGGCGTTACCTATGACGCGTATTGCGGTTGAGGGTGGTATCCGCTATGCTGTGCAGGACCTCAATCCCCATGGAAAAAAATGCTTGGTGTTTGTCCACGGCTGGCCGATGAGCAAAGAGGTGTTTGAATGCCAGTATTCGGTGCTGCCGGAATACGGCATCCGCTGTATCGGCATTGACCTGCGGGGCTTTGGGGATTCCGACCGCCCCTGGCGGGGCTATAATTATAACCGCCTGGCCGATGACCTCTGTAAATGCTTTCAGGAGATGGGGCTCCGGAATATTATCCTCTGCGGGTTTTCCATGGGGGGAGCGGTGTGCGTGCGGTATATGGCGCGGTACAGGGGCGCCCGGGTGAGCAAGCTGGTGCTGATGGGGGCGGCGTGTCCCAGCTTTGTGCAGCGTCCCGGTTATCCCCACGGCATGACCAAGGAGCAGGTGGATTCGCTCATCACACAGATATACGACGACCGCCCGGCGGCGGTTTCGGCATTCGGGGCCATGTGCTTTGCCGGATGCCCCAGTCCCCAGTACATGAACTGGCTTCAATCCATCTGCACGGAGGCCGCGGGCTGGTCCACCATCAAATGCGCCGAAGCGCTGCGGGATGAGGATCTCCGGGGGGATTTGGCCAAAATCAACGTCCCCACCGCCATCCTGCACGGCGTTCAGGATCGGGTTTGCCCCTTTGCCTTTGCCCAGGAGATGAACAAGGGGATTCCCACCTCCTTTGTCGTACCCTTTGAGCAAAGCGGGCATTGCCTTTTCTATGAGGAGCGCAACAAGTGTAACAGCACGCTGATTGATTTTGTCAACTCCTGTGTCTGAAGGATCACAATACCGATCGGTACATATAGAGGCCGCCGCGGCTTTGCGGCGGCCTCTATAGCTTTTTGCCTGTCAGCCGGCGTTCCCCTCCGGTGGGATCGGCTCCTCCTGCGGGGGAGTGTCCCGCCGTTCCTTATAAAGGACAATCATTCCGGCCTTGTGAAGGGCGAGCAGAATCTGCACCAGTATGGGCATTGCGATCATGCCCAATACCCCCATGGTCTTCAGGCCCAGGTAGATGGATACCAGTGAGACAATGGGATTAATGCCCAGCTTATCGCTGACAATTTTCGGTTCTATAATATTGCGAACCAAGGTCACGATACCATACAGGATTGCCAGGGGCACGGCCCCGGACAGATTGCCCTGTAGCAGCTCGATGACAATCCAGGGGATCATAATCGCTCCGGTTCCGAAGAATGGAAGGGCGTCGAATATGGCGATGCCCAGGGCGATCCACAGGGCATGGGAGTTGCCGATGAGCAGCAGCCCGACGAAAAGCTCGGCGGCGGTAATCATCATAAGGGTAAGGCTTGCCCTGAGATACCGGGCCACCGTGTCCAGCAAAATGCTCCGCAGCTTGGTTATAAACCGGTCTGCCCGCTGGGGGATCACCCCTCGGATAAAGGCAATCAGCTGGTCGTACTGGAGGCTGATAAAGAACGAGAGCATGATTGTAAAAATCAACGCGATGAGGAAGGAGGGAACACGGGTGGTAAAGGAGGATACGGAGGATATCCCCCGCTGGGACAGATTGATAAGGGCGGCCTGCATGTTTTTCAGCAGCTCCCCCTGGATGTCGGCCAGCTGGAGCTGCCACGCCTCGGGCAGCTCCCCCACAAACTCGGAGAAGGCGCTGCCTACCGCCATAATGGTGGGCCGCAGGGTTTGCTCATAGTAATCCGGCAGGGCGAAAAACAGATCCCGGATAGCAAATATCAGCTGGGTTACCAGCAATGACAACAGGGTGCATATGACCAGATAGAGCAGCAGCACGATCGAGAAAGAGACAATATCCCGCTTAAAGCTCAATTTTCTTTTAAGCCAGAGGATCACCGGGCGGACGGCCCACACAATTATAAAGGCCAGCACAAACGGCAGCATCCAACCGATAACGTAGCGCAGGCACAGATAGATAAGCGCGGCAATAATAAAATAATAAGTCACATTGACAATGACAGAAAAACGCCGGGAGGTTTTATCGTTCAATATGGAGACCTTCTTCCCTAATTTACATTCACGATGAAGCCGTTATGAGATTTATCTTAACATACAGCTGCAAAAGAGGCAAATTTTTATGATTCAAGTTGACAAAATTAACACAATACTCTAAACTTAGTATACAATTTATTTACATAAGGAGGAGTAAATCTGGTGGGATGACCTTAAGCATCAAAAAGCGTTACCTTATTCCCTATCTGTTCATGCTGTCTGTTTATCTGCTATTTTTGGTCTTTGCGTTGGTTTTGGATACGCCGGGGAATATCTGGGAGGGACTCTGGCGGATTGTGCTTTCGCGCAGTATTTTAATCTCGGATTACATTGAGATAGGCGGAATCGGCGCCACGCTGGTTAACGCGGCGATTGTGGGCACGTTCAGCGTTGCGATGATGTTAATCAATGGAATCAGGCCCAACGGCGCGATTATCATGGCGCTCTGGCTCTCAACCGGTTTTGCTTTTTTTGGCAAAAATGTTCTCAACATGTTCCCCATAACTGCCGGAGTATGGCTGGTTTCCAAATACCAGAAGGAACCCTTTATAAACTACGCGCTTAACGCGCTGCTTTGCGCGACACTCTCTCCTGTCGTAAGCGAGCTGAGCTTTATGGGCGCGCTTCGGTTTCCCCTGGGCATTATATGGGGAGTGCTTCTGGGAATGTTCACCGGCTTTATTTTTCCCACAATCGCTGCCTCCACCGTGTCCGCCCATTCCGGCTACTGCCTTTACAACATGGGGTTTGCCGGGGGGCTGATAGCGACTTTTGTCATATCGGTAATGAAAAGCCTGGGTATTGAGCCGCAATCGGCCAGCATCTGGAACCGGGAGCATACGCTGGAGCTGTCCGTCCTCATGTACCTTGTTTCATTGGCGCTTATCGCGCTGGGGCTTTCCTGTACGGAGCGGGAAACCCTGATCCGAACCCTGCGAAGCATGCTTAAGCAGCCCGGACGGCTGGTTTCCGATTTCTTTTTTCAATACAAGGAGGCCATCTATATCAATATGGGCGTGCTGGGAATTCTGAGCACTACGATTATCCTGTTGTTCGGAGGCACCATCAACGGCCCTACCATCGGCGGAATCTTTACCATCATCGGCTTCGGCAGCTTTGGCAAGCATCCCAGAAATGTGCTGCCCCTGATGGCGGGCGCCATACTCTGTACCTACTTTAACCGGTGGGATCCCACGTCCCCGGCCAACACCCTTGCCATTTTGTTTTCCACCGGACTCGCCCCCATTGCCGGACAATTCGGATGGGTGTGGGGCGTGGTTGCGGGCTTTTTACATGTCAATATGGCCACCCATGTGGTTGCCATTAACAGCGGACTGAATTTATACAACAACGGCTTTGCGGGAGGATTGGCGGCTATGCTGCTGGTACCCTTGATACTCGCGTTTAGAAGGGACCGGGATGAATGAAATTCAAGATTGAAAAAAACGTTCGCATTATCAGTGATCTTATCGCCTATTGTTACCGGATGGGCGGCGGTGATTATCATATTGAGATGAAGCTCAATAAAAATGTCTCGGTTTTTTATATCAGCGTGGCGGTACCCAAGCTCACCCAGGAGGATCTGAAAAGCCTGGAGGAAACCCTTAGGGCGCCCCGCCAGCACGAGATGGAACAAAACTACTGGGCTATTTCCGGAGACTCGGACGGGGACTTGGAGCTGAGCCTGGTGGGCATGATGATCGACGACGCCAAAATCGACTTTACCGACGGGGTTTTGACCATCATGGCCAGAAGGGAAGAAGGCTGATAAGCGGGGCAGGAACCGATAACGGCATATGCCTATAAGCAGGGAAGCAGGTGTAGGGAAGCTACACCTGCTTTTTTTTGCGGGCTTGGGGCAGGGCAAAGTCCGCTCAAGCCGAAGCCGACCGGCTGAGGATAAAGCTGGTGATATAGGCGGAGGGCTGGAGGGAAAGCACGCCGAGAATAAGGCCGAACAGGCCGACATAACGGGGGAGGAACACAGCGCTGAGCATGACGGCAACCGTCAGCCCATAGCGGAGAATCGCCTGTAAGCTGCTGTAGTTATTGGCATCCTTTTCGGCCATGTCCAGGGAGCGGCTGAGGGATTTTTCCAGAAGCACCACCTTTAGGGCGGAGAGGGCACAGCCCAACAGCAGTCCAACGGCAAAGGGGAGGGGGCGTTCAAAGGCGTAAAGGAACCGGATAACCAGCAAGCCGGCTATCAGCAAAAGGACAAATAACGCGACCAGGGCCTTGCACATTATTGCGCCGGTTTTTGACAGGGCTATTCCGCGTTTCATATTACTTAAACCATTCCTTTATCGCAAGATCATAGAGCACCTTAAAGGCGGAGAGGGCGCCCACCACAGAGCCCAGCAAAAGCAGCCAAGGGCCGGTGCCCAGGCGGCGGTCTAAAAATCCGCCGATAAATACGCAGATTGCCACGCAGGCCGCCATCGTAAAGCCCAGTTGGGTGAACATGGCCAGAGCCTTTGCAATATCACGGCGGTCATCTCTTTTTTTCATTGATTCAATCCTCATATACGGCGGTTATGTTTCTTTTGAGCCGTATTCGCTGCCCTTGATGATAGAGTAGGAGCTGATATCCATCTTAACAAGGGAATTGCGCAGGGCCGTCTCTATGCGGTGCATTTCCAGATCGGCGGTTTGCTCCAGCGCCTTGTTTTCGGCGCGCTCCCGCTCGATATTGGCGATGGCGTCCTCGATTTTGTCCGGGGGCTCGGCCACGGCGGACATTACGGTGAGGATATTATCCCCCACGGTGGCAAAGCCCTCCAGCACCGCCAGCACCGATGCGGGCTCTTTGCCCGTGTAGGCGCGCAGCACCCCGTAGTCCAGCAGAACCGAATAGGGGGCGTGCCCGGGGAGGATGCCCATGTCCCCCTCGGTGGTGCGCAGAACGACAAAGTCAAAGGGAGCGTCCAGCACGATCCGGTTGGGTGTGAGAACCCTGAGCTGCAACTGACCCATAACAACCGCCTCCTATCCTGTTTTATCCGCGGCGCGCCGGATAACATCGTCGATGGTGCCTGCGTTGAGGAAGCAGGACTCGGGAATTTTGTCGTGGGTTCCGATCAAAATCTCCTCAAAGCCCCGGAGGGTTTCGGCCAGGGGTACATAGGTGCCGGGGATACTGGTGTAGGCTTCAGCCACAAAGAAGGGCTGGGAAAGAAACCGCTGAATCTTGCGCGCCCGGCCCACAATGAGCTTATCGTTTTCCGACAGCTCGTCCATGCCCAGAATCGCGATGATGTCCTGAAGCTCCTTATAGCGCTGGAGGATGCTCTGCACATCCCGGGCTACCTTGTGGTGCTGGTTTCCCACCACAAAGGGATCCAGAATCCGGGAGGAGGATTCCAGCGGGTTGATGGCGGGATAGATGCCCTGCTCCACAATGCTCCGGGACAGCACGGTGGTGGCGTCCAGATGGGCGAAGGTGGTGGCGGGGGCGGGGTCGGTGAGGTCGTCCGCCGGGACATACACGGCCTGCACCGAGGTGATGGAGCCGGTCTTGGTGGAGGCGATCCGCTCTTGCAGCGCTCCCATTTCGGTGGCTAGGGTGGGCTGATAGCCCACGGCGCTGGGCATGCGCCCTAAAAGCGCCGAAACCTCCGAGCCCGCCTGGACAAAGCGGAAGATATTGTCCACAAAGAGGAGAACATCCTGGCCCTGCATATCCCGAAAATACTCGGACATGGTGAGGCCGGTGAGGGCTACCCGCATTCTGGCGCCGGGGGGCTCGTTCATCTGGCCGAAGACCAGCGCGGTTTTGGCAAGGACGCCTGATTCCAGCATTTCAAAATAGAGGTCGTTGCCCTCCCGGGTGCGTTCGCCCACGCCGGTAAAGACGGAATATCCGCCGTGCTCGGTGGCGATGTTGCGGATAAGCTCCATAATCAGCACGGTTTTCCCCACGCCCGCGCCGCCGAACAGGCCCACCTTGCCGCCCTTCACATAGGGGCAAAGGAGGTCGATGGCCTTGATGCCGGTTTCCAGAAGCTCGGCCGAGTCGGACTGGTCGGAAAAGTCGGGGGCGTCCCGGTGGATGGACCAGCGCTCCTGATAGTCCGGCGGATCCAGATCGTCTATCGGTTCGCCCAGCACGTTGAACATGCGGCCCAGGGTGGATTCCCCCACCGGCACGGATATGGGACGTCCCATATCCAGCGCCTGGGTTCCCCGGGTCAGCCCGTCGGTGGGGCCCATGGCAATGCAGCGAACCACGCCGTCCCCCAGCTGCTGGGCGACCTCCACAATAAGAACGTTTTCGCCGTTTTGTATTTTTATAGCGTTGTTTAACGCCGGAATACTTCCGGTGGGGAAGCGGATATCCAGCACCGCCCCGGTCACTTGAATGACCTCCCCAAGTAAATTTGCAGACATACCGGTTCCCTCCTTGTTTTTACAAAATTAGCAGGGTTACCGGACGGCGCCTGCCCCGCTGACAATCTCAATAAGCTCCTGGGTAATAATTCCCTGCCTTGCCTGGTTAAACCGCAGGGTGAGGGACCCGATCATTTCGTCGGCGTTTTTTACGGCGGAGTCCATGCTGGTGATGCGGGCGCTTTGCTCGCAGGCCGAGGCCTCCAGCATGGCGCCGTACAGTATGGTGTATAAATAAAAGGGCACGGCCTTTTCAAGAAAGCAGCCGGCGTCCGGCTCGCACTGCACCCGCCCCCTGGGGAAATCCGCCGGGAGGGGCTCCAGGGGAAGCAGCTTCACCCGCTTGGGAATCTGGAGCAGCATGGACTTAAACTCGGTGTGCACCATATACACCTGATCCACCTCTCCCGAGGCGTACCATTCCAGCGCCATGTCGGCAATCTCCCGGGCGTCCTCGAAAAACGGGTTTTCCGACACGCCCGTAAAGGAATGGGCAATGCTTAGCTCCCGCCTGCGCCGGCAATAATCCCGGGCCTTCGCGCCCACGGTGATAACCCTGGCAGGGCCAAGCTCATCCATAAGGAGCATCGCCTCCCTGCCCACATTGGTGCTGTAGCCGCCGCAAAGCCCCCGGTCGCTGCTGATGACAATGATAGCCGATTGGGTCACCGGCCGGTGGCGCAGAAAAGGGTGACTGTTGTAGTCCAGGCTGCTTTGGGCAATGCGGACAAGCCGCCGCCCCTCCTCCAGGAAGGTGCTGTTGGCCAGCATCCTGGCCCGGGCCCTCTGTACCTTTGAGGTGGAAACCAGCCGCATGGACTGTGTGATCTGACGGGTGCTGCTTATGCTTTTGATTCGGGTTTTGATGAGCTGGATGGATTCCAACCGGGCACCTCCTCTTCTGGGTGATGTGCGTTTTGGCGTTGGCGCTGCGCTCTGGCGTTGGCGCTGTGCAGCGGTTCTGGCGTTACCGCTGTGCAGCGGTTTAAGCGTTACCGCAGTGCCACGGGGTGGCATGTCGCTCATGCCGCGACGGGCAGTTACTTTTGGAGGAACAAAAGTAACCAAAATTCCCACGGGGGAGGGCCCCCGTGACCCCCCTGCACTATGGG
>Ga0153996_1000279_pt1 | contig 23583 bp, 26 predicted proteins | sample TSNC080MetaG_FD_104728 | JGI IMG/M metagenome (GOLD analysis project Ga0153996, IMG submission 104728) | Attine ant fungus gardens microbial communities from North Carolina, USA - TSNC080 MetaG | ecosystem: Host-associated > Fungi > Mycelium > Unclassified | place: USA: North Carolina, Lumber...
TGAAAGATAACCAACTGGTGGGTTTACTTCTGATAATCGATAAATACCTATAGGAAGATCTTGAAATGTGAAAGTTCCAGCTTCATCACTTGTGACTATTCCAATTAATATGTCACCTTCTACTTCTTCAAATGGATTCGATACTCGATATAAAGTAAATTTAGCCCCCTCTAATTTAATCATAGAGTCTTTTTCATCCACCTTTTCAAATCTAACACTTGTCAGTAGTGGTTCATTATACTTGATAATTTCAATAGGAATATCGAAATTTTCTTCCGTTAATTCAATTATATATTCATAATAAGTGTCACTACTAGTCTTATCATCATTATTGATGTTATAGCCAGGAGGAGCTTGTGTTTCACGTAATTTATAGTTACCTAACGGTAAATCATTTACTGTCAACTGTCCTTGTGCGTTTGTGAGCAAATCTGTGAGATAGACTTCGTATTCGTTTGATTCATCATTGAACGTATATAGAGTATAGGTTGCTCCTTCTAAAGGTACATTTGTTAATTCTCCATTAAATTTCAATAGCTTAGTTAATTGAATAGATCCATGAGGAATGATTGGTTCTTCTAATGGCGTATAAACATTTCTTTTTATAGCTAATGCATGTAATTCCATTCCACCCATTTGCTCAAAATTTCTTGCAACTAACTGACCGTTGATGGAACCACCCATGGTACTTATTGTTGCTTCAGGTGCTATGATTGATCCTAAAATAAAGCTATATTCTAATCGAATTGATGTCGCATTTGGAAAATTCCAAACTACTTTTTCCGCAAACTCTTTGCGGACTGCTATTTGCTCTTTTGATAATGTCATTGAAGTACCATTTAGATTAAAGGGTGGATAATCTCGTATTGTTGAGGTATGACCACTTGCTATGACACTTTCAACATTTGGAAAATTAACGACAATAAAATCATAGTTGCTTACCCAATTATAAGATAAACCCAGTTGCCCTACCCAATCTAAATTAATAACTTCATCTGATGTAACTGTAATAGATAACATCGACACTAATTCTCCATTTGCATCATATAAAGTTTTATTTTCATATATTACTGGATCTTGCTTATCAAAGTAATTCGAATTAATAAAATCATTCCATGAAACTGTTTCATTATTTGCCTTCATGTATTGTCTTCCAATATCTTTTACTAAAGTATATTGATTATCAAACCAATCGTTCACCAAAGAATCAGATACAGTCATCTCTTCAACCTTACCACGACCTGCATTACCTAATCCAAATTTTTTATGGTTATTTCCATACGTTGCATCATATTGAGTATATAAACTTTCAGACATAACAATGGGACCACCATATACATTGTACCATGCATGATTATCGGTATTGTCAGCTAATCCAATTGTCAATGAGTCTCCATTTAAGAGTAATGTTGGGTATCCATCTATATTTTCATAATGTCCAATATGATTATACGCAGGATTATAAGAACCACCAACATCAAATCCTTGTCCCTTTGTCCCTAAATGTGCAGTTCCACCAACTGCTAAAGCCCCTTCTACGTCCGCTTGTTCAGCGGTATATGTGTCAAAAATAACACCATTATAATGCCAAATTACTCCTAATTGATTATATTGTTCAATTATTTCACTTGTTGTTGCAAAAACTATCTGTATGCCTTTTTTAAGAAAGAATCCTAAAGTTATTGCAATCAATGCTCCTATAAATTTGTTTTTTATCTTCTTCGATTTCATTTTTACCTCCATTCTACATTTTTATATTGGTTGAAAGAATATTAGTAAGATAAATTAAGTTTATATCTTCTTTCAATCCGTCTTTATTACATCATCTATATGATGTGGTTTTCCCCCCTACCTGTATTTGTATGATAGTTGGTGAATTGCTACAATATGCAAATTGTCATATTTGTATCAATAGTAGACAGAATAAAAAAAATGTTTAAATTTAATAATTAAAATAAAGATTAAAAAAAACATTTTTTTACAATATAACGAATATTTCTTCAAAATAAAACAAATTAATAGAACACTAATGTAATTATTTGCCATATTTTAGCGAAAACAGTAATAATCAATAGGATGTATACAAGTAAAGAAATACTAATAACCAATATAAGAGAATGACTTTGCATTTACTTATTGTTGATATAACAACAAAAAAAGAAAGTAATTTCCAATAGATAGAAACACTTTCTTCTTACTATTTTATATTATATAACTTTTTCTAATATTGATGTACCAATACCAGGATTCTCAACATCAAAATTATCTGCAATTGTCGCTCCTATGACTCCAAAAGATTGTAGAATGCCTAAATCTGCAGGTTTATTTAATACCTTAGAATAAATAATTAACGGTACATACTCTCTTGTATGATCGCTTCCTTTATGAGTGGGATCATTACCATGATCAGCAGTAATCATTAATAAATCATCTTCTTTTAAATGCCATAACAGTTCACCTAATTGTTGATCAAACTCATTGATAGCCAATCCATAGCCAACCGGATCTCTTCTATGACCATATAAAGAATCGAAATCGACTAAATTAATAAATGCGAGTCCTGTAAAATCTTTATCTTTAGCTATTTCAATTGTTATCTCCATACCGTGATGGTTCGATCTTGACGGATTTGATTCTGTAATTCCCATAGCATTAAAAATATCGTTAATCTTTCCAACAGAAATCACATCGTAAGCGTTTGCCTTTAATACATCTAAAACAGTTCTACCAGAGGGACTTAGAGCATAGTCATGCCGATTACTTGTTCTTTTAAATTCACCAGTTCTCTCACCAATAAATGGTCGAGCAATAATCCTGCCAACTTTCCATTCTTCCTTCATGGTTAATTCTCTAGCAATTTCACAGGCTTTATATAATTCATCTAATCCTATATATTCTTCATGAGCTGCAATTTGCAAAACAGAATCAGCGGATGTGTAGACAATCAAATCACCAGTCTTGATTTGATGCTCACCCAAATCATCAAGAATAGCAGTACCACTAGAGGCATAATTACCAACTATTTTACGTTTTGTTCTTTTCTCAAGTTCTTCAATTAATTCTTTAGGAAATCCTGTATCTGTGAACGTAACAAAAGGTTCTGTTATTTTTAGTCCCATCATTTCCCAATGACCAGTCATAGTATCTTTTCCTAAACTAGCTTCATGTAAGGTGGCAATTGTTGCTAAATGCGAAGGTAAGTGGTAAATTCCATTGAAATCACCTAAATTACCTAATCCAAAACCCTCTAAATTGCTAACTTTTAAGTCAACATTTTCCGCAATATGTTGTAATGTGTTTGCCCCTAAGTCACCATAATCTTTTGCTTGATTGTCAGCTCCGATACCAAGTGAATCTAGAACAATTAAAAAAATTCGTTTATATGCTTTCATTATGATTTCTCCCTCTTTCTATTTCCTCTAGGATGAAATTTATTATACTCAATCGAAATTTGCTGCTTGTTAACATGCGTATATATTGTTGTAGTTTCTAAATTTCTATGTCCTAATAATTCCTGGATACTTCGTAGATCAGCACCATTTTCTAATAAATGAGTCGCAAATGTATGCCGTATTAAATGAGGATGGATGGATTTAGTAATATTTGATTTTTCTGCAAGATTCTTTAAAATTGCATAAAAATTATTTCTTGAAATAACCTTTCCCCTTTTATTGATAAAAAGAAATTGAGATTTATTTTTCTGTAATAGCTCTTTTCGATCATAATCAATATAATTTTGCAACATTAATACTAAATAATTAGCAATTGGAATTAATCGTTCTTTATTACCTTTTCCAATACAGCGAATAAATCCTTGTGACAAATGCAACTGACCTAAAGTTAAATTACATAGTTCAGATACACGCATGCCAGTAGCGTATAATACTTCTACCATTACTTTATTCCTAGAAGAAGTGGCGTCACTTACTACGATTGAATCTAAAAACTCTTTGACTTCTTCAATTGATAAAACTCTTGGTAAATGTTGACTCGCTTTTGGAGATTCAATTGTACTAGCTGCATTTTTTAGACAATATTTCTCTAATGTGCAAAATTCATGAAAACCACGTATAGCACTGATTAACTGATGAATCGATTTTTCATTTAAGCCTTGATTTGTTCGAAACTTAACAAAATCTAAGATATCATTACTAGTAATTTGTTGTACACTAGAAACTGATTTATTGTTTGATAAATAACTATTATAATTTAATAAAATACTATAATATCGATCAATTGTAGCTTTGCTTAAACCTTTTTCAACAATTAAATATCTTTGATATTCTAATATCGCATCATAACAAGAAATCTGCATAAAATCACCAAAATAATTATACCTAGTAAATAACAAATAAGCAATTATAGTAATAATTAAAGTTTAGATCAAAAAAACTTTGTAAAGAATTGGAACAATATATATTTTAAATAAACTAGAGATTAATACTAAGATTAATGATAGTATAAAAAAGTTTAAATAATGATTCAAAAATTCTTTTATTCGAACATTTTTCTTTTCTACAAAACAAGCAAGTACAATTGATAATGATATTTCAAAAGCAATGACGGATAGAATAAATACTGCAAATAATTCAAAAATTATTTGTGGTATTAATGTTAGAAGAATTCCTAAAAAGCCCTTAACAGCATAACTTTTCAAATACAAAGCACAAGAAAATCCTATTTGCAATCCTTTCGTAAAGACAATAAAACTGACAAATGGGATGCCTACAATTGATAAACCAAAGATAAAAATAACAAATAATAAAATACAATTGGAAAATAAAGAGCTTTGAATATTTGAAGTATCATTTATGTAGTCAATGTTAATAATTGAATTCAAAAAATTTGATAATGATGAAACCGATTCGCTATTTTGCTTATTAAATAAAATCACACCAAAAACAAAACCACAAATAATTAAAGTGCTAGCAAAAAGATATAATAATTTATAACTTTTAATATGTAATAAAAATCTGCTTTTCATACGAAAACCACCTCTCATAAAACTATATGAAAAGGTGGTGTCTTTAAGTACTAATTAATCTTCTTTTATGTATTTTTTTTTGAATCGCTTCATGTCTTTGATTGCACTTGTATTAGATGATTAATGCTCCTTCCCTACTACGTGATGTAATGAGTTTATTAAATCATCAAAGGTTTCATCTTTGTTATTTTCTAGGTAATTAAATATAGAGAGTTGCTTTTTTATTTCTGAACGTTCAATCGTATTATTTAAAGAAACTCCAATTAATCGAATTGATCTATTTTCAAAATGCTTATCAAATAATGCAATAGCATTAGATAAAATTATTTCATATTCATTTGTGAATTGTTCAATACTAATCGAACGTACAACACTTTCAAAACGAGAATATTTTAAAGTGATTGAAATATTTTTGGATAGTAAATTTTTATTTTTAGCTCTTTGGCTGACGCGTAATGATAAATCTTTGATATACTCTTTTATCTCTTCTTCATCACTAGTATCTTCTAGCAATGTAATTGAATGTCCAACAGATTTAAGTTTATTATGATCGACATTAAGGTTTGAAGGATCTACTCCATTTGCTCTATAATAAAATAGTAAAGCATTTTTTCCTAAAATTGAGCAAGCGATATCGTAGTTTTCATACTTTGCTAAATCACCAATTGTTTCAATTCCCATTGCTATAAATTTTGGTGCTGTTTTTTTACCAATACCATGCATTTTGCCAATAGGAAGAACCCAAAGAGTAGTCGCAATATTTTTTTTAGTAATCATGGTAATTCCATTTGGCTTCTTTAAATCACTGGCCATTTTTGATAAAAATTTATTTGGTGAAATCCCAATGCTACAGCTGATTCCTAAAGAATCTTTTACGGTTGCTTGTATTTGTTTTGCGACATCAATAATTTTTGTATAGTCCTTAATTGCATTTGACATATCGACATAACACTCATCAATACTTGCCACTTCTAAGGCAGTAGAATATGTTGCTATGATAGCAAAAAATTTATTTGATATTTCTCGGTAATACGTAAAATCTGGTGGAACAATAATTAAATTTTTGCATAACTCTTTGGCCTTAAATAAAGGCATTGCTGAATGAATACCATAATTTCGAGCTTCATAAGATGCAGTTGTGATAATTCCTCGTTTGCTATTACCAGCAACAACTAATGGTTTACCAATATATTCAGGATGTCTGAGCACTTCTGCTGAAGCATAAAATGCATTTAAATCTATATGAAATATTATCTTCATACTATCACTTCCATCATTATTATAGCATATTTAAAAAAAGATTCTATAAAAAGAAAAAACTCGTCGATTAACGACGAGCCAATGCAGCAGTTTGTTTTATTTTGTGTTCTAAACGCAATTTATCTGCTATCATTGCTATAAACTCAGAATTAGTAGGTTTTGCTTTAATAGCTGAAACAGTATAGCCGAAAATTTCATCAATAGCATCTACGTTTCCACGATTCCATGCTACCTCAATAGCGTGACGAATTGCTCTTTCTACTCTTGAAGAGGTTGTATTAAATGTTTTCGCAATTTCTGGATATAAAACTTTAGTCACTTGACCAAGTAACTCTGGCTCATAAAACGTTTTAATAATTCCTTCACGTAAATAATTATATCCTTTAATATGTGCTGGGATTCCAACTTCATGTAATATCTCAGTAATTTCATTTTCTAATTTAACTCTTTGATATTTATTATTATCTGAATTTTCCATCACATCAACTAATTCGTTATCAATTAATGTATAATAAATAATATCATTTAAAGCAGAAATAAAATAATTAGTGTCAAATGGTTTTTTAAAACAATAATCAACACTGAATTCATTTAATCTTTGATAAATAGAATCATTAATAAAATGAGATGTACAAATTATTTTTTTTACATTATATTTATTCTTCTTCCCAAAAGTTGAAAGTACTCCGATACCATCAATAACAGGCAGCATTAAGTCTAATATTAAGATATCATAATTAATACTTTCTAAATGTTTAATACAACTCTTACCATCAGTGACAATATCAATATTTGAAAATTGATTCATTGATTGTAAGTCCTCCTTTAGTCTCACAGCAAATTCACTGTTTTCGTCAGCTACTAATAGTCTAAGATTTCCCATATACCCTCTTTCTGATATTTTCTTCTAGCTATAACAATTATAGCTATAATATTTGAAAAAAGATATATATTTCTCAAAAAAAGATGAAATTAGTGTTTTTAATAGACAAATATCTGCAAATGTTTTGGAAAACAAGAAGAGATGTTTGTTAAATATACAACTAATTGTCTTAATTTAGCTCAATTTATCATAACTTAGATAAAGCAGAAGAAACAGGTTACCCTGTTTCTTTTTGATTATTGCCTCATATTTTCTTCTAACATCCACTCGATAAATAATCCGTATCCATAATCTACATCACTTAATACTACATGGGTGACACTACCCACAAGTTTATTGTTTTGAATGATTGGAGATCCACTCATCCCTTGAACAATCCCATTTGTAGCATCTAATAATCGTTCATCTGTGATTTTAAAAACAATTCCTTTTGTTTCTGGTTGGCTCTGCCTTTTTAACTCGGTAATTTCAATATCAAAGCTTTCAACAGTAGTACCTTCAATAACGGTTAAAATAGTAGCTGCACCTAGCTCTACTTCGTCAATTGTAGCAGATTCGATAGTGTAGGTATTATCTTTTGACAAAGATGAATATGTACCATAAACGCCATATTCACTGTTAATACTAATCGTCCCTAATAAAGCATATTTATCAATCGTTGCAATTTTCTCTCCAGGATTATTATCCTGACTTCGTGTAACACTAACTACATACGATTCAAAAACTTGGCCTGTATTAAATGAAACGTCTATATCCATAGTAGAGTCTGTCATTTTATGACCTAATGCTCCATATGTAGAAGTACTAGGATCATAGAAAGTAACAGTTCCGATTCCAGATAATGAATCCTTAACATATAATCCAGTTTTGAAGTTATTTGTTTCCGTATCTAAATAGACACTTAATGTACGTGTAATCATTACACCGTTTCTATCTATGGTTAAAATAATTTCTTTATTAGCACTTAAAGAAGCACTAATTTCTTGAATTAAGGTTTCACTATTTTTTACTGTAACACCATTCACTTCAACAATAATGTCTCCGACATTAATGTCATTGTTTTTTGGATTTACCATCGTCCCATTGACTTCAAAATCGTAGTTACCTGAAATAATAACTCCATCATACTCTACAACAATTCCAATGGATTCTCCACCTGGTATTAATGAAACTGCAAAAGCTAAACGAGTATTGAGCAGGATGATTAAAGGAAAGATTAAGGCACAAATTGATTTCTTGATCATTTTGCCTCCTTATTAATATCACTGATGACAAAATTAGTTTAGCTTGTTTATGAAGATTTATACAGTTCATTTATTTCCATTTAACGTAAGTAAATCTTTTGCAGCTTCTATACTTGATGATGAAATTTTATCCCCAGAAAGCATTGCCGCAATTTCGTTGATTTTTTCATCGAAATTTAAATATTTAGTTTTTGTATAGGTCGTTTCATTTGTACTTTCTTTATAGACAAATAAGTGATGTGTAGCATAACTAGCAACTTGTGGTAAATGTGTAATACAAATCACTTGAGAATGTTCAGATAATTCTTTCATTTTATGACCAATCCGATCCGCTATTTTGCCACTAACTCCAGTATCCACTTCATCAAAAATTATGGTAGAAATATGAGCGACATCAGCAAATACTATTTTTAAACCTAACATTAATCTAGAAAGTTCTCCTCCAGAAGCAACTTTATGTAACGGTTTTAATGATTGACCAAGATTTGTACTTATTAAAAAATCAACAGTATCAATTCCTTTAGAATTTAATGTATCATTTTTTTGAATACTTATCGTAAAAATAGCTTTTTCCATATATAAATCATGCAACTGTTTCATAATCTTTTCTTCTAAAATAAGTGCATATTTTTTACGAACTTCATGAATTTTTAAAGCATGATCTAACGCTTGTTTTTTTAATTTTTTAATATCATTTTCAAGAGTCAATACATAAGTATCTTGATTTTGAATCACTTCTATTTTTTGTTGTAAATTGCTTTTATATTCATTAATTTTTTCAATTGAGTATCCATATTTTTTTTGAATACGTTGAATTAAAAACATTCGTTCTTGAATCTCTTGATAACGATATTCATCAAATTCTAAATGTTGCATATAGTTTTGCATTTCATCATAAGAATCTTGAATTTTATAATATCCTTCTTCAAATTCTTCATATATTTTTTCAAATAACGGTATAAAAACTAATTTTTCAAGTGTATGTAATGACGATTGTAATACTGGTAATGAACCATATTGTCCATCTAATTCATTCATAATAGAAGAAAGATTTTGATTTATTTTCTCATATTCGTCCATTTGCTTTTTTTCATTTAGCAAATCATCATATTCATTTTCTTTAATAGAAGCTTCTTCTATTTCTTGCAATTGAGATTCTAAATATTCTAATTCTTCTTGATCTAATGGCTTTTCTAAAAATTTTTTTAATTCATTTTTCTTTTTTATATATTCTTTATATTGATTTTGATAGTCATTCAGTAGCACTTCAATTTCATTTGCTGCATATTGATCTAATAAATCAATATGTATTTTTTGATTTAATAAATATTGTGTTTCAAATTGTGAATGAATATCAACCATATTTCCTATGATTTCTTTTAATATCGTAACATTAACAATTCGATAATTTAATCGACAAGTACTTTTTCCATCAGTTGTAATGCTTTTCGATACCACAATATCATTTTCAATATCATCAAATCCAAATTCTTCTAATATTTCCTTTATACTAGCTATTTGTGAGATATCAAACACGCCTTCTATAAACGCTTTATTACTACCAGTTTTTACCATATCAGCACTAGCTCTTTGCCCTAATAATTGGCCAATAGCATCGATAATAATTGATTTACCAGCACCAGTTTCTCCTGTAAAAGCCGTCATTTCTTTATGAAATTCAATATCAATTTCATCAATAATTGCATAATTTGTAATTCGTAAGCTTTTAAGCATGTTATCCTCTCCTTTTAAAGCATCATATGAGCTTCATTAATCACTTCTAAAATTGTATCATCATTAATTTGTTTTCGTCCATTTAATTGTAATAAAGAAATAAATTCAATATTCCCATCTTTACCTTTTATTGGTGAATAACTTAGTTGTTCAACTGAAAAATGATTTTGATTCGCATAGTTTACTACATTTTTAATCACCATTTGATGAATTTCTTTACTAGTAATAATTCCTCTATTATTTAAAAACTCTTTCCCAGCTTCAAATTGAGGCTTTATAAGAGCGATTGCATATCCAAAATTATTTATGATGTTTGACAGATTGAGTAAAATATGTTGCAAAGAGATAAATGAGACATCTATCGTAGCAATGTCAATTGAACCGTGTTTAAATAATTCCTTCTTCGTATAACGAAAATTTTCGTTTTCAAACACAATCACTCGCTGATGATTTCGTAAAGTCTCATCTAACTGATGACTTCCAACATCTAAAGCATAGACAAGTTTAGCTCCATGTTGTAAAGCACAATCACTAAAACCTCCAGTTGATGCTCCAATATCTAACACAATTTTATTTTTAAAGTCAATTGAAAATAAAGTAATTGCTTTTTCTAATTTATAACCACCTCTTGAGACATAAGCCATACGTTCTCCAATAATCTCAAAAGAACTTTCAAGCGGTAATTGACAACTCAATTTGACAATTTTCTTTGAGTCACAATATACAATGCCTGCTTTGATTGCATCTTGGGCTTTTTTTCTTGTTGGAAAAATTCCTTTTTGAACTAACAGAATATCAACTCGTTCACTCATCATTAAAATACTCCAATATTTCATTTTTTAAATCAGATAACTGTAAACCTTCGTGTTTGATTAATTGTTCTATACTACCCTGTGGCGTATAATGATCGGTTATACCATATGATTTCATCGTAATTGGCACTTGTTTTTCATAAGCATATTCTAATATACTTGAAGAAAGTGATGAAGACTTTAGAATGGTTTCATAGCATACAATTTTAGCCTTTTTAGCAAGGATTTTATCTAATAATTCACCATCTAATGGCTTTAAAAAACAAGCATCAACCAATGTAACATTTTGTAGGTTATTTTCTTTGATAAAACATTCTAGCATCGTAATATTCTCTCCATAAGCAATCATTATTTTTGATGTAATATCTTCCTGATTGATTAACTTCCATTTTGCAATCTCAATTCGCTCACTAATCTCACATTCCTCATCAATTAAATTCAATTTAGGAAAACGGATTACACATGGTAATTTTATATCATAAAAAGCACTATTTAAAAATTTCTTAGCTTCTTTTGCATTTCTAGGAGAAAAAATAACTAAATTAGGAATATCCTTTAAAATTCCATAATCAAAAACTCCATGATGTGTTTCCCCATCTTCCCCCACCAATCCAGCACGATCAACACTAATAACAACTGGTAATTTCATTCGAGCGATATCATGATTAATTTGATCATAGGCTCTTTGTAGGAAAGAAGAATATATAGTTACATATGGTTTTTTATTAGAACAAGCTAATCCAGCGGCAAATGTTGTCGCATGTGCTTCAGCAATACCAACATCAAAACTACGATTTGGGAAATCATTAAAAATTTGTTCTAATTTTGATCCACTAATCATCGCTGGTGTAATAGCTACAATATCTTCATCATTTTGCATTAGTTTATGAATATGATTCGAAATAATTTGGCTAAAAGATTTTTTGTTTTCTTGATCATTGATTAATAATTCTCCAGTATCAACATCAAATGCAGATACTCCATGCCATTTACCTAATGTATCATTTTCAGAGTGAGTATATCCTTTACCTTTTTGAGTTATTACATGAACAACGACTGATTTATCCATAATTTTAGCTTTATTAAAAGCTCTTAATAAATCTGAAAAATCATGACCATCAATCGGACCAAGATATTCGACTCCAAACTCACTAAAAATACTTGGTTTTATCATTTTACCTTTTATGGCATTCTTAATCTTTCTAGTAAAAATATAGAGGGCTTTCGTAAATGCAGTTTTGTACATAAATTCCTTATATTCTTGTTTGGCTTTATTATAAGTCATACTTGTTCTTACTTCAGAAAGAAAATTATCAATTCCTCCAACATTTTTTGAAATTGACATTTGATTGTCATTTAATATAATAATTACTTTTGAATCAATCGATCCTAAATGATTTAATGCTTCTAACGATTCACCACCAACCATAGATGCATCTCCAATAATAGGAATGACTTGATAACTTAAACCATTTAAATCTCTGGCAATTGCCATACCTGTTGCAGCGGATAAAGCAGTTGAAGAGTGACCAGCTTCCCAAACATCATGAATACTTTCATTTCTTTTTTGAAATCCAGACAATCCATTATATTGACGTAGAGAATCAAAATCTTTACCTCTTCCAGTAAGTATTTTATGCGTATAGGATTGATGTCCGACATCAAAAAATATTTTATCAATCGGACTACTAAAAATATAATGAGCAGCAATTGTTAATTCAACAATACCTAGATTACTAGATAAATGTCCACCAGTCTTGGAAATGTTTTGAATTAAAAATAATCGGACATCTTCTGCTAATTGCATCAGCTCTGCAATTGATAATGTTTTTATAAAAGAAGGATCCTCTATATCTCGTATATTCATATTATCTTTCTCTTTTCATTAAATCTTCAAACATTTCTAACATAACTCCATGATTCATTTTTAATCCATAGAGTAATTCAATTGCTTTTCGGTAATATTGATCAACATATTTTCTCGATTTTTCTAATCCTATAATAGAAACATAAGTTGCTTTATTTAATTTATCATCAGATCCAATTTCTTTTCCTAGTTTAGTGCTATTTCCTACAACATCTAATATATCATCTTGAATTTGAAAAGCAAATCCAAGATATTTTCCAACTTCTTCCCAAATAGAAATAGAAGCTGTGTCTGCAATTCTAGCTCCCATCATTAAAGGAACTTGCAATAAATTAGCAGTTTTATGTAAATGAATATCTTGCAATTCTTCTAGAGAAGGATTTTTATTTTCAAAATATATATCTTGTTGTTGTCCATAAATCATTCCATTTTGGCCACTTTTAGAAGCTAGAATAAAAGCTAAGTCAACGTTAATGGAAGCTTCAATCTCGCACTTTAATAAAATTTCAAAAGCATAGTTTAATAAAGCGTCTCCAGCTAATACTGCTGTTGCCTCATCAAATTTTTTATGGCATGTTGCTCTTCCACGTCGTAAATCATCATTATCCATACATGGTAAATCATCATGAATCAACGAATAGGTATGTATCATTTCAATTGCTGCTGCTTGATTCAAATATGGATGAAAGTCAACACCATAAGCTTTCAAGACGGTTAATAATAATAATGGTCTTATTCGTTTTCCAGGTGCTAATAATGAATATTGCATAGCCTCTTTGACTCTACCGGGCTTTATATCATCCAACAAAGAAGCAAGTTGATGTTCTAGTAATTCTTTCATGCTATTTCTCCTATTCTTCTATGTTGTTTTCTTGAAGAATTAAAATAGAAGCTACTTTGTTTTCCATCTCGTTTAATTGTTGCTTACAATAATTAGATAATTCCATTCCTTCTTGGAATAATTCAATTGATTTCTCTAAAGATTCTTGAGAATTTTCAAGTGCGTTCGTAATTTCTTCTAAACGTTGTATTGCTTGTTCATATGATAATTTTTCTTTTTTCAAAATGTATTCCTCCATTAATCATTAATTGTAGCTTTTCTTTTTCCATCAATAAAGGAGACTTCTATTGCATCACCCTGATGTAATTCTTTTGCAGAAACAATCATTTTATCATCCTTAGTAATATAAGTAAATCCTCGTTTTAAGATACCTAAAGGGCTATAGGCATGTAAACGTTCTTTAATGTTATTATATTGGTTCTGCTTTAATTTAAAAAATATTTGAAAATCAAATTGCAATTTTTGATTTATTATTTGAATTTGATTTTGCTTTTTTATTATTAATTGATTTGAATGATTTGATAAGTAAGTATCAAATTTACCAATTTTTTGTTTTTGATTTGATACTAATTTATGAAATAATTGTTGTAATGAATCATTTAAAATAGATAAACGCAAAAATTCTTCTTGATAAAGTGCTTTTGGATTTTTATAATAATAAGAATTTGTGATTGGTTGTAATCTAGTCTTTTCATTTCTCAAGCGTAAATTGATTATTTGTGACATTTGTTTTTTATAGTGAGTAATCAATAAAATAACTTCTTTGTAATCGGGAACAATTAAACTTGCTCCTGCAGTCGGTGTTGCTGCACGTACATCAGCTACATAATCAGTAATAACAACATCACTTTCATGTCCTATCGCACTAATAATTGGTGTTGTTGCATCATAAACTGCTTGTGCTACTATTTCTTGATTAAATGGCCATAGATCTTCGAGGGAACCTCCTCCTCTCGCTAATAAAATAGTATCTAATTTCGATTGATCAGCCTTTTTTATTGATTTTACAATATCATTGGCTGCCGTTTTTCCTTGTACTAAGGTAGGAAACAAATAGATTTCAACGAAAGGAAACCGATTTGAAATAACTTTTACTATATCTTTTAATGCTGCTGTATTAGCACCAGTAATAATTCCAATTTTTTTTGGAAATTTCTTTATTTCTTTTTTATGTAGATGATCAAAATAACCCATCATTTCTAACTTTTTCTTTAATTGTTCAAATTGGACATATAATTGACCAATACCATCTAAAATAATCGAACGAACATATAGTTGATATTGACCCGTTGCCTCATAAATAGAAACACTACCTTCTACTAATACATGCATTCCATCTTCTATAGTAAACGTGATTTTTCTGGCTTGTGATGAAAATAATACGGCATTAATCCTGCTAGAAGAATCTTTCAAAGTAAAATAGCAATGACCACTTGAATGATATTTAAAATTTGAAATTTCTCCTTTTAAATAGATATTGGAAAGTTGTTGATCTTCAATAAACTTAGCTTTCAAATATTTATTTAATGCACTAACTGTTACATATCGAGGCTCCATTAAATCACCTTCGCTAAAATACCGTTAATAAATTTATAACTATCTTCATCACAATATTTCTTACAGAATAATACAGCCTCATTAACTACTATTTTTTTATCCATATCAAATTCAAGTAATTCGCAAGTAGATACTAATAAAACAGCTCTTTCTAAATAACTTAATCGTTCAAAAGTCCAACCTTTTTTTAGATATTTTTGTATTTCTAAAACATACTGATCGATATTATCTATTGTTGTTGTAATCAGCGTTAAAGCAAATTTAAAATATCTTTCCGAATTTATTAATAATTCATCTTCTTTTAAATATTGATGTATTTCCATTTCGTTTGCATCGTATAGTAATTTTTGATATACGCTGATAATAGCTTTTTCACGTGCTATTTGTCTAGGTGTTTGACTCATTCTATAACCTCCAAATTTACTTTCTTATTTTATCATAGTTTAAGAGTGAATGAAACAAAAACAAAAAAAAGCCTAGAATCTAATCCATTCTAAAACTTTTTTATACGAATTCAATACCAATAACTTTTACATTAACATGATTCACTTTTACATCAGTCATTCTTTTAATAGCATCAGTTACTTTTCGTTGTACTAACTTAGAAATTTTTGTAACATTTTCCCCATAATTAACTTTCAATTCTATTTCAATTTTTAAAGATGTATCGTCTATTTTGCATTGAAGTGGACCTTTACCATAGCTGAAAATACCATGAGGAAAATCAACACTGATTTCTTTAATCTCCATTAATGTTAATTTTGTTATGACATCAAAAACTTGCAAACTCATTTTGATCTTTCCAAATTCTTGATTTTCTTGGTAAGAATAATATTCTGTTTGTGCCATATATAATTCTCCTTTTTTGTTTATAACAATATTGTATAAAAAAACTAGGAAAATAGCAAGAATTACTCATTAACAAATTTTACTTCTGGAGTCAACTCAGTCGTTTTTGAAAGGACAAGATTGATGACATCAGTTGCATCTTTACTTGTAGGATTTACTAAAGCAATAGTGATTTTAATAATCGAACCATCTATTTCTACAAAAACACTTTCATAACCGCTATTCACTAATAAATTTTTAATTTCTGACTCTAGGCTACTTTTGTCTTTAATATTTTGTACTTCTTGTAATGCATTACTTACTTCTTCACTTGAACTATCTGATGCCGCTATTACTTCGTTATATTCTTTCAGCTCTGCGTCTCTTTTTGCTTGCAATTCAACTTCCATTTTTTCAAATGTATAACTAGCACTATTTGAATTTACTATCTCCATTTCAGCAGCACTATTATCTACTGGTGGTAACATAACATAATAGATTGATAAAACTAATATTAAACTAAATAGAGATAGAAATGTAATTGCTTGTTTATTCATATATACCCTCCTTGTTATGTAATCTAATAAACTATATGCCCTTCCTTAAGGATTTATGAAAAAAAGTTATTGAAATATTTTCCACTACTCCAAAAATAGTAATGATCGTAAGGATAAATATACTTCTTAATTAATTAGTTATAGAAATAAAATAAAAGTAGAAGAACGATAAATGAAAAGAAACATTGTTATATATCAAGTTTCTTTCTAATAATAAATTATATGATTGTTGCTTTGAATTCTTTCCAATTTTTTAAATCATTTTCTAAATCTGATATGTTCTCAAGTTCGTTAAAAGGCATTTCCCAATTTCTGATACCAGCAATAAATTCAGCCTTTATTTTCTTTTGTTGTAGAAGCATATCTTGCAGCATTTTAATATTTTGTTGACAAAATTCCTCTACAATAGCAAGCTCAATCGCATCATTTATAATTAGTATCTCAAACAAATATAACAATTGCTTACTTATAAATTTACATTTAAAATACTTTTCTTCACGATATGCCTGTTTCATGAAATCAATCAACTTATTGAGCTGAAGCTCATCCTTTAATTGTCCACAAATAAAACAAATATTACTTAAAATATGATACTCGTCAGGATCCACAGATAATTGTTTATAATAATCTTCTAATAGCTGATAACCCCATTCTTTCTCCATTTTTTTAGGCACATTGCATTTTTTATATTCTTCATACCTTCCATCATTTGCCATCATGTGATGACTTCCACCATAACTAAAAAATAAGAGTTTTGCTTTACGTAAATCAGACAAACTATCATCTCCAATCATTGATTTTTTATTTATGAAATCAAAAGTATATCTATACTGTATGTTATTTACCAATTTTTCATATATTATTATACAACTTATAACGAATTTTAACAATTAATAATCTTGGACATTGAATTTTTAATACTTAAAATATCTTTCTTTTATCTATTTATCAATTAAATAAAAAAACGCTTTCGCGTTTCTTAAGTCATTTTATGATTGCTACTTTTATCTATGCTCTACCAACATACTTTCCATCTTGCGTATTAACTAACACCATTTCACCCTCACTAATAAATAAAGGCACTTTAATTTGATATCCAGTTTCTATAATCGCATTTTTAGTTGCACCAGTTGCCGTATCACCTTTGATTGCAGGTTCAGTTTCAATAATTTGAAACGACACATTGACAGGTAACGAAACGCCTAACACTTCTCCTTCAAAACTAGTAATTTCTACTTCATCACTTGCTTTTAAGAAATTGATTTCCCATTCTAAATTGTTTTTAGAAATCTCAATTTGCTCATAAGATTCAGTATCCATAAACACTAAAGAACTCCCATCATCATATAGATATTGCATTTTTCTTTTTTCTATATGAGCTTTACCGACTTTTTCACTACTTCCAAATGTATGTTCAGTAGTAGATCCTGTTCTCATATTTTTCATTTTTACACGGATGTTGGCAGCACTACGAGCTGTTTTATTATGGGAAGCTTCTAATACAATATACAAATTATTATCATAAATAAAGCTCATACCAGGTCTTAAATCCGACACATTAATCATACTATTCTCTCCTTTACTATCTTTTACCATTTTCCATTATAGCAAATATTGGCTCTTAAGTGAATAACCTAACATCAAAGAATATGAAATATTTGTGAAGAACAATGCGAATACAGTAAAAAGATCATATGGTATAACAAATAGTACGGGATAAGCAATCGTCAATAAAATAGCATATAGAATAATAAAGTATTTAAATTTATAGAAAGCAGTATGAAAAACTAATTCAAGAAGTATATATAAGAAAATACTGATTAAAATGTAATCTTTTAGTAGTTCATACAAAGAAAATATTAAATGATTTTCTAAAAATTGATAAAAAGTTGTTTGAATATACCAAAAGATACTACTAACAATATGTAAACGAAATCGATATTTCAAAAGTTACCCTCCATAATCATATTTAATAATTTTATTCTCTATCTTATCAAAAACAATCACCAATTCATAAGAGTATTTGGATGTATGGATAGAAATAGTAATATCAATTTCATTTTCTACTTCTCTTATATGATAGATAATCGACGCATCTGCAATCATATAAGATGTATCATTCAATAACTCATTTGCCCATCGTTCATAGATATCAACTGTTATATAATTTTCAATTTGTTTTTGTTGGTTTAATAATAGGGCTAATTCTTCTTTTTCTTTATATATATAGATTGAATTAATAAAATAAGCAATTAAACTAATTAATAGTAGTATATAAAATAAAGTAATACTTAAAACAAAAGAATTGTTACTGCGATGTTTCATCCACAATTTTTTCCTTTATCTTACGTTCGATATTTGAGACAAGATATTCAATTTCATTATAACCATTATTAAAATAAATATACAAATCCTTCTCTATAAGGAAGAAACTTGTTTGACTGACATTATGAAGTAAGATATCAAAACCTGGGGTTTTAACAATTCGATTTTGATTTTCACTAATACAATAGTTCTCATTATGAATATCATTAAAACAAACCGTATGTTGAGTGACAATAATGTCAGTCGATTGATTTAGATAAAAAGATAGTTGTTTGATAGCAATTACCTCGTCAAAAATACGCATAGTACGCTGCAATGAAAACTGATAAAAACCTTGCATTGAGATAAGCAAAATATGCGTAATAATCATGGTAACGAATAAAGCAATTAACATCTCAATTAAACTGAAACTTTTTTGTCTTTTATTGATGTTGTAATTGTTCATGAGTTTTCTCCAATGAGATTGAATATTGATAATATAGTTGAATAAGCGAACTATATAGTACAATAAAAACAATAACGAATAATAGAAAAGAAACTAATGATTCTAACAATAGGAAGGCATTATTTTTTTTCATAAGAAGCACCACTTCCAACATTGAAAACTAATTCATGACAAAGCAACTTACATATTTTAATGGTTTTCCCTTGACCTAAATTTCCTTTTTCATTAAAAAAAATAGAAGTATTTGATAAAATATAGTAATTGTTTGATAAATAAACACAGTATTGGTGAAAGCATACCTTATTGTTGGTAAACGATACTTCTGTCGTTGTTTTAGAAACCATTGCTTCTAATCTCGCTAAATCAACTAATGCTAACATATCATTCATTTGCATATTTAATGAAATTAAAGTTATGTTTGTTAAATATGGAATACTTATCATACTAATAACAGTAACAATGACAATCGTAAATAACATTTCTAACATTGTATAAGCATTACGATGCATGAGCACTACCGTTACTAATGTAAATAGATTGTTTATTAGGACAAACCGTTTGTTTTTGAGTAATATAGCCCTTTTGTTGCAATTCACTGACACTAGATGGTAAATATCCCTCATTAATTTCAAATAAAAGAATCTGGCTATCAATAACACTCAATAATGCTTCACATCCCTTATCTCTAACAATCTCTGTCTTGCTAGATATTTCTGGTATAATTAATAGCATTAAGACCATAATGACTCCAATCACAAATAACATCTCTAACATCGTAAATCCTTCGTTTCGTTTCATTATCTTGCTTTCCTTTCTATCTATAATGCAGTTACTATGTTTAACATTGGAAGGACAATCATCACATATATCATAACAACTAATATACCAACAAATCCATAAATAATAGGCAAAACTATTTTAATTAATTTTTGAATTTTTGCTTCAATCAAACTAATTGTCATTGTGATATAGGAAACTAAAGATTCATTAACTAATCCATTTTCTAACATAATTTGATAAGTAATTTTAAAGTGTTGATTAAAAAATCGGCAATTTGCAATTATCTTATCTATTTCATTACCATTAAGAATTTCTTGATATATTTCTTCAATAACCATTATTAAATCAGATTCCCCTATTTTTTTACGTAAAATCTCAATACAAGTTTTCGTATCATAACCACTATTTACTAACTGTTGATAATAAACAGCAAATTTCAATGAAAAATATAATTGTAAATATTCATTAATTATTTTAATCGACATATAGGTAATTATTTTTTTCTTATCTTGCTTATAAAATGCTTTTACAATCGTTACAACGATTAAAATAATCAAAATAATAAGAAAAATAAGTAGATAAGGAACGGTTGAAAGACATATAAATAAAACTTTTTGTAATAGTGTTAATGAAACAGAAAACTCCTCCATCATCAATAGTATCTTAGGAAATAGAATGTAAATAGCGACAAATGAAAATAGAATCACAAAAATCAATAAAAATATTGGATACATAAACTTTTTCTTAATGGTTGATAATAATGAATCTTTTAGTTGAATCACCATAAGGCTATCGTTTATCGCTTTGCTAAGTGATAAATTGGAATAAAAAAAATCGAAATATTCAATCCATAATCGATCAAATTTAAGTTTCTTAAATATTTCAGGCAACATATATCCTTCCGCTAATAATGTTTTCATTCTCGTACTTAATGAATCACTATAAATTTTTTCTGAAATACTTAAAGCTTGTGATAAAGAATAACCCATATCAATTAAGTTAGACAATTGTTTTAGTATTTCATAACGTTCATTCATACTTCTCTAGCCTCTTGAACAGTTAAGTAATTTGCTTTCATTGCTTTTATTAATAAGTCATCAAATGTATCGTAATCTGGAAATGTATCATGATTAAAATAATGATTTATATGATTATCTAAAACAATTTCATGGATACAAAATGGTTGATTTGTTCTTTTTGGATAATACATTCGTTGCGAAATAACACCGATTAAGCATTCTTTTAAATCATCTTTATTAATGCCTAAATTTAAAAGACGTGTTATTGCATTTTCACAATTATTAGCATGTAAAGTGGTTAATGTTAAATGACCAGTTAATGCCATTGTTAAAGCAATTTGAGCACTTATCGCATCTCTAATCTCCCCTATCATAATAACATCTGGATCGTGTCTTAAAATTTGTTTTAAAGTGTCATTAAATGTAATACCCATAGTTTCATTTAGTTGAATTTGGATAAAATGTTGGTTATAAATTTCAATTGGATCTTCTACCGTAATAATATTTTTATGAGTTTGTTGATAAATAGAATCTAAAATAGTATATAAAGTGGTACTTTTTCCAGATCCTGTTTTACCACAAACAATGATTAAACCATTATTTTTTGATGTTAGCATTTTCAACTGTTTTAGAACAGAAGGATAATAACTTAAATCTTCAATTGATAGTTGTTGATGATTGTTTAGGATTCTAACAACCATACTTTCACCATGCATTGAAGGCATAAATGAAGTACGTATTGAATAGACTTTGTTGTTATAAGAATAATGAAAACTACCAGTTTGTGGTTTAAATTTATAATTCAAATCAATATTAGCTAAAAATTTAATGTAATTCATTAATCTTTTATATAATGATATATCTAACGATAATAGATCAATCATTTTTCCATTACTTCTCACTTGGATAATTCCTTGTTTAGAATCTGAAAAATGGATATCACTAGCATTAAAAGATAATGATTTAATAAAAATTTCATCAAATAATTTTTCCATATTACCTCCTTATAATAATATAAGCAAAAAAATCTGAAAACACTTTTTTACATACTTCAGCAAGTGATTAAAGAATAAACGTGTTTCTTGATTAGAAGTAGGATTAGTTATATACTTAAAAAGTAGAGCATTTAAAAGGAGTGAAAAATATGCAGTCAACTAAGAAAATGCCGTTGTTTATTATTACTGGAGCAAGCGGTGTTGGTAAATCGACAATCTCTGAAATACTTTTTAGAAAAGAAGAAAAATATATTGTGCTTGAAAGTGATTTGTTATGGAATGATATTTACAATACTCCTGAAAATGATTATAGAGAGTATAGAAAAATGTGGCTTAAAATATGTGCAAGTATTTCTCAAATCGGTATGCCTGTTGTTCTATGTGGATGTGTGACTCCTAAACAATTTGAATACATTGAGGAGAGAACATATTTTTCAGAAATATACTACTTAGCTATTGTATGTAATGAAAATAGCCTTGTTTCAAGAATGAAAAATGGTCGTCATATTATGGATCAAACATGGATTAATGACTCAATTGCTTTTAATGAATGGTTGAAAGAAAATTATTATTTAACCAACCCAAAAATTCGAATTTTAGATAATACAGATTTTACGTTAGAAGAAACTGCTGATATTGTTGATCAATGGATTTGTGAAAGGCTATAAACAAAAAACCTTAGAAAATGTATAATTTTCTAAGGTTTTTTAATTGCTGTTTGTTTTTTTGCTCTTTATTCTCTTTGTTTATGCTAGTTATAAATTAATTAAAGCATTTCTTAGTATAGGATTTGATAATGGAGAAAGATTTCGAGTTGATTCATCTGATAAAATTATTTAAAAGAAAACTTGATTTCCAATAAAAGATGACAATGTTTGCTATTGGATTAATATATTATAGTTTATACAATACATTAAGAGGAAGGAAGTGATAAAAATGAAGAAATTATCAATTTTATTTTTAGCGGTTTGTTGTTTAGTCTGTTTCTTAACGATTGTTAGTAAAGGAGTTTCTGGAAATCATACCGATGAAGGTGTAAATCCTTTATCATTAGTTTTTGCTGATGAATGGAGAAGCATGGGTGGTTAGTTTTATTTTAATGATGCCATAATTAACAACATAAAACACATAGATTATTTAATAAATTAATAAAAAATGCAGTCGTACTTATTCTCGTAATGAGTCTGTAAATACTGCATTTTTTTATCTGCTATCATTGACAAATCTCTACTTAATAGTACTCTAATCATTTTTTTTACTGCGTTTATTTCCATAATATGGTAATATAGATGGTAAGGAGGGAATGAAATGAAAAATTTATTAACTCTATACCCAAGTATTGTAAGAAATAATTATCCTACTAAATCTTTATCTGGTGATTATGATTGGGGTATTTGTAGTGGTTAATTTACCAAACTTTGGAACATATCTAAAAGCAATTAGATTACTAAA